>Ga0208161_1000378_pt1 | contig 25805 bp, 53 predicted proteins | sample CB_VirMetaG_3_FD_184538 | JGI IMG/M metagenome (GOLD analysis project Ga0208161, IMG submission 184538) | Freshwater to marine saline gradient viral communities from Chesapeake Bay - CB_1508_1S Viral MetaG (SPAdes) (version 4) | ecosystem: Environmental > Aquatic > Marine > Coastal | place: USA...
GTTCTTTAGATTGGCCATTGAAGAAATTTCTTCTCTAATAAGTTGTCTTAGTTCTGATCGTTTCATTGTTTTTTAGTTATATGTTTTATATATTGCTTAACTGGGGTGAATCTTTGAGCGTTGGGTACCGCTTTTAATAATTCATCAATTGTTATTTCTTTAGATAACTTGATTGGGGTTTCATCAAATTGACCCCGATTTGGCTTCTCAATGTATTTATAAAAAGATACAACATCACGTTTTTCATCATAATCATATTTGGCATATCCATTAGAATTCATATATTCATACCCTAATAACTTAGCCACTGTTCTTTTAAGACCCTTATAGTAAGCAGCTTGGCGAGGAGATAATTTTTCAATTTCCTCTCTAATGATTTGTTGTAGTTCTGATCGTTTCATTTTTTAAGTAAGTAATTTGATGCTACAATTTCACCTATTTCTCTAACGGAGATTTCATTATTATTTTCTTCAAATTTATTTCTAGCTTTTTCATACAAATAGAATGGGTCTTTTATTTCTTTTTTATATCTCATCCCAGAAAACTCTTCAATAAAGTCACGTACGTAATGTACTACATCATCTTCATCCTTAATTACTGTATCGAATTCCTTTCTTAAGGGTTCCCAAGTTACATTATCAACGGTTGCTTGGATAAATTTACTAAATATTCCCTCATTGAATGTCTTCTGTATCTCCTCTCTAATAATTTGTCTTAGTTGTGATTTTTTCATATTAATTAATTTCTATATATAATTCATCTCCATCTGTATGAGAAAACCCTGTAGTTCCTAATACAGCAATAGTTTGGTCTGTGAAAGATAGGGTAAAAACCCCGATGTAAGGATCATAATTAACCTTTTCAATAGTTTTACCTTTGAGTTGTTCTAAATCCTTAAGAGTTGAGTTCTCATTTAAGATTTCTTCTCTAATTAAAGCTCTTAGTTCTGATTGTTTCATTTTTTGTATTTTTTATTTAAAGTATCAACTATATCTTCTTAGTCCAGCCAATTGAGTCATTCTATCAAATTCAATAGATTCTTTTTGAGGGAGTGGACAATAATTCCAAGCATCTTTAAATCCGTCTATTTCTTTATCTTTTGCTTCTTGTTCTTTGGCTTTAATATCTGCTGAGATTTTAGAGGCATCTTTAGTTTTTACACCAGCACTTATAGTACTAAAAACACCTTTAAATAAACTTCCGTGCCCTACTTTAGTTAATACAGCCCCCAATGATTTAAACATAGTTGTAAATCCAGCTAATTGAGTTGAACCTGAGGCTGCACTTGTTGCTGCTCCAGTTGTTGCTGTTTTAGCAACAGCTGCTACTATCGTAGGCCATGCTAATATGATTAGTTTAATTGCAAAAGCTACTACTAATGTAATAAGAATCCATTTGTATACTTTTTTAGCAGCTAATTCCATACACTTTATTTGTTCATCTGTAGGTTTGGTGCGAAATTTACGATAACGAATTCTAGCAAATAATTTGGCTAAACCCTTGTATGAAAGAGTATTATAAAGCCATTTAATAAATTTTTCCACAGCGGTTACCCCATCTTTAGCAAGATCTTGGATTTTTTGAGGAATAAATTTATCAATTTGTGGACCTAATTTTTCAGAAAGTTTTTGGACTAATCCTTGTACCCATGCTGTAATATCTTTGATTACTTTAAGACCAGTTAAATAGTCTTTTATACTACCCAATGCACCTAAAAAAGTCATCAACATCCCGGATGCTTCCTCTAGATTTGTTTTTTCCTCATTAAGGAAATCTTCTTTAAGAGCATTATAAAACTCAAGATTAAGTTTCATTTCTTCTCTAATATCTTCATTAGTTTTAGCTTCAGATAAAGTAATACCTTGGTGAGATTCCATCACCATTTTTACTACTGATTTTTGTTCTTCTCTAGTAAGTTGACATAATTCTGATTGTTTCATATTAATATGTATTAGTTTGATAAAGGTGCTTTAATTGTTGGGTGTGCTATTGAGCGCCCACTCAACACCAGCTAAAAAAGCTTCATACTGTACTTGATTCATTTGATCCCAAGGTTTGAATCCTTTAACAGTTTTTGTCGAGTATTTTTTTGCAGCTTCTTTGGCTTGCTGCTCAACCTTTAATTCTTCTCTAATAAGTTGTTTTATGTCTTCTTTTTTCATATCATTCTCTTACTTTTTTTATTACTTCTATATCACTTTTAACTATACCTTCCCACACTGGATCTGCTGTGGGCTTGCCGGCCCAATATTTTTTAGCCATTTCATTTAGCGTATCGTGATATTCTTTTTCTTCCTCCGAAGTCGGTTCATCATACCTATCAGCATTAAAAAGAGAAATCTCACTTTGAATCTCATCTACCCATTTCATATCGACCCACAATACTTCTCCAGTGACTTTTACTGCATATATAGGTCGATCGCCTCCATGAAGATACTCAACAGCATCATCAATCACTTTAAATACATAATTGGATTTATTTCTTGATGGTGCATTAGATGGCCTGTTTTCCTCTAAAACTGACTCAGTAAACTTAAAGGACATTGCTGCTGCATATCCACCTATTAAACCTTGAGTGGCCGTTTTAGCATATTCCTCAGAATTAAAATAAGGTTTAATTATATCGCCAGGTTTTAGTTTATCATTAGCAGATACGTGATAATACGCTCCTTCAACTCTGAATTGATCAAACGACTTTGATTTCAAGTTGTTCCATATTTTTATAATTTTGTTATGTACTTCATTTGTAATAGCTTTTTCATTAGCGAAATAATCGTCTGCTTTGTATTTAAAATCTTCCATATCTAGATTTTTATACATAAAGTCTGTAAAATTACCTAAAACAGGACGTTGTGTTTGCAATTTAGTTTTTATGTTACTAGCAAATTTAGGATTCATTCTTTGAACTACCGCCTCGTAATCAGCTTTTGATATAAGTACTGGTGCATTATAATCTCCTCCACCTACAAAACTATCTATATACTTTTTTTGTGTTTCGCCTCCCGGGAAATTTTTTTCGTAAAACGATAAAACATAAAAATCAACTCCACTAAATGCTTTTTTTATGTCTTTAGCAATGACTGTTGGGAACCTTAATAAGATCTTATCCTCCAGAAAAGTATGTGAAGTAATTTCTTTTAGTAAATCTACTAATAGTATCATACTAATTGATCATAATTTTTCATTGTTAAGACACTTCCATCTAAACTTAATTTAATAGCTTTTTCAGCCATGTTATGAAGATCCATATCAGTTTTAGCTTCTTCTCGAGCATATTCTAGTAGTCTTATAAATAAAGGGACATCCATAATTATGGTGTCCTCTTTATTCATAAACTCTCGTAATATTTGAACCGGATCCTTATCCTTCATATTTCATTTTAAGGTGTTGTTCAACTTCATCCTTATATCCGCCCGTATAGGTTTCTAAATAATCGTCTACACTGTCATACTCATTTTCATCGTATTCATTATCTGCGGCGTCTATAGCGGCTTTAAGGCCGGATTCTTTACCTTCATCTAATTCTTCCTCACTAAAATCATCCCTCATTTCCATAAGCTGATCACCTATTTCTTTGAAGGTATCAGCAAATTTAAATAATTGATCTGCTATGTCCTCTATTGTTCCATCGGTGGCATAAGATCCTCTACGAGCATTTTTTATCTCATAAAGCAAAGCATCTACCTCAGCAATTGTATCAATAAGACCTAAATCATAGAAAAAGTTTTCATTCCATCCATCTATAGAGAAAGGTGATTCATTTTCCTTTAAAAGGACATTTTTAGACACGTAGTCTTTAAAATTAAATTTATTCATATTAGTTTTTTATTAATAAATATTTAAAGATATTGGAGAATATTTCCATTCTTATCTTTGAGGTGATTGACTTTCAACTCAATTTGAGCCTGGGTTAATAGAGAATCTAGAACATCTTTATATCGAGAGTCAAACATAGAAGGAACTGAAATCAGATAATTCATAAATAGATTAACAAAATCTATAATTTCATTATCCTTTCGACTTGGAACTTTATCTTTAACCCACACATATATAAATTGGGAAAGAAGATTCCCATCATTAGGATTATTCATATATTGGGTTAATAAATCTCTCATTAGTTTAGATTTTTAGCTATGCTTTGAGTTAGGATTTGGTAAGTTTTAAATGGAATTTCTCCCCTCCATAACATCAAATCAATATCCTTAAGAAATCCTTCAACAATTTCAAATGGGGTAGTATTAATGATATAATCATCTAGAAAAACCCCATCATACATAATGGATAATTTAAGAGTTGACATAAAATTCAATATTAAAGATTTCTTTTACTTTTTGGCTCCAAATTTCAAATGTTTGGATATCAATCACATTAGAATGATCAATAACTTCTGCCCAAAGTTTAAATTTAGTAATCAATCTATTCTTATCTTGAGGATTAGCCTTCTCTAAGATAGATTCAATCTCAAGTTGTAGATGACCAATACATCTTCCCAAAGCATAAGAGATCATATCATAATTAAACTGGGCACCTGAAGGGCGGGTTGGGATAATTTGAACTTTTTCCATGTGTGTTAATTTATATCTAAAGATAACATCGTTTTTTCGGAGGGCCAAACTATCTAAGAATAAAGACAGACCCATAATATTTTTTATCATTATATACTACAATGTATTGATAAATTCCATTAGGGGAATAATATTCTTCTCCCCCTAACCATTTATCAGAAGGATCTAAACTTTGCCAAATAACTTTTCCATTCCTATCTACAATTTGACATGAATACTTGGTTATTGGAAGCGAATCATTAATAGAAACTTGCCAATAATCATTCCTCCCATCATTATCAGGGGTAAATGAATTTGGTATATAAATTTGAGATGTTCCCCATATTGGGGTAAGGAGCAATAATAGATTTAAAAATTTAGTTTTCATATTTATGTATATATTATTTGCTTAAGTATTTATTTTTTATACTATGTGAGTTTAAGGATTTTATTTATTAAGGAACTTATCCTATATGTCAAATTTTTGTATGTAAGTATATATGAGGGGGTTAGGCCTATAGGTATTAGCGAGGTGGTAAGCGATCTACCCCTTTACTACCCGCCTTTCCCCGTCGATGGAAATCAACGATTGTGGGGCCTATAAACGTCATATAGGGGCTATAACACGTTTGCTACGCCCCCATACAACATTACACACACATACACAAAATCGTCATACTAAACTTTATTTACCACTTAGACACTTTCTCAATCCACTCTGCTGCTTCATTGGATGAACACCATCCCTTAACAGTGTCATTCCCAAAATTGTAATATTGGCCTTCTTTATCCCAAATTGCAATCTCTGCATCTTGAGATTTAACTATACCTTCCCGACTAAAACCAACTCCTTCTGGGTGATGGTAGTTTTGGCAGTAGCTACTATATCCAAATTGAACACTAATTGTCCAACCATTTTGGAATGTCATTTGAAATCCTTTATTTAGTGTGCTGGAAAACATATGTATGGGTTAATTATTTATATTATAAAGATAACATCTCATTTTACGAGGGCCAAACCTATGAATTAACCCTCGTACAACCAATTTACTGAGTTAACTGTGTTCAATGAGTAGAACAATTTGTTGGCATTTCCTCCTCGGCGATTCTTTGAGAACTGGAGGTAACGTTCGCCTGTTTCTTTGTCAAATTTAATCTCCATCATTGCAGTGGCCAAGTGCTTAACTTTATTTGAACCTGCAAATGATCCTGATTTGGTTACCTGTTGAATAATCAGAAACGCAGTGTTTACGTTTCCGTTATTTTCTCCTAAGTTATGTTTTTCAAACAAAGACAAGAAACGTGAAGTTGCTCCCTTATAAGTGCCTCCATGAATCTCTACATAAAATGAAGCCAATTCTGCTAATGAATCTACAACCACACAATCATATGCTCCCTCAGTCAATACTGTTTCACATACCTGGAGTGGACAATCATCAGCATAATCACCCATGAACAAGATATCCAATTCTCTAAATTTTGGGTAACGTTTACAGTAACCAACCATATCAATTCGGTTCATTTCTCCTGAAATGTAAAGCACTTTTTTACCTTTGGAACGAATGTCAGAAATAACATCCAACAGTACAGTTGTTTTTCCTACTCCTGGCTCACCTGCCACCACTACACAAGTGCCTGGCATTACACCTCCCTCGGCTGAGAAGAAATGATCAATTTTACTACCTGTTGCCAATGGTTTAAACATTGATGGATTGAAATCAAATGATTTCATTGTGGTGGTTGTTACTTTAAGCATGATGTGTATGTGTTAATTATTTACTCGCTAAAGATAATAAAGGATGATTCGAGGGCCAAACTTTTTGTCAAAATTCTATCTCAAGATTAATCCCTCTATTCTCGGCCAATTGTTTTATTTTCAAGGCATACTTAAAATCATGCACATTGGATGGGTCCAAACTTGATATAAGACTTTCAGCAAGAATCTTAAACTCCATATCCTTAATATCCCCATACTCGAGAACTCCCTTAATGGTTCCTACTAGAAACCCTATAGTGTATGATGGGGAATCAATTTTTCTATTTTCTCCTATTTTCATAACTGTGTGTATGTGTTAATTATTACATGCTAAAGATAACATCGGATGATCCGAAGGCCAAACCTTTTGTCAAAGAGGTTTTCTATGGGTTAGGAGGATGATAGACATAGCCTATGGAAGCCCACTGTTTAGTGAGCTTTAAATCTTTTCAATAAACATCAACTCAGACTATAATTTAGTGGAGGGACTGCATCCGCCTGTATCGCACCTACGCCGTAGCAAATTATAATTGTCCTAATTGACATCAATAAATATATGAAAAAAATGAAAGACGGCACCGTCTCATTTAATTCGCCATTGTCGAATTTAATTATCCAAAAATTGTCTCACCTTCCTCGAGCAACAAATTATTGTTCTCAAGGCCATACCAAAATCGCTCTAACCACAACTCAATACGTACTCCATCCAACAAATCCTTGTCGCCCATTCCCTCACCACGTGCGGTTGCAACTTTTACCAATCCCATGTCAAACAAATCACGGGCCTCATCCATGTTGCCGTTATTAACTGCGTTACGTGCATCGTTGTAAATCTCAATAGTTGTCATTGTGTATATGTTTTAAACTTACATCGTAAATATAACATCCAATTTTACGGAAGCCAAACTATAGACAAGAAAGGTTTTTGTAACGTGTTCATTTTTAACGGACTATTGGATTTTCACCGTGTATCGTATATACTATAGTGTCGTGTAATAGGCTTGGAAACGCGGGGAAAAGGGGGTAACCCTGCCACTCCCTTGCCCCACCTACCACATCCCCGGTTTGTCACATACCATACTATCTAATTTAATTCGCCATGTCTATCTAAATTCGCCATGTCACCCTTCATCCCCAGTTTGTCACCCTTTCATTTCCAAAACACTTGTATTGCAACTAAAATTAAAGCCAACATAACGCTCACTATAGTTTTAATATTCAATCCTTGACCCATATGAATATAAGTTAGTGCCGCAAATATTACAATCCCTATAGAAAACGTTATTAACCTTGACCCCCATAACATCCCATCCAATCCATCAACCAAATGATTTGTTCCCTTAATTATTGCATACGATATAGGAAATCCAAACAGTGAAATTATAATAGGATATTGTTTAAACCATGGATTCACAAATTGGAGATTTACCTGATACCACACCGCAATATTCACCGCCGTCATTATCAGGATTCCTAGTAGGAGGCTGGGATTCATGTTTTGGCTAAAGGTTTAAAGCTATATATGCTAGAATTGCTATAATTCCTACTATAAGAATTGCGGCCCCGTTCATTACTTTGTTATCTTTATCACTCATAATTTTTAAATATTAATATTAACTAATTAGAACTACAGTTTCACCATCTCCATCCTCTGATACTTTATTTGTTCGATGGTAATCACTATAAACTATTTCACCCTCACTAATGCCTCCAAAAGATGTTTCAGAGGCTAATACTGTCCCCCAATAATCTCCTGAAGGGTAAGCAAACATTACTTTCATTTCAGGATCACATTCCTGCAATTCATAAATTAATTCTTGTACTGTCATAACTGATTTTATTTAGATAAAGTAATTTCGGAAAGACTCATTTTGTAATTAGTGCGTTGATCCATCATGTCGAAAGTAAACAAACTAACATATTTATCTGTTACTTTATTTACATTCATTGATTTACCAAAAATCATACCATCACTAACTGAGCGGAGGTCCTGTTCAAATAAATTCAATTTGTATTCCTTCCCTTTGTAAATGAATTTTTGCCCATTAGGAAGATTAAGAAATTCTTGCTTTGTCATAAATGTATGTGTTAATTATTTACGTGCTAAATTTAACATCCAATTTTACGGAAGCCAAACTATATTAAAGAGAGATTTTTCAACTTTAAAAGCATACTCAATTTCCCTATAAACCTTATTTTTTAATTGGGCCCAATCTAATACTTCTCCATCCTTAATAGTAAAGGCATGTCCCTTACCTAAAATTATATAGGTTCCTTGGGGGTGTTCTTGAATAAATTTTCTCACCCAAGTATTTTTCCAAGTTTGTTTTGTATCATCCCAAAGTTTGCAAGATACTATAGATAATTTAACTTTATAATTATCTTGGATGTATTTAGTTGAGCGATTACTTTGGATTCTTTCTTCAAAAAAATATACTCCTTGTTTATCTTCTCGGTTTAGATATTCCTTACAAAACTTATGAGATTCTTTATAATTAATCCCAAACGCTACAGCTAAGGTTCTTACTACGCAGTCATTATGTTCACTTTTAGCCAAACCATTAGCAGAATAAGAATATGCTTTCATGTGTGTTAATTTATATCTAAAGATAAGAATCCTTCATCCGTCAGCCAAGCCTTTCTGTAAATTCTTTTTCAGAAAGTTCCATCCCATTCATTACGCAAAAATGATATAAATCTAAATCCAACAGCCTCATTTCATCCCACCTCATTAACCATTCTTTTTTTAATTCAGCAATTTCCTCTTTTGTCATATCTCTAAATTTAATTTAACTTGTTCCCAATAAAATAAACTACATTCTTGTTCTCCATATTTAGGCCCACCCCACCAATGCCTAGCAATTCTTTCTGGGGTTGATGTTTTGTGGTGAAATTTTTTCCATAGGAGAAACATTTCTTTAGATTTACCACAATCCCATCTATCCTCTAAGGTAAAAGATTTATCTGTTTGAGTCAATTTGCAAATCCTATTTACTTCCCTAACCATCACAGGCATAATCTGCATACATCCTACTGCCCCTGATTCCTTATTATAAGCACTATCATTTCCTCTACTTTCTACATAAACAATAGCCTCAATCAATAAACTATCGGCTATTTTATCAGTAGGAGGATCTGAGGGATAGGAGGCATAATTGGTTTGGTTGTAAAATGTAAAGAATATTAGAGATGCTCCATATAAAGCTAGACATTTAATAATGGTCTTGTCTTTCATAACTAATTTTTATGATGAGATTTTGTAGAATTTCTTTGGCTGGTTCTAAGTCTTTAACCCTTTTAAAGTCTTCTAGAATATCTAAAACTTGGTTTAGATTATCATACAATTCCTGTCTCTCCATGTCTTCGTTTTTTTCCTATTCTAGGATCTTTTCCATTTACAAAAACTACACCTTCTTTATGATCCTTAATATTTACAGTATTATTAGTTCCATAAAGAAATACTGGACCTTCATAATCTTCATAAAAGGAATGACCTGGAGTATCAACATTTAAAATTCGCCTTTTCCCTACCCAACTTCTAAATTCATTAGGAGTAACTCTATGATATCTTTCTAATCCAGTAACATAAACTTCACAACATCTATGTTCAGGAAAAGGGAATTTGAGTTTTACAGTATTACCTTTTTTCTCGCTCATAGTAAATCATCAATTTCATCATCACCCAATCCACCAATGTGATTAACCCATTCCTCGGGAGTGATTCCTGAAATTAGAAATTCTCTTTCTTCAATAGAAAGTTCAGGGAACGATTCTTGGATTGGTGTTTTTTCTTTGATCCATTGAGAGTACCTGTTTTCAGTAACATCAATGTCCATGACATTTTTCTTTCCTGTTAAGATAGAAACTTTTTCAATAAGCATAACTGTTTGTTTTAATTATTATAACTAAAGATAAAAATTAAAATCTCAGGAGCCAAACTTTTTTGAATGTTTGGTTTTTCTAGTATACTTGGATTTATCCTTATGAGTCTTATTTGAGGGTTGTAGGAAAAAAGATTGAGCAGTTTGAATTTTAATCAATTCTTCCTTAGAGATCTTGTTTGGTGCTTTCTTCATCTTGAATAAAATTACCATTTTCTACGAACGTGATTTTACTTAACAAACTTCTCAAGCAATTCATCCGCCACTAAAAACCCAATCATCCCCCCAATCCAAGTAAAAACTAACACCCCAGTGAACACACAGGTACCTATAATGGGATCATTGTTTTCAGCGATGAACTTAAAAACTCCAAACTCAACTGAGCCAATAATAATCAAAGAAGCCAATACAAGTGAAACTAGAATTGGCAATAGGGTTGATGATACTTCTTTTAACATGTGTGTTAATTATTTATGATCTAAATTTAACATCCAATTTTACGGAAGCCAAACTATATTAAAGAAAGGTTTTTTCTAATTTATAATAGGTTCCTCTCTGAATAGTATTAAATTGTTCATGATTCTCTAAAGATTTAGCTTCATCCCAATTATCAGAAAATATAGGGTAACCTTTTCTCAACCCACAAAATACTTGAGCATTTTCATTTAGAATTATAAATTTTTTCAATGAGTCCAAGTTGCTTAGCTCTTTGGTACCCAACATATTTTTCAGTTTCTTCATTCCAAAATTTTCTTTGAGTTATAGATTCATCCTCATATAGTACTAATGGAGTTTCTTGGAAATAATCTTTAGGATAATCTATTTCTACTGAAATAGGACCATTAGGATGTTTATCTAAATCATATTTCCAGTGGGCTTTTATCCCATTAGAATCCACATATGTTTTTGTGAATTTTACTTTAGGAGTATCATCTGGGAGTTTAGGTCTTCCTTTGCTAGCCATTTATTGATTGAATATGTTTACATTGTCTATTTTTCGCCCTCCATACTCCAGGGCAATTACAACTAAATTTTACTTCTCCATTAGGATTAGTAAATTTCTTAGTTACATATGTAATTGTGGGGTCACTTTTACTCTTAAATTCAAAAATTTCTTCTTTTATTTTAACTGGAGTAGGTTTAACCCATTCTATATCTTCAGGTTTAGTATCTAAAGGAACCTCTTGCCATGTTGGAGTAATGTACTTTTTTTCTCCTAAAACTAATAGTCCAGGGGGTAAAATTGGATGTGTGTAAATAATAGACATGTGTTCTTATTTGTGATCTAAAGATAATAAAGAATGGCCCGAAGGCCAAACTTTAAGAATTTTCTTTTTCTAATTGTAATTCTAAACTAAGAAAATAACATATTTTATCTAAAAATAAAGGATTGATTATAATTAAATAAATTAAATCATTATCCTTTAATTCATCTAACATATGTTTAATAGTAGTATTCACTTTGTTCTTTCTTTTGAGCTTTTTTAACCAAATCTCGCTTCCATGTTTTATATTTAGGATATTTATGCTCCATAAATTTAACCCATGATTTGAGAGTTTCTAGATTTTGTCGTGAACTATTCTTACTCATCGTCCTTGTCCTTTATATGTTTTTTTATAAAATTTAGATTTTTTACTTTTTGAGGTTTTTGTTTTAGCATGTACTCCTGGGCGACTTACATTTTTCTGAGGAGCATAATCAAAAGCACTAGTTTTTTTGGTCATTTTTAAGTTTATTAATTGTATTGTTTACTGTTTCACATAATTCATATTCCTCAAAATATTCTAAAATTTTAAGATTTTTTTCCAAGGTAAAAATAAAATCTTTTTCTACAACACTAATATCATAAATTGTATTTACCTCTTTAACTAAAACCTCAAATATATGAATCTGTTTCTGATCTAAATTATTCAAAATAGTATTAACTATATTCTTAGATAAAGCCAATTTATTCTTAGAGTTAGAATTGTCAAGGGATGCCCAATCCTCAAATTCCTGTAAGGTATTTAATTCAATTTGCATAGGATTATTTATCTTTTTATTCTTCATAAAGATAAAAATTATTTTTTACTTAGCCAAACTAAAATAAATCTAAATAATCAGGATCAATATTTTTGGCTCTAAGTTTTTGTTGTTTTGCATCTTTTTCTAACATCTTATTAGCTAGTTTTTTAAGATGTTTTTGCTTTGCTTTATCGTAATCGTCTATAAGGTTTTGATGTTTTTTACTGCGTTTCATATTCTTGAAATTAATTCATTGATATCATCCTCATTTATTTCTAAACCTAATTCCTTAAGTCTTTGAAGATGGTAATCATCAACTTCCCAATTAATAGCTTCTGAAGTGTTGTTTACTGTATTATGACTTTCAATTTGAGTTAAATCTTGATTATTAAAAATATCTCCTATGGTTAGAAAATAATGGTTATAACAAAGTAATTGAACATTTCCTTCTCTAAAATTTCTTTTATCTCCATCTTTAAAATGCATTAAAAGAGGAGACTTATAATCTAATACTCGGGTTTCATGGAACCCACAAACTGCACATTCCTCTTTTAAATACCCTTCAGCAATCATTCTTTCTTTGATTTTTTCTGGGGTGAAATGTGATGGATCTATCCTACCTTCAATTATATCAAGGATTGCAGGCTCTTTTTTAGAGCCTATTAGAAATTTAGGTATTCCTTTGCCTGAAGGATTTAAGTGTTTATCAAAAAGAGTTTGACCTGTTTCCTCATCTTGGTAAAGTTTAGCCCATTTCTTATAATGAATATAGGAAACATTAAGATATCTAGCAGCGGCTCTATTAGACTTGGTTTTGGCCATGGCTGCAAGTATTAACTGTTTACTAAGTGGCTTAGCTTTAGGCATTTTATTCTTCCTCTTCTTCCTCTTCTTCCTCCTCGTAACTATTAAAGAAATCCCAAAGATCTTCAACTGTGTTGAAAATGTAAGGTCTTCCTTCTTCATCTAAGAAAGGGATAATTTCATCATCTTGCTTTCTTTGGTAAATATAAAATAATATAGCTTCAGCATGGAGAGGATCAAAACATAGATGGATAAATCTTTCAATTACTTGAAAAAACAAATCATCATAAGTCATTAAATTAGTATCAAAATTTTCAATAAGATTTTCCTGCCTCATCCATACTTTTTCAAATAATTCAATAGTACTAATAAATTGTTTTTTAAATTTAATTTCTTCTATATCTAATGAATCTTCTAGTTTGACAGATGAACCCAAAAGCTTACCAAATATATTTTCAAGGGCTTTCTTTCTACTCATATTCTTCCACTGTAAATAATTCCCCAAATTGCTCTGGATTAAGTCTTTTTAATTCTGAAAATCCTATAATAGCCATAATAGCATTAGGGTAAATCCCACAACTAATTTTTTCTTTAGAGATATCTCTTTTTGAATAAAAACAAAACTTTTTCATAATTTATTTTTTAATTCTACTAATTCATTACATTTTTCATAATTTTCTAATTTCTCAAAATGTAATATAACATTATCTATTAAGGGAGCAAAATTATCTTTAGTAACAATTAAGGCATATCTTAAATTAGTCAATAATAATATTGTGGCCTTATTTTCTTTCTTTTCTATAGCTACTTTAATTGCTCTAATTACTTCATTGAATAATAAATCATGAAATTCTTTTGTCTCCATCAAAATCTCTAGATCAGACTCATCATCAAAAAACAATTCTATATTTAATGGTTCAGTGTTTTTATCTTTTTTCATGATTTTATGATTTAGGTTCAATTATAAATATTAGATTTTTATTAACTCTTGCTCAAAACTCTCTAAACTATTAATTCTAATTTAATCTAATATAAATTTTTTTCATAAAATATTTTTTTCTTTTAATTGTTGGATTCCTTTTTGTAAGTATTCTTGCATTCGGGATTCAAACTGTTGACGTTGATTAGGTATATCATTTAAGACAATCATGTCTTTATAATGTTTAGATAAATTACCTTCTTTAAGAGGACCAATTTCATATTCACATACTAACATATTATTTAAAACATATTGTTGAACATCTACTCCTTTATTTTTAGCATATTGAGTTAATAACATTGTATACCAATCATGAGCTCCATATCCATTCCATCCTTCAACTGACCAAAATGTTTTCCACATTTTTTTATTATATAAATCCATCCAACCTGCCCACTTATGAGTATATAATGGTGTTAATTTCACTTCCTCATTATTAATCTTTGAGAAATATCTTACATCATATGCATCTAAATTATTCCAACTATCATACGGTATATCACAATAGTGAGGATGAGAAATAGGATCCCACGTGGTATCCCAAAGTTTAGGGATTTGAGGTGTTATGATAAAATATTCATTTTTGATATGTTTAGAACTTTCTATTAGATATGCTAATAAATTTTCACTAAAATACATATCCGGATTTAAAAACATATAATAATCTATATGATCTTCTGTTGATTCAAAAGTAGTATTTAACCCTCCATATAATTTATCACCATCATATATTTTAAATCTACATGTATAATCTTTTAATAAGGATTGAAGATTTTGGAATTTATTAATAAAAAATTTTTTAGGAATTAAAGTATTATCCCAATTTATTAAATAACTAGATAAATTTAAAGTTACATCAATGTATACTTTATCATCCTCATTAAGATAGTATTTGGATTTTTTTAGTTGGGTAAAGGATAACAAAGCATAATCCAATTCCCAAGGCATTAAATGGCAAGTAATTTTATAATTCATTATAAATAAAAATTTTATCTATACCATATTCATCTACTAATTTATACCCCAAACTATGAATTAAATTTAAGATATCTTCAGAAGTATTACCATATCTGTTTAACCATTTTTCACAAAACTCAATACACAATACTGGTTTATGTTTTTTGATAGTTTCAATGGCTCCTAATAAAGCATTTAATTCATACCCTTCAACATCTAATTGGATCAAACCACATTCAGGTAAATTTAAGTCATCTATAATAATAGTAGGAGTATACCCTAAACCTGAAATATGGACTCCTCCAGTATCATGTGGGTAATTTGGTCTAATAAGTTGTTGAGTTAATACTGGGGTAGGATTATTACCTACACAACATTGCATTTTAATCACATTAGATGTGGTAATATTTTGGTTTAAACAATAAAAATTTACTGGATCAGGTTCAAATGTGTATATTATATTAAAATGTTCAATAAATTTACTAAGAAGAAACCCACAATTCCCTCCTGCTTGGATCATTACATTTTTATTTTTAACATATGGGAGGATTTTATTAGCTATTTCAGTAAACTGATTTTGCCCATTCCAACTATTTTCATCAATAATTGGCCATACCCATTTATTATCTTTTAATGTTACTTGATCTTTCATTTTTATAATAGTTTATTGTTTTTATTAATCCTGTTTCTAAATCAATTTCACACTCTAAATTTGTATTGGTTTTTATTTTAGTATTATCCCCACAAATATATTTTGAAACTGATGGTTTATTATTTATATCATCAAATATAATATCACTTTTACTATTAGTTAAATTATATAATTTAGAAATAATAGACTTTAACTCATATTCTTTCCCAGAACATATATTATATACCCCAACGTTGTCAGATATTGATAATTTATAAATAAATTTAATAAAATCATCAATATAAATATAATCAATAATAGTATCACATTTATCTAATTTTACTGATTGATTAGTTAAAAATTTATTTATAAGTGTAGGAATCAATCTAGTGGATACATCTTTAGGCCCATATACATAACAGGGACGTAACCAAACCCATTTTATACCATATTGTTTACATAGCATTTCACTATATTTTTTAAATGTAAGTTTTGATAATCCATATAAATTTAAAGGTAATTCTATTGTATCTTCAGTTATAATATCATTTTGGATTCCATATTCAGCAAAACTTCCAACTCCTATAAATTTAGGTTTTTTAGGCAAATCTTTTAAAATATTAATTAATTCAATACTGTGCCCCACATTATCATAAAACTGAGATATATTATTAACATCATTATAATTGTTTCCTCCACCCCATCCAAAATGAAATACTATATCAGGTGAGAATGAAATTATATTTTCTTTATGTAGGATTAAATCTTTATTTGAAGCAAAATTAAATCTAATATTATTTAATATATCATTCAAATTATAATTAGTTTTTGAAAACACATAAACATTGTGATTTTCAGACAATAATTTTCTAACTAGATTAGAACCTAAAAAACCATTCCCCCCAGTGACAATTATATTCATATAATTAATTTATTAGATAAAAATGTTATCACATTATTTTTAGATTGTTCATCTGGCCCAAAAGTTAAAGCCTTATCATCAATATAATAATCAGCCATAATTTTAGGACTATACCCTGATAATTTCTTTTGGGTTGGAAGATTCTCATTTACAGCATCAAATTCTAATCCTTTGGATTTACACCATTCAATTGCTTCAGTTAATGACTTATATTTTTCATTATCTCCTCTATTAGTCCATAAAATTAATTTATGACCTTGATTTTGTAATTTAATAAGAATATCCATTAATTGTTTATGATTATCATTCTGTTTTCCAATTCCTGGAAAGGCATATTCACACAATGTACCATCAAAATCAACTGCTATTGTTAATAATTTATTCATTTATTTCTCCTATATTTGCTGTTACTAATTCTTTTGCTTTTAAATAAGCATTTTTTATTAAGTTTATATCTTCATAAAAATTAGGGTTTTCAATATATTCTTCAATAACACCTCTAGCATATGTCCCTATGGCTATACCATTGCATCTAACACCTACCATGTTTGCTAATTCTTTGCTTTTTGAATTAGTTCCACCTGATAAAACTATATATACTCCTTGATGGTGGCCTTGAGGCCGGTATACTTTAGATGTTATTACTTTACTACTATCTTTAGAGACAGATTTTTTATCTATCCTAATATTAAATTTCTTATTAATTATGTCAGCGGTAGATATAGCCTGAAGAGTAGTGTTGTAGTCATCTTCTCCACCACTCATTGGGTAACCATCCGCTTGAATGATAAGTTTATCTTTAGATATATGTTTTGCTTCTGTTATTCTAAATTCTAAATTTAAATTTCCTAAATTTAGTCTGTCCAAACACATTGAATTAAAATTATTAGGATTAATTTCATTTATTAACTGCCATTCCTTCATTGTTACTTCATGCTCACCAACCGCTGCATGTAATTCAAATGTTTCTGCTCCTGCTTCCATACATTTAGGTAATAGTTCCCTTAATTCTCGATCATTATGTCTATATGATATTATATCATTTTTAGGACATATATTACTACATTTACCGCATCCTATACATAAATTTTTGATTACAATTTCTTTAGCTTGGTCCTCATTTTCAAAACTACCACCTAATGATTTATATAAATCTAATTCTTCTTCAAAGTATTTTGGAATAGCATTTGTCGGACAAACTGGAGCACATAATCCACATCCTACACATTTAAATGGGTCAATGTATGATTTACGTACATGATGATCACCGGGCATTCCTATACTAACCATAATGAAGGGTCTAATAAGTAATGTTATCCCTAATTTAGGGGCTAGTTCAAAAGCTAAATCTATCCCTTCAGAAGCGGCTTTTACTACATCAACATTTGCTGATATATCAAGTATTTTTGCTCCAGCTAAAGTATAAATAAATGCTAGTTTTTTAACTTGTATTTTGTCTTCATTTCCAGCACCACAAATCATTTTAAAACATTTTTCTTCATTTAGAAGTCTTTGAAGTATTTTATATCTACTTTCCATTATTTTCTATTTTTAAGAAGTCCAATTCTTTCAGAGTAATCTGAACTTAGCTTTGATGATATAGAGAGTTTATACTGTAACCATTCTATTTCAAAATCTAATGCTTTTTGGATCACTTTGTCAATATTAATTATGTTATTCTTATTAAGACTTATTACAACATTTCTTGTTTCTACTCGATCTAATAATCCTTTATTATACATGTCTTTGATAAATTGAGTACTTCTTGTAGATACACTTCCTCCTAATACAGTTATATAGTTATGTTTTTTAGCTTTAGTAAGTATATCTTCTACCTTATCATAAATAAAACTACTATCTACTTCAGATTTATTTAGATTGTATGATTTTGAAAAATCAGATCTTCCTACTACAATACCATTAAGCTTACCTTCTCCATTTTTTAAAATAACATCAATGTTATCATATGATGTTCTACTTTCAATTACAACATACGCGTCAACTCGATCTGAGTAGTTTTCTATCATGTCTATAAATTTACTTAAGGCAAATGGTGTTTCAACCATAGGAGCAATTATCCCATTAATACCCATTCTTACGCAATTATATAAGTCACTTTTAGCTTCACATCCCCCAATTTTTACAAAAGACTGTAAACCACATACCTCTGTTACTCTTTTAAAGGCTACCACATCATTCAATAGGACTCCTTCATCTTCAAAGGATTGTTTCATTCCTATGATACCATAGTTTTTTCCAAGATTTTCTAAACTATTTTTTAAATCTATTACCATAATTAAATATTTATATTTTTTAATGACTCTAAAATAAAATCTGTGTCCATTCCTAAAATCAATAAATTTGGTCTTTCTTTATTTAAATTTTTATAAATATCAATATCTTTTTTGGTAGGTAAAAATAAACCTAATTTATTTAAAGGTATAGCGTCATATATTTTATTAATATAACTTAAATAAATTGGATTTCCAAACTGTCCTGGGGATTTTATGCTAGAAGAAATATCATATGGGCCTATTAAAAATGTATCAAACTCACATTTTATAAGTTCTTGTATATTTTCTATAGCATTTTTGGTTTCTATTTGTCCTATTATAATTGGGATGTGACTATCTAATTGCTTGCTTCCCCATTGATTTTCTCTAACTAACCCACATCCTCTTTTTCCCCCTTGAGATGGATATCTACAATAGTTTATTATCTCATTTGCTTCTATATGATTTTCTATTGTAGAAAATATAACTCCATCTACCCCTGCATCCAAACACATTCTTACAAGTTGTTTATTTAGATCTGTAAATCTGATGAAACACTTCTTCCTACATAGTGTTATTACTTGAATACATGAATATAGAGTTTCATTGTTAAAATGACCATGCTCTGTATCAAGTACTATTCCATCTAAATTTGAGTAAGTTAATAATTCAGATATTAAAGGAGAAGGTATTGTTTGTAATGTTAAATTCATTTTCTTATTTCATATGAAAGTTTATTTGTACCTATTATCATATTTTTCTCGACATCCTTTATATCTAACAACGGAGACATTTCTTCTAAAGGTGGGGCCAATATTCCATCTACTACTGCTATTCCTTTTACTTTAGGGACTAAATCTTGTTCTGGGTTCATAAAACATTCGAATATAGCGGCTCCACTATAATCTAAAAATTCTTGAATATTGTTTAATTCACTATTAAAATAACCTAAGCCAAAGGCATTAGCTATTTTATCAAATTTAGGTAAAGATACACCTGTGTTTTCATTTACTCCAGTATATCTTCCTTGAAATAACATTTTTTGAGTGTGCTTTATAAACAAATATCCTTCATTATTAAAAATGATAATTTTTAAAGATAACTTATACCCAACAAGAGTTTGCAACTCTTGAAGATTCATCATCATACTTCCATCTCCATCTAACAATATAGTATTTCCGTTATGAGCAAAACATGCTCCTATAGCTGATGGGAGACCATTTCCCATTTCTCCTAACCCATTAGACGCAAATGCAATTTGATTAGATTTTAATTCTAATGCTTGGTGACTACATGGGAGAGGGGTACCTTGGCCTATAACAATTACATCATTTTCTTTTAAATATTTAGAAAGATTATTTATAAACACATATGAATTATCATATTTTTTATTATCTAATAAATGTTGCTCTTCTATTAATGGAAATTGATTTTTATATAATTTACATTGGGTATACCAATCTTTTACATTTATATCTATGTCTTTTAATAGTAATTTATTTATAAATTCTTTACAATCACCATTAATAGCTAAATTATATCTAGAATATTTTTTAAGTTCATTATCATCATTATTGATCATCACAATTTTTGCGTTTGGAGCAAAATTATCAATGTTATATCCAGTTTGGGGTAAAGCTAATCTACTCCCTAAAACTATTAATAAGTCACAATTTTGAACAATAAAATTAGCACATCTCTGTCCATATAATCCTGAAGTACCAAAATTATATTCATGATTGTAGGGTAGTAAATCTATCCCAGACCAGGAAAGTAATGTTGGGATTTTTAATTTATATATCAATTTACGAAATTCATTTTCACTATGGGATAATTTGACTCCATGTCCCGCTAATATAACAGGACGAATTGAATTCTGTATTAAGTTAATGATTTCTTCTAACTGATAATTATTTTCAATTTTATTTTCAGGATAAAAATGAGATAACTCAGATTGTATTATTTTAGAACTTTGAATGTCAAAAGGAATATCTAACCAAGAAGGACCTGGTCTCTCATTTAAAGCATAATGATATGCTTTTTCTAAATAATATAATGATTGAGATTTATCTATGATAGTGTCAGAATATTTAGTTATATCTTTTACCATTTCTGCTGCTTTAAAACCTTGGGTTCCTAGCATTCTTAAATGTGAATGTGAGTTAATATATTTAGTTGATTCTTGCCCTGAAATTATTAAACATGGGATGGAATCTGCCCAATTACTTAGTACCCCAGTTATAGCATTAGATGCTCCTGCTCCTGCTGTCACTATAGCCGCTGATAATTTACCCTTAGTTCGATAATACGCCCCAGCCGCCATTACCGCAGCTTGTTCATGATGCATATATACTATTTTAGTGTAACCTTTTTTAACTATAGAATCAAATATATATGCATTAGCTGATCCTATTATACCGAATACTATATTTATTTCTTTTTCATGGAGAAAATCAGCAACTAAATCAGATACTAAATAATTATTTACCATATAAATTTATTTTTATAGTAATCAACTATATTACTTATTTCCTCATTAAACCTCTTTTTAGGTGTCCAACCTAATGCTCGAATCTTAGAATCATCTAATGCATAGCGAATATCCTGTCCTGGTCTACTACAGGAAAAGTCTATGTACCATTCAGTAGGCATTATATCACTTGGATCTTGACCTTTGTTGTATACATTGATTACTTGTTTTATTGTATCTATATTTTGTTGTTCAAACCCACCAGCTACATTATAGATTTCACCTATTCGGCCTCTTTCAATAAGGGTAATAACTGCTTCTGCAGTATCATCTGCATGTAACCAATTACGATAAGGAGTTCCATTATTATGTAGTGGAATTTTACGACCTAAATTAAGACACTTAACTGCTTTTGGTATAAGCTTTTCAACATACTGACTAATACCATAGTTGTTAGTAGGTCTAATTATCATGTAAGGCACATTGTGTGTTCTACCCCATGCCATTATTAACATATCGGCCGCTGCTTTTGTTGCTGAGTATGGGTTACTTGGTTTTAAGATATCACTTTCAATATGAGATCCCTTATCTATGTCTCCATAGACCTCATCAGTACTAAAATGAAGTAATATTGGCTTTTTTATATTCTCACCTCTGTGATTTTTTATTAATTCTAGTAAGTTATGTACCCCATCTATATTAGATTTGACAAACATATCACTACTCATAATTGAATTACCTACATGTGTTTCAGCAGCTGTGTTAATAACAAAGTCACAATCATAAAGAAATGTTAATTCATTAATATCACAATGAACAAATGAAAAGTTTGAATATTTTTTAAACTCAGTTAATAATTCTTTTCTTGCTGCGTATGTGATCTTATCAACTCCTTTCACAAACCATCCTTTTTTCAAACACTTTCTTGTAATATAGGATCCAATAAATCCTAAACATCCGGTAACATATACTACTTTTGCCATAATATAAAAGGCCATTATTACATTAACACTTTGTTATTTATATCTTATTCAATTGTATAAGGTTTTAATTTAATACGTTCTTGGTGGCATATATTTGGTGATATTTGATACACAAATATATTAGGAATATAGGTCATATCTCCTACAGTTACATCACCAAATCTACCATTTGCATCAAAACTCATAAAACAATACTGCATCATTGTCCAGTAAATTGATTTGTTAAATGCGACACAATGACACCCCGCGATATCCATATTTCGCATTCTATTGAAAGTAAAAGAATGTGTTTCTTCAAGATTCAATTCACCGTGATGTTGAGGTTTAAAAATGTCATCACCTAATACAATTACATCCCAATCTGGAGGGAGTTTATTAATAAAAGACTCACATGATATATCATAAAAAACAACATCATCATCACATATAACATAAGAGTCGTAATTATTTTGCATAGCGTTTAAATGTACAGCTAATGAAGTACAATAATTTCCAACTAAATATTGATTATGTGGTGATGGATATAGTTCAGGTCTAAATTTAACTATATAGTCCTCAAAGACATAATCAGTACCACGAATTGCTTTAAAAACTTCGTAATCTAAATCAACTGTTTTTGCTGAGTTTGTGAAGGATTCTAATCTCTTAGTTGATTCAGCTATGTTTTTAACATAAACATGACTAAATGCTTCATTTATTGCTTTTCCCAATTTCATATATTCTTTTTTAAATATCAATAGTTATTTAGGAAAAATTCTTTAATTTTACCACAAACATAGTCTACATCCTCTATAGCCATTCCATGATGAGCACCTAATAAAAATCCATTTTTCATAATTGTATCTGAATTGTCAAATGGTTGTAAGTACTCTCTGTAAATTGGATGTCGAGTTACATTACCTGCAAATGTTACTCGAGTTTGAATATTATTATTTTCTAGGAATGTTAATAATTCTAAACGACGTTCTGTTTGTAATGGAATCGCTAACCAATTTGGTTTAAGACTATCATCTGGAAGTGTGATTTCATTTACATCTTTAAGATTTTCTAAATAACGCTCAAAATTAGCTCTACGAATATCTTCAAACTTTTTAAAACGTTCTAGTTGTACTAAACCAAATGCCGCACTCATTTCAGAACATTTAAAGTTATATCCTAACACATCATAAAGAAACTTATGATCATATGGGATGCCATCTACACTATGATTGAAACGATCATCCATAATTTCAGAATTATCACCCATTCGACCCCAATCTCGATACTGTAATGCTCTGTCAACGTATTTTTTATCATTAAACATTACCATACCACCTGTCCCACCAGCTGTAATAACATGACTAGCATAAAAACTAGTAGTTGCAACATCTGTTTCTTCAGTATAAGTAATAGTATCCGCTGAATCTTCAATTACAATAATGTCTTCTCTTCCAATACGTTTTAATTCAGAATGTAATGTTTTCCAATCTGGTTTATTACCAATCAAATTAGGTACCATAATTGCTTTAACATCATCATCAATTACAGTAATGATATCGGCAATGGTTGGAACATATGAAGTTAACCCTACATCAACAAATACGGGTTTATATCCTAGTTGAATGATTGGAGCTAATGTTGTTGAAAATGTACATGCTGGAGTAATGATTTTACATCCTTTAGGAAGATCTAAAGCTGCTAATGCTAATAAACAAGCTGATGAACCTGAATTAACAAACACCCCATATTTTTTACCAAAACGCTTTGCAATTTTTTCTTCAAATTCTATTGAACGAGGACCAAAACCAGCCAACCAGCCATCTCTAAGACATTGTTCTACTGCTTTAATTTCTTCTTCTCCATATGATTCAAACTTATTAGGAGCATACCATACTTTTTTCTGCGTCATATTATATTATTTAATTTAAATATTTCTGTTATTTTATTCACTATATTTTGCTCATAATCAACATATTGAAGTGCTTTTTGATAATTTTCTTCAATTATATCTTTTTTAGAATTATAGTAATTTTCATTTAAGTTATTAGCAATGTAAATAAATTCATCTATATTTCCAAACTTAATTATGCCTTCTTTATTAAAAAATTTATCTATACTAGTACAACCCCAGTACATAGGAATAGTTTTTAATAAAAAACAATCTAGTATTTTTTCAGTAAAATATCCATTATGAGATGTATTTTCAATAGCTACTCCAAACATTGAATCACCAAACACTTCTTCTTTCCCTTTCCTAGCATCTTCAATATTATATCTATCTCCATAAACATCAAAAAATTTAGTAGGTACTTTAATTTCATTTTTTCTAGCTAATAACTCATGTCTAAGAGACTGTCCATAAGTTTTTAATAACTTTCCACATAGATGAGATATTTGGAATGATTTCCGATGGTTTACTTCATACTGATCGGGTTTAAACCAACTATGCCCAAATGGAAGGAATAACGCGCTATCGCAATTATTTAATACTTTATCATCCCAAGTTAATATAATATTAAATAAATCTTTATTTTGGATAGCCCAATCATGTAAACCAAAATATTCATTTGGTTCTTGTAATACTAATATATTGATTCCAGATAAATCCTCTTGTTTTTTAGGTATATCATCTACAAATAATGAAAAATTTACATGTTTAATATGATCTAATTTTATCTGGAGTATATTTTTATCGAGATGATTTATGAATAACTTCATAATGTATTATAATAATTGTTTTGTTTTTCTTGTCTTTTTATATCTTTTGGGTGGTAAAGTGCAAATTCTTCTTGTGCTGGGAGGGAACCGTACTTAGTAAACCCATCTAATCTCTCATGTACTTTATTTATCCATTTAATTTTAGGATCATTTTTATAAATTCTCCATTGATAATCAGGCCAATTTACCCAACCTTCTTTATTTACATTCCATCCCCACTTTTGAATATGTTCTTGAGTTAAATCTTTTACAGTATTAATCCTAGGAACTAAAATTACTTCAGAATCATTTAAGGATATGATTTCATGGAGATTTTTTATTAGATATTCAGTTGGCACCTCATCTGCATCTATTTGAAATATAAAACCCCCACTACACATTTGAGTTAATTCATTTTTCCAATCTGCGAAATGGTTTTGAAAAACGCTTTCTTTTAAAAGAATCCAATTTGCAGAAGAGTATCTGTATAGTTGATCTAATAATAGAGGAGATGCTTTAGGTTTATCTAATAAAACACAAATTTCATCCTCAGGACGTTTATGTTTATGGAGGAAAGGAATTAACCTTTGAATTTCTTCTAATTCATTGCAACAAGTAATACCATAACTTATTTTCATATAACAACATCCCTAGGTTGGGTTATTAATTTATTTTAATTTTTGTGTTAATCTATTTTCAAGTTTGTCCAATCTTGAATCTAGTTCTCTACGCTCATTATCAAACTGAGTATAGATTTGATCATTTATTAGGTCTTGATCAGAAGTATTATCTTCTAAAACTCTATATAGGTTAATAACTTCATTACTTATTGTTGATTCTAAATCATTAAATTTACGAAATACCCTAAAAGCTAAATAAGCCCCTAAAATAGTAATCACAAATCCAATAATTGTTCCTAATAAT
>Ga0208161_1000379_pt1 | contig 25771 bp, 22 predicted proteins | sample CB_VirMetaG_3_FD_184538 | JGI IMG/M metagenome (GOLD analysis project Ga0208161, IMG submission 184538) | Freshwater to marine saline gradient viral communities from Chesapeake Bay - CB_1508_1S Viral MetaG (SPAdes) (version 4) | ecosystem: Environmental > Aquatic > Marine > Coastal | place: USA...
GGACTTGGGTGGCATTCCTAACTGGAGAGCCATGTCAAACAACAGCGTTATCTGCGATGACATCAACCAACTCCCAGACGAGTTTTGGGAAGGATACAATGGCAATGGTGAACCTTATGGACTGATTAACTTGGAGGCTTCTCGCCGCATGGGACGCACTGGAGAAACTCAGTACCCTGACGAGGATGTAGAAGGATTCAATCCGTGTGCTGAGCAGTCACTTGCCAACTTCGAAACCTGTTGCTTGGCTGAGGTGTACTTGCCGAACATTGAGTCACCGCAAGAACTTCGTAAAGTGTTGCGATACTTGTACAGAATCAACAAGCACAGCTTGGCTATCCCTTGCGCGATCAAGGAGACCGAGGACATCGTTCACAAGAACATGCGCATGGGGATTGGAGTTACTGGATACCTTCAGGCTACTGAAGAGCAGCGGTTGTGGCTGATGGACGCATACGAATACTTGCGAGCATACGACGAAGAGTATTCTAAACTGGCTGGATTCCCAACGTCTATTAAGCTGACCACGGTTAAACCTTCAGGTACGCTTAGCTTGCTTGCTGGCGTTACTCCTGGCGCTCACCCTGGTTACTCCCAGTACTACATTCGCCGCGTGAGGATGGATTCCAATTCCGAGCTTGTGAAGGTGGCAAAATCTCACGGATATCACGTAGAACCTGTGCGGAATTTTGACGGAACCGAGGATCACGGTACAAGCGTTGTAAGTTTCCCTTGTTCATTCCCCGAAGGTACGAAGTTTGCTGGTGACATGTCAGCCATTGATCAGCTAGAAGTCATTAAGCGGCTGCAAGCAGAGTGGTCAGACAACGCTGTATCTGTCACCATTTACTACCGCAAGGAAGAGCTTGAGCCGATTAAGGAGTGGTTGCGGCTCAACTATCGCAACGTAAAGTCTGTTTCTTTTCTGTTGCATAACGATCACGGATTTGATCAGGCTCCGCTGGAGGAAATAAGCTATGAGACTTACAAGGCTATGGCGAGTACGGTCACTCCGATCACGTCACTGGAAGCGTTGAACATGGATGAAATTGACATCCAAGACTGCGAAGGCGGAGCATGTCCAGTACGATGAAACGGATAGACCAATGCTGGGTAATGCAGATGTATTATCTTAGCGATGCGTTACACCAGAAATAGTGCAGACGCTACCTTAAAGAGAAAGGCCCTTCGGGGCCTTTCTTGTTTTTAATACGCTATGTTTAAAGCTCTGATTAGCTCGTCTTCATCTTTAACTATATACATCAGCTCTTTAAGGGCTTCACCAGCCCTAGACCCTGGAGATATTCTCTCAAGGTCTTCTAATGTGTAATCGCCCAACTTTAGATCTTTTAGAGCAAATCTAATCTCCATAAGTCTAGATTTAATCTCTGTTGGTTCTCTCAAGTAATCAACGTATCTAACAGCCTGTTCTCGTGTCATGTCGGGAGAGTCTTGCGACACCTCGTACACTGAAGTGTCTCGTTTTTTCGTAAAGGTATACGCTCCGCTTTGAGCGGAATTAGACAGTGAATTACCAAAAAAAACATTTTCTAATAGGCTCTGTTCAAATCTAGTATAAGGGTCTGATGCGTGTGCCGCTTCATGAACAGAAATGCTTTGAGATGCGTCTTCATTGGCTTGAACTCTAACATTTCCTCTTTTCATAACATGACCAAGCCCCATTGGTATAGGGTTTCTCCTGCTCCCAGGCTCTGTAACAGGTCTATAAGGCTCAACGTATCCTTCGTAACCCTTCATAGGTTCGGGGTTTGGGTTTGATTGTATATGAGTAGCCATCGGATCTGTCCTGTGCCTTATGTAAAGATTAGCAAGATCTGCTTTTGTTCTAGCTGGGGCGTTGGGATACATCTCAGCCAATACTTTAAGAGCAGGTATGTCCGATGAACTTACCGCATAATCACCTTTACCTGTTTGAATGCTCCAGTTTGCTTGATCCTCTATATCTTCTTGTGTTTGAGGCCCACCAAAAGAATCTAGGACAGCTTGCTGTACGTTGGGCTGGCTGTAAAGATCTTGAAAGAACTGGCTAGCGGCTAAAAACCTTAGCGCAGGATCTTGACCTCTCATGCTTTCATCGGGTATCACATAAGGGATTGTTCTGAAAGCAGATTCATCTACAACGGGTGGATCAAACGGAATTCGAAAGGTTGACGCTTGTGGCTGTTGTTTTTTCTTCTTTGGTTTCATCGTCTCATTTTTCTTGGCTTCCAAGAACCATGTTCAAATCTGCTTGCTGCTCTTGGGTTTCTAAACTCAAACACTTCGCCTCTATCAAAAGCTTCTTCAAAGGACTGATCGACGTAGTTTCCAGGCGACAAGGGATAGATTGTCGGATAGACAAAGTTCCTTCCATCATATTCTACTGAAGCCATGAGGTGCGTAGATATATCGCCATCATTAGGCATGTATCCCATGCCTTCCCGCATCTCTCTAGCGGCTTTCTTCTTACGTCTTTTTATTGGTTTCATTTTAGCTCTAACACCTTGTTTTGAATTTCATCAAAAGGAACTTTAAGTGACAGGCTAATGTCTGCTACATATTGAACAGCTGGAATATCTTTGTTGTATATTACGACAACAGGTACAGATGTCAAACTTTGTTGTATCTCTTTTGGTTGATCCTCAAGCCATCCAAACGCATAGTCACAGCCAGAAAGTCTAGACAGATCTGTTCGCGTGTTGTTGGCGTTCCATTTGGCGTTTATTTGAACAACTCTTATTGGGTTTTTTTCCGTATTTACAGAAGCCACAGCCCCCAAAAGGAGAGCCGCAAAAGAGAAAATGATTAAAAAGCTTTTCATTTGTTCTGGTCTGTGCTCAATTCATACAATCTACTTTCAATTAAGTCAAGCTTTCTGCCATTTGCTTCTACTTGCTGTTGAGTATTCATTATAGTCTCTCTCACTAGCTTGTCTTTTAGGTCATACTCTGTTCTTCCTATTTCAGGTTCTGGGAGTCTTTTCGCCTCATTTATGTCTGCCTTAAGCGCCCCCCACATACCAACTACCGTCACCACGAAAGTCAATATTATAGCTAGCGTCTTCAAGTCCACCGTGACTTCTGTTCCTTCTCCTAGTTTCATGTTGATAAATGGTTACTTAGTGCGTTCTTGCTTATACAAAGATAACCAATCTAAAAGTTGTGATATATCAACACTTGAAGGAGGGTTGGTTGGGGCATATTGTGCCGCATCAGGATCGTTACACTCTGTACCCCAACGTATTAGCAATAACTGTACGTCTTGATTGTTGACTATTCCGTTGTTATCAAGATCTCCTTCATTGCTATGCTGCCCGTAAAATTGGATTATTTCCATTAGGTCAAGTATGCCAACAACACCATCTCCTGTTAAGTCGCCAAAACAGAATTGTTCGCCACCAAACAAACTAGCTCTTTGGAACTCTAGCATAGTGTGCATGCGTTCTATTTGGCCTTCAGTAAAGATCTGTCTGCACGAATCTGGGTAGTAATCCATGTGGTTGTTATGCTCATAATCCGCCCAAGGACGAGTCGAATTCCATGATGGGGGGCAAGCACCAGCACCACACGTCCATGAAGGATCAATAGGGGGTGTATCGGCTACCAAATCACCATACATGTACCAGAACTCATCGTTTTGGTCAGCATTCTGACCGCAGTATGTAGTCCCTTGAAATACGTGAAGAAGACCGCAGTAGTGTCCTACTTCGTGCGTCAATACTTTATTCTCGTTGTTCCTGACTGGTAAGTGGTCTGCTCCTACTCCAAATGCATTAGCGTTTATCCACACTCCATCTCTTTTGTTATAAACGTAGTTTGTTATGTAACTCCAACCAAGTATTCCCGTACACATATCTGGCACTACATAAATATTCATATATGAGTCTAAATCCCATGTATTCCCCCTTATGTCGTTGGCTAGCTGAGTATTGTGATTTCCATATGTAGGGAAGCAAACGTTTCCAGCCACAAAAGAATCGTGCCAGACGTACTGAGTCAAATCGGTATACGTTATGTCAACTAAATTGAACGAAATACTTGTCACGAAAAAATCGTCATTGAGTAAATCAATAGCGTTCTCGACATAAGCTTCATCAAAGTAGCTGTAAGGCAAGCTGTCGGTATAGACAATATGAACTACGCAATCTATCTCTTTACTGCCAAACGATCTGTCCTTAGTAAACCCATACATGTATGGCTGAATGCTTTTAGGATCGTGTTCAGTGCCACAGAAGTCCTGTGCGACTGATGTAAGCGCAAAGACTGACAGAATGCTTAATATTGTAAGTCTATACATTACTTTCTTGTTTTCTCAATTGTTCTTCCAGCGAAGTACGCTCCGAATACCGTGAGCATCAGAATTTCCAGCAGCGATATGTAGCTCTCTTTTGGCATAAAGGTTTCGTCAACCCCATCCCATATCATAACAACCATGAAGAACAGCATTAACGTAATCATAGTAGCTGGTCGTATGATCTTAGCGATCTTTACGTCACTACCCATGTCGCTCTCCCAACGTTTTGTCACATTGTTCTGAGCGTTCATTTCTTGCTCATGCTTCAACTTTTGGAACTCCGCTTTTTGCTCTGGAGATATGTCTGGGTCCACATCAATGATGTTCTTTAATATCCCAAGAGTCCCTTGGTCGGGCAGCAAATCGCCAAAAACTTCAAGAGCTTTGGGGGCCTTTTCTTTAAGCCAAAGGCCAAGCCCAGTATCCTTAATCTTATTCATTTGTGTACTCCAATAGTATTTTGTCAAACAGGTCAATATTTGCTCTGTATATTCCTATCATCGTGTCAATGTTCTCTCTTTCAGCAGATCTGCTCATATCAAGCCTGATTTGTTCTTCTCTGTTTTCTGTTCTTTGAACTGAAATACCCTTCAGTGGCGGAATCATGCTGTCCATAATCCAGTCCATATCTGATTTACTCACCCCTCCGCCTACTAGTTGGTCATACAAAGCGTCATCAGTAAGACCTAAAGCTCTTCCCGTGTCTACATAACCTATTACATTTTGATAATAGGCGTTTCTCTCGTTTATGTAGTTAGTCACCACTGACCTTACTTCATCCTCGGTCATTTCTCTCTGATATGAAATATCAGAAAACGTTTTGGTTTCTTGTTCTGTTAGGTTGATTTTGTCAGAACTAACCTTACTTCTAATGGCTTTGCTGTAGTCCACCGTAGTTGTTCTAAAACCCAACAAACCCAAAATAGCGTCTTCTGGCGTGTATTCTCTATAAGTGCTGTACTTATCACCAAAAACCTCTGGTGCAACACCAAGAGCCCTCATGAATTCCTTCATGTTGTTATAAACGCCTGGACCAGCTTTAGAAGCAAGGTAATCCATTATTTTAATTGGATCGTTTATTACGCCGTTGATGATTGGGTATCCGCTTTCTATTTTACCTTCATCATATATAGGTCTACCGTATTCATCTTCATTGGAAAGTATTTCTGATGTTGTTTTTACGGTCAAATCAAGACCAACGTAAGGGCTCATGGCCTCGTCAAAAGTTCTTAGCACTCTATTTAAGCCCTCTCTGTCCGATGGGTTTTCAATCAACGCACGAATTGGCTTGAATATAACTTCTGCTGGAAACAGCGCTGTCCCGTCTATGAATTGTGCTGACTCGTCATCTGATCCAATATATATGAATTCAGAGTTTTCTTGATAGTCTGGTGTCAGCGTTCTGATTCTTTCGTCGTCTTCATCATCCAATCCAAGCATGTTTTTTGATGCCTCCGAAAGCGCAAAGAGAGAACCGTTAGCTATAAGCATCCCAGCAATCCTCCTGTAGGCCATTTTTGTTCTTCCAGCATCCAGATCTTCAGCGATGTATCTCAAGTTGTTTCTTGAGGTTCTCCAGACTTCCCAAGGAAAAGAAACAAACGTACCAGTAAGTGGAAACCTTCTTAGTGCCTTTATGTTCCTAGGCAAATAAGAGTATGTTGGGTATGAATTTCTTATTCTTTCAGCAGCCATGGCTTCTGCTTCGGATTCAGACATTCCATACTCTCTAAGGGTATTGAACTCTTCGTAAAATCCAATAGTCTTATAAAAGTCGTCTCCAAACGCATAAACTCTAGCTGCCAACTGCATAGCTTTTTCAGACATAGTGGGGTCTGTAGAATTTATGATTTCGTCTATGTTGGAATCAAAATCTCTAAGAATAGCCATCATTTCACCGCTAATAGCTCCATCCCCCAAAATGCCAAGCCTAGCGAGTCTTTCTGCTTCTACCTCTGGGTTTCCTCCCCAAGCAGCCCTCTTTGCATTGGTTACAGTCTGAATCATTGTCTTAGGGTCAGACATACCAAAGAAATGACCAGAGTTGAGCATGAGAAACATGCCGCTGATGAAGTTTCTTGATGTGGTAGTAGGAGATAACACGGTTTTTCCGAGCTTGACAGACCCCGTTAACTGCACAAAAGCTCTTAAAGCAGAATTGTCTATCCTGCCCAGCGGAGCAAGAGATTCTATTTGTTGCTTTAGCTCTTCTGGAACATACAATTCGGAAAGAGAGTTCCAGTTTTCAGTGTTTGGAGCCATTGCCACATATCCTGGCTCAAGCCTAGTTTTAGCTAATCCACTGTTCAACAAGTGATTAGCAAGAGTCCCTTGATACTGAATGTTAGATAGATAGCCATTCAGTCTGTCCATGGTATTAGCGTAGTTAAAGATGGGGTCATTCGACTCTCCCATCAACCGTCTAAACTCTACTGGTATATCTTTTCTTCCTTTTAAAAATGGAGCAAAGGCGCTTCCTGGCGAGCCAGTAGCGAACTCAAACTGATCCATTCTTCTGATCTTGTTTATGTACTCTGTTACTATTGCTCTTGCGTCTTCAACCGTTTGTGCGTTTTCTGAATTCTGAAGCACAAACTGAACTGCCCCATCATAAAGCTCTCTAGTTTTTTCTGTCATCTCGTCGTAAGGCACAGAAAAAGCTTCTGCCCAAGTGGGGTCTGAGAAAATTTGATAGCTTCTTTTCATGTATGACCCCATGTTGTTCTGAATGGTGTCAATCAGCATTTTCAGCTTAGGGTTTTTTTGCCAGTCTGGGTTATGTGCAATCAAGGAGTCAATTATTCGAGCTGACATCGTATCTAATTGAGTTCTTGCATAATCCAAAGAAGCTAAATCCTCTTGGCTCAAGAAGCTAACATCTACGTCCTCTCCGTTTAGGTACGAATTTATCGCTATGGTTCTAGCGTCTGCCATAGCCACATCGTTATTCACGGCCTTTCTAGCGCTTGAAACAACAGCATTCACTCTAGCCAAATCGTTTTGAATCCGCAAGGTATAAGCGGATCTGTCCCTGCCCATCTGCCTGTATATTTCTGCTGTTTTTTTGTCTAGTCCAGCGTTGCTTTTAAATGTATCGTTCCACAGTCGCCGAACTTTTCTCCATCTAGAAGAAGAGTCATACACTCTTCCGCGAAGGGTTATGTCCCTTCCTCGTCTTCTAAACAGCTTACCCAGCTTGCTTGGGTTTGGTTCTTGAAGCTCAGTTCTTTTTATTATGCGCTGAGTTATCATTTCTCCGTTTTGACCCAGCACTGGCTCGGCAAGAGGTATAGCTATTTCAGAGGGGAATCTTGGGTTCAGCATAGCTGGCCCTTGCAGCGTAGACCTATAGTTTTCTACTGTTTGGTCTATCTCTTGTTCAACGCTAGCAAGTTCTGTTTTAGCAGACCTTGTAGTTTTCTCTAAAAGCTCTGCTCTTCTGAGCTCAAGTTCATAAAGCTTTTGTCTTATATCTGATGGAATGTTTTCGTCTATACTCCCCCATATCCTAGCCTGCCTTTCTTTTTTGTTTTTTGTTGCAATTAATTCTCTGTCATTTTCTATTTTAACTTCCTGCTCTAAAAGCTGGTCTAACGACACAACGTCAAGGTAATCAGCCATTGTTTGCCTGTCAACCTTTTGATTGTTTATAGAGTAAGAGTTGGGCATCATCGATGCGGCTGTGATATTGATACTTCCTGGAACTATACCAGCAACTCCTTCCCAATATATTTCAGCCGTATCCATTGATTGGCCTGCCGCCAATCTCGCTACGCTTTCTTGAAGCCACCCACCCCCAACGCCTATACCAACGCCAGTTCCAGCAACTTTTAGATTAGATACACCAGCATTTCTAAGTCTGGTTGAAGCATTAAATATTGTCCTTCCAATCAAGGCATCGACAACGGCAACGGTCCCGCTTCTCTGAAGCGTTCTCATTCTTATTCTTTTGTTTGCTTCTGGGTTAGTTAAAACCTTGTATACGTTTTCCGCATTAAACTCAAGCTCACCAAGTTCTTCCTGAAGAAATTCTGCAAAAGATGCGTTTGCGTCAATAGTTCCGCCCATCAAAGCCATAGCATACGGAACGGATTTAACAGCCCCTGCCGCACCTCCAGCTAGCGCTCCAACCCCAGCGCCAACACCGCCAGCCTCTGAACCAATTAGCGCACCACGCGTTCCTCCTAACAACGCACCACCACCAACTACCTCAGCCGCTTGCTTAGCTGAGTACTCATTCAAAAAAGCTCCCATAGACTCAATAAAGATAGATGCAGCCGCGCTAGGGTTCAGCATCGTTGCCTCTAACGCAGCAAGCCAATCCTCTCCGTTATCTTTATAGTGTAAGTACCAATCCTGAACCTCTTTTGATTGACCGTATTCATTTTGACGCGACCAAGAATCCCCCAGTGATGATACGTATGTATTCACCGCCTCTGGCGTGACTTTATCTGCGCCCAAACCCATTAAATCCATAGTAGATTCAATGCTTGCGCTTCTTCCCTGACCTACATAAACAGAACGAGCTAAATCGTCTACGGTATCCCAGATCTCACCTAAAAACCCTCCAGAAACTGGGTTAGCGTTTTTAAACGACTCTATGTGTTCTGGAATCACACCTCTGAAAAACGGCGTTTCAGAAGTATTTCTTAAGGACTCTTCTATGTTAACGTTTAAAAAATCCAAAGAAGTACCGCCTTCCGCTTCGGTCTCGGCGTTGTACGTCGGTATAAACGCCAAAAACGGATTTTGAGAACTCGAATCCGAAGGAGAAGCTGATGATTGGTCTTTTTTTTTTAAGCCAGTCATCAGAGAAAAGTCATCATAGCTGTATGCCCCTTCACTGTTTATTGTTGAGAAGACTGTTCTGTTATAGCCTTCGTCGGAAGAAATCATCTCAGAGAAATCGTCAAAATTCCATCCTTTCTCGTCTCCTCCCAAAGCCGTGTATAAGGCTTTTACGTATTCTTCGTTTTGTTCGTTCATCTATTCTTGTAGTTTGATGGATTTAAGGGGTCATAAATAGCCGATGGAGTTGATGCAGGTGCTTTATCGGCGCGGTTTTTCATTGATTCCTCGTCCATGAGTATTTCAATAGACAGTTTAGAATCATATGCTTGTCTAATGTTTTGATCTATCTGAGATATAATGCTAGCATCTTCAGAATCATCTAGATTCAAAATAACATCTGACCCGCTCGGCAGTCTAAATGACACCGTTCTTTCATTAGGATTTATTCTTATCGATCCAACCTTAGCTTCTATTATTCTTTGGGTTTTTTGTTTTACCTCATCGGCAGTTATATCCCCCCTGCTTATTTGTCTAGCTATAACTGGATTTGACGTATCAAAGCTAGGATCAAAATCGGGGTTAGGTATCTCTATTCGATAATTTCTTATCTTGTTAAGAGTGTAAGAAAACTGATTACCCTCTCGTACTCTGCTTGAAATAATAGATCCAACCAGCGTATCTAATGGCTTCTCAGCTTCTGGCTCGTCTTTCGGCTTTGCCGTAGGCACATACTGCATGGCTTCATTTATGTACATGTCCTGATTGCTAGCCCCAGCAACGTTGTTTTCGTTTGCGTAAAGCTGGTTTGCGGACTCAAAAGCTCTTTGATTAGGCGCTGAATTAGTCTCTGGGTTCAACGACAAACTTTGAAGCATTGCGTTTTTTATCGCCTTTTCTACTTCTGCTTCTGGCATTCCGCTATTCATTAGCGTTCTAGCCTGAGAAATAAATTGCTTTCCAAAGTCTTGAGCTGTCAGTATGTTGTACTTCGTAGAAGGCTCAAGAATACCTTTAGTTGTGTACAATGGTGAATCAAATATACTCCCTCTTTCGCCAATGTCTTCTCCCTGCAAGCCTACATAGTCTGCTTCTATTTGACCTGTCTGTCGATTAAATTCTACGTTTCTGACAAAATTAATTGCCTGTTGTTTTTTCTGAGCCGCTGTTTCTGGTGTATCAATAAGCACCCTAGTTGAAGGAATGCTATCGGGGTTTGCTATAGTAGACATCAAATCACTATAACCAGAAGAAACCATTTCGTAGTGGTCAGATATAGCCGCCGCTGTTGTTTTTAAACTAGCTGCACGTGATTTCAAATCATTGCCGTCGATTTGCCCAGATTCAAACAACTCTCTAGTATAGGTGACAGCTTCGTCAAATGCCGCCGCAATCTCTTCAGACCACCCATTGGTTGTAAACCCATATGTGCTTGACAGCAGTGCATCTTTTTGTGCTTGCTTTTTTTGTTCTTGTTCTGCAATAGCCGCCGCATTTTTCTGAGCTTGCTCAGTAAGGTGAGAAACCTCACTTCTTAATTTCTCTGAATAAGACTCTCTTGGGCCTATTTGCGCAACCGATCCTGGAAAAGAGTTCATTAATCTTGAAATTGAGGTTTAGAGAAGATTCCGTTTATCACCTCGTAAAGCTCCATCATTTCATCCATGTTAGGGGTTCTACCAGATTCAATTAGGTTCTTTATCTTCTCGTATGATTCTTCTATTTGATCTGACTGCTCTGGATTTATAATGTATTCACCGCCAGTGACCTCACCTATTTTTTCCCCGTTTTTAGCAACCATGTCAATCGGGTTTTTACTGTGAGAAAACTCTCCTGGAGTTTTAACAACAGCTCCCTCTTCTGCCGACAAGAATGGAAATGCAGCTTGTAAACCGCTACTAACAATATTGGCCCACGCTCCTGTTTTGTCTTCTTTGAGTTGCTGTATGTTTGACTGTGCGGTAGCCTCGTCCTGCAACGCTCTGTTGTAACCCATGAGACCAAGTTGACCACGACTCTGTCTTTTTTGATTCTCTACGTCAGCCATTCGGGAGGCGATATTTGCCTGAGCTGCTAAAGATTGCTGAGTTGCTTGGTTTTGAGCTTGCTGCTCGGCTCTTGCTTGGTTCATCGTCAAGGAACCGATATTAGCGGCAAGCGCTCTAGGATCTGCGCTCAAGGCCCCTAGAGCTGTTTGCGTGGACGCTTTTATCCCTGATGTGTCTGGTTTTTGTATACCAGCCATAGCTAGGTCTCTTTCAGCCTGAGCTACCACTGGGTCGTATCTCCCAGACTCAACGTCTCGCATGTATTTTGATTGCTTGCCGAGAGCAGCACCCAGATTGCCTTGTTGCTCGCCTATTCTTTTATTAGCAGTGGCTAAGTCAATAAACCCACCAATTACTCCAGCAACTCCAGGAAGTGATTGTTGCGTTTTACTGACACTTGAGCCCGTAGCTCCAAGTAGATTTTCCCAACTCATTTTGCAAATTTAATGATTTATCGTTATATGCTAGAATCTAGCTTAGAATTAGTATGATTGACATTCACACAAAACAACTCAAACGGTTTTGACCCGTCCTTTTGTGTCACTTTAACCTTAGCGTATTTTCCCCGAATAGAATCGCCATTTATGGAAGGGTCAGACACCAGTATTGCTATCGAGCCACTAGGTACAACTTCAATAACATACTGACTAGACAAGTTAATTGTACTAAGTTCTGAAGGTATAGAGTACAAGGAAAGCGTAGATTCCTCCCAAATGTTATTTACGTCCTCAACGGGGTTCCATGAGCCCTGAAAGTCTAACGTGTACACCTGTGATGAAGGCAAAACAAAAGCCACTTTGTAGTAGCCAGAAAGATCAGAAGTGCTCTTGTTTACATTAACCGCAATTTTTGCGTCCTGACCTTGTATCACTTCAAACCCGTAAATCACGTTTGACGTGGACTTAGAGCTTTTCTTAAGAGCCGCATAAAGGTTTCCTTCTTTTTTTACCATAGACTCTATTTCGCAAGACTGGAAGCTTCCGTCCTCTACGTTGTGTCTAGCCTCAACAGAAACCTTAAAATTGTTTTGGAGACACTCAACACCAACAGAGTTAAAAACCTTTTCTGATGAAGGGTTATTGTTTGCGACGACCTCTATCTGACTGTTGTACTGTTGTCCATAGAAATTGTTAGCGGGGACTTGTTTTGAATTATGCGTCCAAGCTATAGACTCTTCGTCGCCTTTAAATGATATAAACGAATCGCCAGAGTGGCAGTAGTCATCTGCCTCAAAGGAGTATTTTGTTTTCCATATTCTTGCGGTATGTGAAAATGAGAACGTCATTACTTTGCGTGCTTTTTTATCGTTAATACAAACTCGTCGTTAAAAGGGTCATAGCCGCTTACTATTTTCAAAAACTCATCCTCACTCACTTCTTGGTTTAGAACCTGTTTTATTTCGCTAGAGATTCCGATGTCAGAAATATTCTCTATCCCTGAGTTTTCATTCCAGCAAAATACAGCGCTACTTGGCTTATGCACGAAGTAAATATAGTTGCCGATTGCGCAAACAGATTCAGGATGATTAGACGCTCCAACGTCTCCAGAATAAACTCTTTCTGGACCAAGAACATCGGTAGAAGAGGTTAGAAGCTCTGTTCCTGCCGCGTCATTAAGGACGCTTCTGCTTATTGGAACCATGCTACACTTATCATCCTGTATGACAAATATAGAGTCGCCTCTATCAATCATGGACTTAATAAATCCATACTCCTTGTTTAAGTCTTTGTAGTTCAACAAGGATGCGTTAAAGTCAGAATACCTGATAAAATTTGACCCTTGGGCAGTAGGTTGAGAATACGTAATTGACGACTCGTTTCTTCTTCTCTTGGATTCTTTGTATTCAACGTTAGGTCTCCCCGCCCCCACAGAGTTGCCCTTGATTAAATCAGTTGACGTTTTTGTCTCTAGGTATACATTCTTAAAGTTAGACTTTGACGGGTTTGTTTGACCGTCGGGGGTCAAAACTAAGATGTCTTCGTTGAGATCATCTCTTTTGTTCACAGCTACTCTTCTCCACCATACGTCACCGTCGGTTATTACAATTGGAGACTGATGTTCACCCTGTGAATTTATTGAATACAAATCTCCAACCTCGTAATAAATTCTTTTTGATAAAGTCTTTGACGGAGTGTAGATCTCAATAATACAATTACTTCCCCAATTGTGATCACCCTGATTGATGTCTTGATGTGAAAAACCTATCGCAGACAAATTGTTTTTCAGTCTTAGGAACTGACCCGTTTTGTAATACGGAGCGTCGTCAGTTCCGTCGTGAAGGGGGTTGTCATTAACACCCAGTAGAACAGCGTCAATGACCTCAAACTCATATTTATACGGGTAAATCGTTTGGTTTCCTTCGGTTTCATAAGAGATTACTCTTACCCTATCACCCTTTGTGAACTTGTAAAGATTTAGATCTCCTTCAGGCGATCTAGCTCCAAACGAACTAGAGTACGACGCTACGCTTTGTTGCAAGTAGTTTAAGGAGATGTATATGTTTTTTTCGCTGTCAGCCCCAGTAAACTGAATATACGCACCGCCGCAAGAGTACTGAATGAAGTCATCAACAGAAACTGCGGTAGAACGTACAACCTTAAAACTGTCTGCCCATTCTGGTGCTTGCGATGTTATACTGATAGAAAGGTCAACTTTTCCTTTACCTCCATTTGGCCTTTCTTGATCTGAATACCCATTTACATATACAGAACCTATAGGATTAACAAAACCATGCCTTCCCCTGTTGTCGTAGTACACAATGCCTAAATCGTGAAAAGAGTTGGTTTTAAAAGACTTATACCCCTGTATAGCCTGTTCTTGAGACACAGAGACCACTGGAGAGCCTACTAGTTCGATCTGAGCATGAACCAAGCCCTCATCGTAAAAGGTAATAGGCGGGTAAATACCGCTTAAATCCTGATCCTCGCCTACTGTGTTGTTCGTATTAGCTCCGTACATAAGCGGAGGGGACGCAAGAGGAACGCTCTTATCTCCTAAAACAGCTTTTAGTGAAGGGTACTGCCAATAGCTGTTAACAGTGTAGAGCCTCATTGAGTGGCTTCCACAAAAGAATAATCCGCCTACAACAAATCTAAGCCCATTAGCTAAGCCGAAGTTAATCCCAGGGCTTAACTGACCCCAAGCTTGTTCGTTGGAAATGTTTAACGAGGTGTCAGCCAAATATGTGTCTTCAGTAAAAAGAAGTCCAGAAAATATTGATACTGATCCGCAGTTAGTTATCTCTTTATTTGAATGACCTAAAATACCGTTATAACCACCTATACCGCTTTCTCCGTCAACCAATACATCGCCAATATTACTGTTGTTTATATTAGAGTCATATTCTATTGGATTGTACCCCTGTATGTTTATGCTTTGTATTTTTGTGTTTCCAAATTGTTTTTGATAGTTAAACAAAGGAGTATTAAGTAAAGTAGGATCCCATTGAGCGTAATCTGACTCTCCAATTTTATAATAATCAAAAAGGGTATTAAATCCAACCTGATTCAAAAATGAATTCAAAACGTTTTGCGATATGTTCTCATCGATTACAGTCCATCGATAACTGCCCATATTGGGCCTTCTTATGCAGTTTACAGTTTCTATGTCTGCTATTTCTTTCACTGTAAGCAAGACCTGCGCTTTACCTGCCGCTTGTTCCACCTTCTGAAATCCAAAGACTACATTAGCCTTGTTTATTATGCAATACGCAGAAGGGCCATTAGGCTCATCTTGAAACTTTTCTGTTTCTGGATCCCAGGCTGGCATTTTCGATGTGGAGAGCGGAAAAATCAAATAAGATAATGGGTCTTGATTTGATGGAGGATTGGGTAGTGGCTCGCCCTGCCCATTTACTCCCGCATTCGGCCTTCCAGACACTATAGTTTGAAGGTGCTGTAATTGAAGGTCTATTTCGTGGGTAAACAAGTTCGAATTGTTTACTACGGTGACATAAGACGGCGGTTCTAATCCACACATCATAGCGTAGATAGTTTCAGCTATCCTGTTTGATGCCTCTTCGTTATAAACCAATTCACCGTCATATGTAAACTCAAACGAGAAGTTAAGAGAACCACCTCTAAGTATTACTGGGTGGCTAACATCTTTTCCAGCAAAGACAGGGATTGAATTGATACCTCCCTGCGTGTTCATCCAAGAATGCGTACCAGAAAGAACATAAGAGGAGTAATCTTCGTTTATGTCTGTATAAACGTCCAAGAACTCTTCAGCGTATTCTCCTCCGTATATATCTTGTGAGTCTGTTGTTGTTTTTAATCCTACATTCTTAAACAGGTGAAAGTTTCTATCGGGGGATATGGTAATGGATATACTAATGCTGTCACCTTGGTTTAATTCTGATATTCCGCTAGCGTCTACTATAAAAGAAGCACCTACATTGTAGTTCTTTTTGTTTGGTGCAAAATTATCCCCTCTGTGCGACCTAATTGATGGTATTATTGACAGGTCAAAAATGCTTGCATCAGTCAAGTTTTTATATTGTGGAACTATCTTTGCGAAAATGCTTACGTTGTCAAACCCATCTACGTAGTTGCCGTAAAACAATCGATTGTTTGATACCGATTGAGCTTCAGCAATCTGAGGAACTGAATCAAATTGCTTGTTTACCTCTTCTGTGCTTACGCCAGTTAAAACCCTGTTATTGTAGAACTTATACGAAAGGTCTTGCTCGTCAAAAAATTCATTCTGATCACCCTTACTTATTTTGTCAATCAGCAAAAAGTCAGACAGGTCGCCATCTCTAGCTATTATTTTTATAGCCTCCACCTCTTTTCTGTTGTATTCTTCGGCAGGGATATACAGCTTACAAAGGTTGTTCTCGTAATAGTTTACGCTTGTATTCGTTCCCTGCTCTAACCTGACGGGAGGAACAGCAATCCTAGAGTAAGGTGATATTGACGACTCTATACCGTCTTTATACACTAGCTGATATGCGAACTGAAACCCATCAGCATTCATGAAGTTAGACTCCTGTACAGCTTCATCACTCAGAAACTCAAACTCTAGTGTTTTTAGTGGGGTTCTTGGACATGAGCTAATGAAATCAAGCATGTCGTTCGCGTTGTTGTAGTCGCTGTATCCCAAAGAGTTTGTGTCGCCTGTTTGCTGTGAGTTTTCAATCAGGGCTCTGTAAGCATTGACTTTTCTTGGTTCATTTACATTGTCGGTAAAATATACGATAGCATCTGAATCTATCAAATCCCAATGAGTAGCGTCTTGCAAATCTCCGTCAAACCCGTATTTCTCAAATGTAGACCTCCCGTTGTGAACAACGTTAGCATCAACAAAGGAGCTTTTCTTAAACTTTAAGGCGCTAGATCTGAGTATTAGCCTCACCCTGTCTTTCACCCCAAAAGCGTTGTTTGGCCCAGAAGGCAAAACCCCATCCTTATCATATGCATAAATCGCATGATGGTTTAAATTGCTAGACCAAACAAAAAAATAAACAACATTGGTTCTGTTGTCTAAAACACTTCCTAATATTTTGTATTCGTATTGTCCATCAGGAACATCAAAATCGTTCACTCCCTGTATAGGGCTGTTACCCATAGACGATTTTAAAACACCAAAGTCCCCGCTACCATCATCAGAAAAAAAATCACCTTCGCTCAGCACAACGTTGAGCGAGTCAGTCATCGAATCACCTTTTACCAATAGCGGATCTGTGGTAGAGTCTAATTTTTGGGGTTTTATTTTTTCTATCATCAGTACTTAGGTGATTGCTTGAAGTTCTTTCTAATCACATTAAGAGCGTTCTCCTTTGTAAAGTTGCTCATTCTAGCGTTAGCCTTTCTTCTTTCGTTATAATACTCCTGCCTGGCTCTAGCTTTTTCGTTTGCTGGCACGCTAGATTTTCTTTCTATCAGCTTGTAGTAAATGTAGGACCTCAGCGCCTCCTCTAGATATACGTGGATTTGCGGGTTGCCGCTGCGAGCTGCGTCAGAAACGTACTCCATTACCACTTCGTCTCTAGAACTAGCTTGACTCAATTCGATTCTATTTTGATCTAAATTGATTCTGTATTCTCCGCGCAAATGACCACCGCCCATTCCGTAAAGCCGTCCAACCCCACCCTCATGCATGAAGTTTTCAAAAACGTATTGATAGAATGATTGAGTAGACGAATCGGATTCAGTGCCTGATTTTGACTCCTCTATATCGTTGACAGCATTTGCCTCTATATTCATAGGGCCTTCAAAGAAAGTGTCATTCGTGTCTTTTTTGATGTGAGAGTAGTTTATGTTTTTGTTTTCGGCAAACACATACACTAAACCATCAGAGCCTACAATACCAAGCTTTATCATGTCTACGTAGTCGTCTGGCAACACTACCGTGTTGTTGTCTTCGACCTGAAGCTTGAGTGACTTTACCTGCTTCGACATGTCAAAACCAAACTCCCTAATGCCTCTAAGGGCTATGTTTCTAATGATGTGGTCTGGAGTGTTGTTTATGTAGTCGTCAGAGTCAATAGTTATTTTAAAGTCCTCTATTACGTCCTTAAGGGTTAGTTTGTTCATTGCTGTGCCTGATTATAGGTTGCCAAGTCTTTGTCTCTCAGATTAACTCCAATCATAGAAGCCATCTCAAAAACAACGTCATCAAAGTATTGTGGGGGTAGGTCAAAGTTTCTCGATGCTGATGCCACCTCAATCTCTAATCCGTTGACATTAGATACTACCAAGAACGGAGGGGAAGAAATAAAGTTTCCATTGATATCGTAAGAGCCAGGAGACCTGTAAAATCTACACTTCAAACTGCCTATACCTTGAGGGAACACTTTTATCTTGTTTGATACAAAAGCCACTGGGTAGTCATCAGTAGGAGCCGAAAGCTTACTCCTTTTAACCATGTCAAACACCCTTCCGTCTCTAATTATTTCCAGCTGCGTGTCGTCTTCGTCAACAATAGACAGCGAGATTATTTTGACTAGGTTTGATGGTTTGGCGTACTCACTAGACCCACTAAGATCGTCAATAATCTGTTCTTCGATATACGAGTTCAAGTCTTCTTTCTTTCTGGCATACACACCATCGTCCTTCCCAGCATCAAAGCCTTGTCTAATCAGTCTTCTTGACTGAGTATTCATGTCTACGATATTGTTGAACACAACCATCTGAGCCACTTCGGCGAGGTTGTTAAATTGCTCTGGCGTAACAAACCCCTGTTGGTCTTTATTTGCTAAATCCTTTAGCGATCTGTATACATTAACTATGTTAACCATAGTACAAATATAAAGCAAAAACAAAGGGGCCATCTTGCGACAGCCCCTCTGTTAGCATTGGTTCAAAATCAAATCTTTGCCAGCTCTTCTTCAATAGAAGACATAACGCTAGATCCGCTTTCTGTCAAACAGAATCTTGTCAAAACATCGTAGGCATCTTTCCCCACTGGGACTGATACAATCATAGATCCGCTGTCTGTCCAGTAACAACCATCTTCTTTTACTTTTATAATCTGATAGTCGTTAGCTTTTCTCAGAATGGCTTTTGTTTTTACTGTAGGATTATCAAACGCCTCTACAAAAGCGGAGGGCTTTGATTTAGCTATACGCAAAAGATCGAACTTGATTTCGTCGGCTGGTCTATCTGTGTTTACGTGGAAATACATTGCCACTGGGATCAGCTCGTCGATCGTTTTGGTCCGAACCAAGGAGACAGCATCAAAGACCTCAAACTCCTGCTTGAGTTCTTTTTCTTTGTCTACTCTAAGGTCCTGAAGCTTAAAGATATTACCTCCGTTAGCTACATTTGATGGATGAGCAGCTAAGAATTTTTTGAGCGTTGGGTTTGTTTTAGGAACCATGAGGTAGCCGTTTCTAAACACAACTGGCTCTCTTTTTGCGTATTGGCTCTGTTCGTCTACAAAAATGCTTTTCTCTCCTGGAGCGTAAGTTATCAGCCTTACGGTATCTGTTTCTTTATCGTACACCTTGACATTTGAGCTTCTTATAAAAAAGCTAACAGACTTGTCTTTTACGATTTCGTAAACTTCATCTTTAGGCCCTTCTTCCTCTTTGTAGCTGTGGGAGAAGATTTTTTTCTCCGTTTTTTCTTCAACCTGTCTGGGGGGTCTGCCAGCTGGTTTTTTTTCAGTAGTTTGTGTCATTTTAATTAAATTGTTGGGTTGTAGTTTTCATAAAGTTCTTGAGCTATCCTTGCAGCTTCAGACGGACCTATGTCAGTCTGTATAGCTCCTATACGAGCCATGAAGCCTGTAAACGGATAAGCGTTTAAGCCATAACTCCCTATGTTTCGGAGTATAAAGTTTCCATCGGTTCTATTGTTTAAATTAGGATTAGTTTGAGACGGTATAAATGCCACAACATTCCCTTCGTGATTGTGCAAATATAAATTAAAATTGTCGTCTCTTCTTATAACAAACACATAGCACGTTTGTCTTGTTTCCAATGGCTGGTCTGTTCTTGGGAAGGGGTAGTAAACTGTAGAGTCATTACTTTCAACCGAAGAAACTGATGGTACGCTTGATGTGCTGTTGTTAGAATGACCTACAGAGAAAACAGATGAGTTAGTTGTGTTAGAGAACAGACGGCTAGACCCCTCTGAGTCACCAGCAACAACGCCAATTCTAGAATAATTTAAGCCCTGACCTGAAGGCCAAAGCCCTGATGGATTGTCATTGGATGCTGGGATTCCAAGAACCACATAAAATGTATACGACCCTTCAAGTGTAAGTACTTCTTGAAGCTCCATAGTTGTTGTCGGTCCATAAAAAGCAACTGAAGAGCTAGATAGTCCCGTAACGGTTCTTCCCGTATCAAACTCAACATATGCGTTATTGGATAGGTACTGATAGGAGTTTACGCCTGGATAGGATGAAACCCCAGATTCAGATGAATTTGTCCAGTGTGGTTCGTATCCATTTGAATCGTACCCAGTAAGTCCTGTTGGATTTAAGTCAAATATTGGGTACTGGTTTGCAGCAAAATTAACCCCATCTATAGAAGACACCCCCGCAGTATTCCCCAACACCTTATACTGTGTTGTCTTTGGTGTGAGCTGGTCTGGAGATGTTCTAACTTTGATATTGATGTCTTTTTTAGACTCAGAAAACAAATTAAATGTGCTGCCCCCATCAACAGAGTCGAACTTCATTATAGACCCCTTATCGCTATTGATGAAGTTCAGTATGTTCTCTATCAGCAGGTGTTCGCTTTTCTCCTTGCACGAAACCGTTACTGTTGTTTTTTTTAAGGCATCAGAATTTTCGTTTTGAACATTCTCATACACCCCAGCGTCATTAAAAACAAGATAGACACGTCCAATAGAAGCGGACATGTAGGCAAGATTTGACGAATGGATAGAAAAAACGCTAAGCCCAACACCATTGTCGGATTCAGTGACGCTGTTGAGGCTGATTGGCTCTTTCCTAAATAAAAAAAACTTGTTCATGTGTTTATAGTAATGAGGGGGAGCAAATCCGCCCCCCCTCGATTACATTTAGTTTTTAGACAAACAAGAAGTGCTGGTTCGCAGCTCTCGTGATCAAGTTAACCTCCGAACGGTAGTGGAAGGTAGCCACGTCAGTACCTTTATCACCGTTGTTGGTGTAACCCAAAACAGCACCGCCAGTAACCCAGTGATTCATTTCGCGAGAGTAGCCGTTAGCCGCCTTGTAATTCATTTCCAACGCAGGAGACTTAACACCCGTCTTAGCATCAGCGACTTTCGTCATCGGAACCATAGCTCCTTTGAAGTAACCATCAGCCAAGAGCGTGGGGTCGTTCAGAAGCTTCCAGCTATGCTTGTGGAAGGTGTATCCGCCGCGAGTAAATGACTTAAATCCGAGGTTGACTGCCATATCAGCGCTGTTGTTAAACGCACCGAACTGAGTCGGGAGACCGTTGTTAATGCCCGCAGTACCAATACCAGTAGCCAACATGTCATCAATATCCAAATCAAGCGCTCTGTTGAGGTACATAGCGTACTCAGTAGGAGCCCCTTGCTTGTCCATTTCGATAATAATGTTGTCTATATCTGAAATAGCAAAAGTAGCTACGTCATACACGTTACCTCTGTTTTCGATTGCCGAGAAATAACCTTCAGATCCAGCCATATTCTCTGAGCCATCCACACCCGTTTGACCGAGCAAGAGCATCATTTCACGCTTATCCATAAAGCGCTTACGAGCTTCGCTTTCGCCGTACATAAACCATCTGTAATCACCGTTGCCCGTGTTGATGTAGCCGATGTTAGTCGCTTGAGAACCGTTGACCTCAAAACGCTCCTTAACGATCATAAACGGATTAACACGTCTCTTAACTTGGGGTTCAGTAAACTTGGTTGGTTGGTCCGACCCTTGGGGATACATGTTACCAATAACAGCAAGTGATGCTCCATTAGAAATAACAGCAGACGTGTTCCCATCAAGGCTTTTCAAGCCTACAGTAATTCCTCCAGCTGAAGCAGAAACAAGATATCTCTCCCCTTTTGTCACATCAAGAACAACGTCATGAGCTTGAAGCGATCCAGTCATACCAGTACCCAAGGTGATCGTAGTACCAGAAGTAGTGCCAGAAATCGTCGCGCCAGTCAGGACAGCAATTCTCTTGTGTCTGCGCTCTTCTTCGAAATATTCGATTTGATCAGAAGACCCAGCGTTGTTGACAGCGCCAGTGAGCGTCAAGAAGCCAGTGATACCTTGATCACCGTAAGTTTTGATGAGAGCATCGCGGACTTCTGGTTTGTTGTATCCGTCTGCGCTTCTCAAAATAAATTCATCCAAAGAAGTATACTTCGATGGATCCGTAGTAAAATTAGCGGAGTTGGTAAGGTTACCAGATTTCCCGCTTGCATAACTAGTTGCCATTTTTTCTTAGTTTTTAAAGTTTAAAAGAAAGGGTTTCTTTGCCTAGAAGAGCTTCTAGGGCTTGACTCATACCACCGTCATTGCTGTTGGGGGTTGAGGTTTGAGTCGGAGAAGACGGGCTGATATTTGCCGCCTTGTTTACGATGTTTCTTTGTCCATCACCAAGCCCTTGCTGATAAGCAGATTTCAAGATTGCATCTATGTTATCAATAACGACTCGATGAGAAGACAACAAATCAAAGTCCCACGACCCATCGGGTTTGACATATGCGTCGAAGTAGTTTTCGATGTTGGCGTTGTTTCTCTTCAGGTTCTCTTTGTATCTATCATGCAAACCATAGGTAAATGTTTTACCGTTACCCAAATCAAACTCAACACCCTCAAGGTTATCTACTTCGTAAGACATCTGTCTAATCCAGTCATCGTTCACGACTCTCTGAGGGACGTAATCCTGCTCATACGCTGGAGCCTTAAAAGCTTCTTTTATTTCGTCAATTGACTTTCTAGCTTTGTCAGCATCCAACTTGAGTTTGAGTTTAGAATAAGCAACCTCTTCTTCGCCAAATTTCTCCGCATCAAACTTATACTCTCTTGAGATAAGCAGATTAACTTCGTCGTTCGAAAGGTTAGGATTTTGAGAAGCAAGATGGACTTTTACAGCCGTCATGTCATCCATATCGGATGTGTTTAGCGACTGATATCTAAACCAATCTTGCGGGTCTCTTCCTGTCTCTTGAACAAAATTAGCGATCGCTTCAAGTCTAGGATCGATTTCTGGACCTCTGTTGTTTATTATTTCATCCAGGCTATTTATTTCCAAACCTGTTTTATCTCTCAGGTATGAAACAATAGCGGACTCTATTTTGCTTTCATCAAAGTCTGAAGACTGATCTTCTGTGTACTCTTGTTGTACATAGTAGTTGTTATCGTTTTCGACTTCTGAATCTTGCTGGTTCTCCGATTGAACTACATCTTCCTGAATGGCATTATTCTGCACTTCAGGAGTCTGTACTTCCTGTGTCACCTCTTGTGCGACTTCTTGCGAAGGTTCGTTCTGATCAATCGTCTGAGGTTCAATTGATTGCTGAGTGGCTTGCTCGGTTTCAGCCATGCTTTGTGCCAGCTCTTCTGGTGAATTTACTATTTTAAAATCAGACATTTAATTGTGTTTTTATGCTAAAGTAACGTTTGAACTATCCCGACCGAATACCCCGTATTCTATTATTTGATCTACTTTTGTGCCGTATGCCTTGAGCGTAATTGAAGACTCAACTGGCATGAATGCAAACTGACCACCCCCAAGCTTTAATATGTTTGGGGTGTCTGATGAGTCTTTCGTTCCAAAAACATACGCGTACTCTTCTTCTACATCACTCATGTTCTTGATGTATACGTAAGCTGCATCCAATTTGTCAGAGCCTTTGTATACGGTGACTGGCCCAGGATTGGTGGCGGAGGCGCTTGTAGCAGCCATCTTAACTCTGGTGAGATTGCCAGAGTCAGCCTCAACAGAAATTCCCACGCCAACAGTTAGCTGGCTCGACAGGACATCTGGGCTCGACAGGTTGATGTTAGCGTTAAAGGTTCCCATTATTCAAAAATGAGCATGTACTCTACGGTCAAAGAAGTCGGCACACTAGGGGTATACTTAAAGTCAGCACTAGCATCCCACGGAAGGAACGCCCAATCCCCAGCGTACAGTCTTCCAACGTCTTGAGTACCAACCGTCAAGGTGATGTACTCTGTTGCTGAGGACGATGTGTTCTTAATGTAAATCTTATTGGCAGCGTCAGCCGTGTAATTAGCGCTAGCAAAAAGAGTGTTTGCAGAAGTAGAAGAAGTAGTCTTTCTTCCTACTCCAGTGGTTTGCGTCAGCCCAGTCAAAAACCCAGCGGTAGTAAGGGTTGCAGTCTGAGACAAAGCCAGCGAGTCACCAGTGAGGTCCGCGCTGTTGATCGTGATCGTAGCTGTTGTGGTAGCCATAATAAAAAGGGTATGCGTTGTTTTTTTTGCAAATATATAAAAGATTCACCACTTAACCTTATTGGCCCAATAAGCAGCGCTCATTACACCTTTGGAGATGTTTTTTGCATGTCTAGCCTTAAACGACTTTCGTCTGTTAGCTTCTGACTTACTTTCACCTTCTTTCTTTGGTGAACCAGACACGCCTTGCTGACCAAAGCGTATCAGTCTAGTCTTGTTACCTTGCTTAGCCACAACTACGTGTGACTTTTTAGGATGGCTGGGTGTGCGTTTAGGGCTGTTATAGCCAGACACACCCGCTTTTGTTAGTTTAGGATCTTTGCTCATTTGATGTTTTTCAAGTGTTTATGGTTTCATCTGGATGCTGCCAATCCTCTCCTTCAAGTATTGCAGAAACTTCCTCATGACTTAACCAAGTTCCTTCTGGGGCGGGACCTTTATATTCTACCACGCACAAAGTTCCTGCTACATTGGTTTTTACCTCACCAATATTTTCTTCGTAAAGCACATCATAGTTTAAATGTTGCGCCATTTCTATTGGGAGAATGTAATAAGCGTGATCATTCCAATTGGTTGTATCTGACATTTTAGTATCCGTATTGTGATTTTTCTAATTCAAAGTTAGCCTCCACTTCAGCAGCAGTAAGAGCAACTGTGTATCTTCTGTGCATACCTAAGTAAAACCTTCCAAACTCTTGAGTGCTAGTAAGAGAACCCCAGAAATTAGTTCTTCCAGACTGAGATGGGTTTCTGTTTATGTTACTCCACTGTTGCATAAGTTGACCATTTTTGTACACGGTCATAGTCCCAAATTTTTCGCTATCGCTTGGTAGTGCAGTCATTGTAATCGTTATGTGCCACCAAGTATTAGTTCCAAAACTTCCACTGGTTTGACGCGCCGTCGTTGGGTAATTCCACAATTCTCCAGCTGATGTAAATCTATTGCGATACGCTGAGTTATATCCCATGTTCCACCAGTTACCATTGTTTATCCACCCACCATTGCTTCTAATCCAGCCCTCAATAGTCCAGGTAACGTTGTTTGTATCTAATGGAAATGCAGTTCCCGTAGAGTTTAAAGCGTCAGTAAAGACTCTATCGTTTACCCCGTCTAAATACCAGCAAACTAGTCCATTTAAGTCCACTAGATTTGTTGTAGTAGATCTTTGAAAGTGGTCTAATGTAGTGTACCCGTTTGTGTATGCTAAACTTGTTACACTTGTGTCATTTACTGACCCCAACGATGGATCCCACCACCCAATAAGAGCATCTGTTCTTGCGGGCATTGGAACTGTGTTTATTGGTTGAGAAGCTGATGCTACTACGTTAAAAAAATTCATTATGCTAATTTACGTTCTCCTGTAACAACCCACTGATTCGTTGTGCCTAATTGCTTTAGTCCGATTATCGCGAACTGCTCAGCTGTGATTGGTAAGAAAGCTGATGTAGTTACGATGGTAACTCCCGTGTCAGGAACTATTCCAACACTACCTACACCATCCTGGTAGACAAGTATCTCAGCATCTCGCCCAAGTCCCGCAGGTACTGTGAGGGTCATCCCGCCCACCGACTTGCAGATCAACATCTGCTGCTCATCTGCTGAGGTGAGGAGGGTGTTACCCGTAATCACATTGGTTAGGTAGGACGCTCTTATTTTCTGCGATGTGAGGTAAGTCTGCACTCGATTATCTGTGTAGTACAGATTGGTTTGACCTTCGGTTACATCGTCCGTGCTTCCCCCAAGCTCCGAAATATCGTTTGGAATGGTTGGCTTGTTGAGTATTTGAGCGTCTCCGCTTGTAGCGTTCCAGTCC
>Ga0208161_1000380_pt1 | contig 25767 bp, 40 predicted proteins | sample CB_VirMetaG_3_FD_184538 | JGI IMG/M metagenome (GOLD analysis project Ga0208161, IMG submission 184538) | Freshwater to marine saline gradient viral communities from Chesapeake Bay - CB_1508_1S Viral MetaG (SPAdes) (version 4) | ecosystem: Environmental > Aquatic > Marine > Coastal | place: USA...
ATCGTCAACTGGAGTGAATCGAATAAATCCTGGATATCCGGTTTGATCTTCTGGGAATTTAATTGCCATTAAACAACTCTCGCTGCTAAATAAGGTTATTATTATTTCAGTTATTTATATGCGATGCCAAGAACTTATAAGGGCAAATACACAGTAAAACACCCGAGCAAGTACAAAGGGAATCTTGAGGAGGTCGTATACAGATCTAACTGGGAAAAATCAGTCATGATTTGGTTAGACAATAACTCCGAAGTTGCCAAATGGAACAGCGAGGATTTTATTGTACCATACTACTATGACGTTGATAAAAAGTGGCACAAGTATCACGTGGACTTCTGGATTAAATTTAAAAATGGCAACGTCTTGCTTGTCGAAGTGAAACCGAAAAAACAAACAGAACCGCCGAAATCTAAGAGTCCTCGCTCAAGACGTTCTTTAAACGAAGCATTCGCCTATATCAAAAATCGTAACAAGTGGGAAGCAGCGCAACAGATTGCACAAGATAATGGTTACAAGTTTGCAATATGGACTGAAGATGAGTTAACCAGAATGAAGATTATTAATAAAACTCCTGGGAAACTTAAGAAACTAAAACCGCTCGCGCCATTTAAGAAAAAGAAAAGTTAGATCTGTTTTCCTCTATAAGAACCGCGATGAGTTCTATCGCTTTTATCCACCGCTGATGGCATTGGACCATAATTATTTTTAGTGTTGACCACACTGGTGCTGTTGTTCGTAGGGGCAACCATCACATTATTCGCTGCTGTTTGTTCACTTTCTTTTGCTGCTGCAAGTTTTTTCTGCTCACCGCTCATCGCTGTAGATTGCGCAACCGCACTTGCTTGACCTCCCACCAGCGTAGGTCCTAAATCACCATCGAAAATCTTTTGAGCAAGTTCAGCAACCTGCTTCATTCTCGGGTCGTCTGACTCAAGGAACTCATCTGCGCCAATGACACCTTGTTGTTCCAACATGGCAAATGCTTTTTTCTCTGCGTCAAGCATTTTCTTTTCTTTAGCGACTGCGCTTTCTCTTTCTGCTTTCGCTTCGGCACTTTCTACCCTAATAGTTTCTGCGCCACCTGAGACAATGGTACCACCCGTGACTTTAGTTGGTGTTTTTCCTTCAGTTTTCGTTAAAAATTCATCTATTGTTTCGGTTTTATCGAAATCGTCATCGCCTTCTAATGCTGCATCAAAATCATCAGAACCACCGAATGCCTTGTCAACGGTTTGCATTACTTTGTCTTTTTGTGCCTGCAACACTTTTATTTTGTCAGTGAATTCACTTTGACCTTCTATAAATTTATCTCTTCTCGCCTTTGCTTCTGCTTTACCTTCATCAGTGGTAAGGTCTAGACCTTCTTTGAACTTCGCGATATTCTCAGGATCAAACGCACTGCCCAATGCTGCCATTTCCGCTTTAAGGGCGTCTATAGATGCTTGTAATTGTTCTGCTTCTGCCAAAGCATCAGCACCCGCTCTTGCGCTAACAGTTTTTGGTCCTGCTACTTTAACAGGTGCACCTGTGCCCTCTATAGTACCAGCGACAAGAGCATCTTTGCGAACTTTCATCGCTTTTCCTACAGCTTCTTCTGGAGTCGCTCCCGCCTGCATGTCTGCTACAATTTGTTTTTCAGTTTCTTTCTCAGCAGCAGTTTTTACAGGAGCATCACCAATCACCATTCCACGTTTGCCAGTTTCTTCACTGACTTTGGTTGGCGCAGGAGGTGCTTCGCCTATAACTAGACCACGTTTTTGCTGTTGTTCCTTTATCTGATTTGCAGCATCGATTGCCGCTTGACCCATCGCATTTGGTTTTCTTTCGGTGGTTACAATTGTACCGTCGGCACGAGTTTCTGTAGTCGTGCTACCATACTTCTCACCGATCTTTCTACCACGTTTACCGTCTTCTTTCATAGAAGTGTCAGTAGATCCCAAATCCATACCACGCTTGTTAGATTCTTCTTCTTTTTCTTTTTTTATTTCTTCTTCTTTCTTATCAGATTCTGCTTCTGCTTTGGCGTTTGTTTCTTCATCTTCGTCGTCACCAAAACCAAAGAAACTTTTTATGCTATTTCCTACTGCTTTGATCTTTTCCCAAATTAAATCTTTAAGACCGATAACAAATTCTTTTATACTGTCTACCAAACCGCCAAAGAGTTCTGTGAACGAGAAAGAGTCAAGAGCTTCTGCTGCTCCGTCGAAACCAAAAAAATCGAGAATGCCTGATAATATATCTTTCATCCAATCTAGCGGGATGGTTAGAATCTTCATAAATCCTTTAACGAACCCAGCAATTCCGCCAAATATTTTATCTAATAGCGTGCCTTCTTGGGATTGGAACCCATCTAAGAAACCTTGGACACTCATAACCAAGGCAGTTACACCAGCAGCAATTAATGCAATTGGAGCAAGTAAAGGAGCAACAGCAGCGGCGATTGGCGCCAACATCGTCATTAAACCAGTAAATAGACTGCTGAGCGCTCCTCCGAATGCAACCAACCCAACCCTTAGTGCTGACAAGACCTTCATGATTCTTCCTGACCAAGCACCTGCTAGGTTAGAAATTTCTTCAATCTTTTTAAGCGTTCCGCCAAATATATCTTCGCTCAAGGTTGTTTTCTGATCTTCTTCAAACCCCTTTTTAAAGGAACCCTTTATTTTTTGCGCGAATCCTTCCTTTTCACCGTCACCATCATCACCCTTTCTGCCTTTTATTTTATCCCGAGTGTCGCTATCCTTCTTCTCTTTTTTATAAATGTCTTCGTTAGCATTGATGAGATCTTGAAATCCGGCGAGGATTGCCGCAGGTATACTATTCATAAAAGAAGCGAGGACTTTTTCTAATGCGCTAATTTCGTCCTTGGTTTCAAACTGTGCCTCAAGGGTTATTTCTGAAGTACCATTCAGTTCTTTAAGTTCTGATACGACTTGTTCGAAACTTGCCATTTATTATTCTCGGGTTAGGCGATTTCTTTTATTTATATCACATTCTAGCGAGTCTGCGTTGTTCCGCTTTTTCGTTTTCTTCTTTGATGTACTCAGTGAGGAGAGTAACATAGACCTCCCTTTCCCACGGTAACATATTTTCTAACTCAGTTAACGAATAATTGTGATGCTGCATCAGGGCGAAGTTAGTCTTGTAATGATTTACAAGATTATCATGGGAAAGGGTTATCAGAAAAAATCAGACAATCCTTTTAATTCTAGTTCGTTATCTGTTCCACACTTAATGCATTTAAATTCAGCATTATGTTTTAATGCTGGCATTCCTTCTAAGTAATCAGTCAACAGTTTAAGTTGATTTGCAGTCATGGAAACTAAAAATTCCTGAAGTTCTTCTTTTGAAACCGAATCAGCAGAAATTCTTTCTTCGTCTGTTATAATTGCGGCGATAGAACCAGCTATTAAACTTAGGGCAGTATTTAAATCTGTTTGCGCTCCATCCATTTCACCAGAAACCAAAGAGTCGTAAGAGGGATATCGCATTTCAACTTTTATGGAATCGGTGATTGGTATAGTATTATTTTGACGATCAACATAAACTGACAATTCTTCCAAATTAATCACATATTCGTTACTTTGTTTACACTCTGGCATTTTGCAACGAATGAAGATAGTTGAGGATTCACCAACCGATTTTGCTCTCATTTGAGTGAACATGTATTCAACATCAAAGGTTGCTAATCTGGAAACATCAACATTCGACTCTTGATCTAAACACGCATTGAGAGTGTCGCACATTGCTTCAAGGCAAGTTTTTTGGTCTTTTGATTCGAATGCTTGAAGAAGAACTTTTTCTTCTTTTACGAGATACGGTCTATATTTTACTGTCTGACCTGTTGACGGGATAGTTAATGTAAAATTTAGTGTCTCGTTGATACGAGGTAATGCCATAATATTCTCCAATAATATTATACAATTTTATAGTCACTATATTGCAGCGTAACAGTTAGTTCGCCTATAGATCCCATAGCTTGGTTATTTAATTCAATTTCATTTATTGATAGTGGGTAAGCATTTACCAACTTTGCTCCATAAATAGGAGCTCCCAGTTTATCGAGTTGTTTTACAGTGACGTCTTTCACGTAATCTTTATAGAATCCAGCAGTATATGGTGGTTGTGGATTAACGCATAAGTCCATCCATGCTTGAAAATATTTTCTTGCGCTATATGTTTGAGTCAAATAGAAAGTCATAGAAAAAGCATCGAAGGAATAACCAGAAGCAACTTTTATTGGTTCCAAACCTAGTTGGCGGTCTAATGTAACTAGAGTTTTTCCTGGTATCCTAACAGCAGTACATAATTCTGCAAGTGCTTTGTTATCGCCGCCATCTACCGATCCACCGCCAGGAGTTGATCCGCTGATTTGAGGAAGGTCAACTTCCCATCTATTAGTGTGCGCTGGACCATTTTCAGCGTTTAATCTTGCGCGAAGCGTATCTGTACTAAATTTGCTCATAGTTTCCTAGATTTCTCTCTGCTATCTTTATAGACTCTCGACTCTGCTGCTTTTCTCCAAGAGGCAAGTGGCAAGTGTACAGCAACTTCCCATTCAGGCGCAGGTATGTTCGACAGTCTACCATAAACCTGATCATATCTATATCTTTTTATGCAAGCTTTGTGTGCCCTTAATGTAGTCCTAGAAGTCAGATAATCATAATCTATTTTTAAATATGTGTTCCACCTAAACTCACTTTGACTCGCTCTAGGCAATAAATTGTAAAAAAGTCTCTGCCTCAAATCTATTGGAAGATAATGAAGGTTTAAACCCATAAATCCTGTTTTAGATTTTTCTAATAAAATAACCAAAGGGAACATGTCATAATAAGGTAGAGTTCGCTTATTGAGCGGATTATATCTAAACAAATACATCCTGCCACGAAACTGATTCGCCGCCATTTTTATTGGCGGTTCTCGCATTATTCTGCTAGTCTCTACCTTTAGACCGCCTATTTCTCTTATTTTATCTAGAAACCACTCCTGAGAAAGTTTGGTATTTGGTTTAATACCTTCTTCCTCAAGTTGCTTTTTTAAAAGTTGGAAAGCATTCTCGTCCATAGCATTTATTTATACTGAGATGTCAGAATACTAAATAAACGTATGAAAATACATCACAAAATCTGGGAATGGTTGAAATCGCTCTTTGTAGACCGATACGAGATCACCATCTATTTTCCTGGTCCTGTAACTGAAATGCCTGATGGCAGTAAAGTTCACGGTGGCAATCCGAAAACTTTTATATGTAAGAAAAAACCATATGTGGCAAAGGGTGAGTGTGAATTTAGATTCACAACAACTGAACAGAAAGTCTATAAAATAAAGACCCTTGCTCCTGTTGGATATGATATTGTTAAAGTAAAATAAAAAGGGGCACCGAAGTGCCCCAACCTTCCTAATCAGTCAGCGTTCGCTAATTTCTGGAAGTAAGAGAAAGCATCCTCGTCACCGTCATCACTTGCTTCTTCAGCAGTGGCAGCGGCACTTACCTTGATCTCAGGAGCAGCGGCAACAGGAGCAGGTGCTGGATCAGCAACTGTTTCCATCGCTACTTGTTGTTGGGGAGTATGAGCAGATTCGCCCAACACTTCCATCAACTTTGCCTGAAGTTGATCAAACGACTTATAGTTCGCGGGATCGACAAAGGTAGAGATGTCATGCAACGAGTTAACTGCTGCTTGCAGTTGAACCTCGTCACCGTCGAACAATGGTGAAGGTGCTTTAAACTCGGAACGATCATAATTACGATACCCTTCAACGTTGCGAATCTTCAGTTGGAAGTCAGCACCGTTCCACAGGTCAAACGGATCGACGGGAGTCTCTCCAGGAAACTGTGGTTGCATCAAGTCTTGGATCTTATCAAAGATCTTTTTACCGAACTGATACATGAAGACTTTGCCTTCGTTCTCAGGCGCAGAAGGGTCAGAGATCACCAAAATGTTTGTAACATAGTGGAGTCTTCGTTTCTGCTTGCGAACTGTTTCGCGATCTTCTTCATTGCCAGAGTTCCACAACTTGGAGTTGTACTCGCCGAGAGGATCCTGCTGACCGAGTGAGGTCAGAGACTTCTCGATGTACCACTTACCAGTTGGTCCCTTGAACCCATGGTCCCAGTAGCGAACCCATGGTACTTCTTTTTCGGAAGGAAGGAATCGAATGACTGCGTAACCATTGCCTGCCTTATCGACAGTTGGTTTCCACATATTGGTATCTTCGGAACGTTCGGTAGAACCACCAGTTGCTTCTTGAGCAGCAGCAACCAGTTTATTGATGTCGTATCGACGTGATTTTAATGCGTTTAAATCCATGTGTATTTTCCTTGTATGTCTGAAATATTTTTTGTATTCAAAGTATGTTGAGCAGTATTACGCTCAACCATATTTATATAATACTTGATTTTGAATAAAATGTCAAGCACTATTTTGTAAAACCTTTTCCCGCCCAACTAATAAGAATGACTCGTTTTCCTTGGTACACTGTAGACGCTTCATGATGAAACCAAGCAGGAAACATGACAGTTTCAAAAGGTTCCAAATTAATTTCTATTTCGGTATCGGTATTCGGCAACCACACCTTTAGATTTCCCCCTACCAGATCTTCTGACTTTTCAATCATGGTAACTGCGGTATAGAATCTATTATGAGTGCTTCCTTCAGGGTCGTCATCTCTGTGTCTGTAAAATGCTTCTCCAGGAAAATATCTAACGAACTCGTATTGAGCAAACCAAAGAGATTTGTCTGACTCGGTCGCCCAATTCTGCAACATTTCTTTTAAACTGATTGATACATCAGCAAATTCTCTATAAGGAACTGGTATATGGTCGCAATTTCTCGATTCTAAATTGGTATGCTCGCCGCCTTCTTTACGATCATAAACTCTTGCTTTAAAAACTTCTGGTTCAGATTCTTTCCATTTTTGAACAAGAAATTCTATTTGTTCTTCGTCAAAAATGAATTCTCTTACGAAGGGGTCAGTCAATGGGTAAGGAGTCATTTTTCTCCAAGAAATTTAAATTCATTGCTTCAACTTCAATTTTCTGTTTTAGAGAAATAGAAATATATTTTTTGGAATCTTCTATTTCTATAGCATTTTGTTCACAGATATGTATTACGGCATCTATGTAAGACATATTTTTTTGACTGGCCAGTTCTTCTACCATTTTACTAAATTTTATTTTAGTAATAAATTCTACTTCTTCATCAATCATCGTCTTTAGTTTCCTCTTCGCCCATTTCCCAAGAAACAGGTGTTGCTTCTTCTTGTAATGCGGAAATTAATTGATGTACCTCAGAAAAAGGTTTTGATGCGAGATACTCTACAACTCTATTAAAAAGAATAGGAGGGATTGCAATGTGTTGGTCGTTCATGCGCGATGTTCCTCAGCAAGTTCTTTTGTCCATGTTTTTCCAATGTCGGAGTAGAATACACCAACATCACGTTTTACATTACCGTCTTTGTCGCATGCGGGTGCATAGCAAACATATTCCATTGCACTTTCGCGTGCCGCTCCATATCTATTATCGCACCAAACACCGTCGCGTAACCATATACCAAGATTCTTGACATAATTTTCAGCAATCTGAAATTCTAGTCTTTGAGAGCTTTCTTTACTATCTTTTTGATGGCGAATGCTTTTAACTTTATCGCGCCACTCCTTTAACTGCTCCTTGATGTTATAATAACTCAAAGGATGATCTGGGTCAAGTTCTAGCACACGAGGATGAGCAGTGGGTTCTTTTCCTTTATTCTTCTTCGCGCGTGCGAGCGCGAGACGTTCAGCAGCTGCTTCTCTTTGTTCCGCAGTCATAGGTTTTCGCTTTCGCTTAACCTTCTTAGGAGTAGTGTCAACACCCATCTGTTCGAGCATGGACTTCTTTTTTGCTTCCATAGTCTTTGCTCTTTTCTGTGCAGGTGTGAGCAAATGATCCATATCACTGTCCATTCCTTGCGCCTCCATTCCATTCAGTAAGTTGACGGTGATCAAACTCAGTCCATCGCTTAAAGTCGACGTCCCAAACTTGAATTATATTTTGATCTTTGTTCGCTTCTGGGCGATATGCTTCAGTATTCCATTCGCGAAGAGTTGCATTCATTTCTATTTCCACACCTTCATGAAGGTATTTAAAATTGACTGTCCCACCATTTAAGTGACGCATTATCACTGGATAGGTGGGTCTGGCGAATGAGAATGGCGGTAATGGTTTCTTTTTCATTTGTAGAATATGTGGTTATCAATCACACTCGTCTTGTTAAGTGAATCTGCCCAAAAGGGATGAACGTAATCGGCATGATACCAAAGAGCACCGTCGGTAAAATCTGTCCAATACGGCGATGCTTGAGAACGCAACACCGTATCAGCGATGCGTAACGCCGACTCCCATGTTACACTGTCAACAGGGACATCTGGTTTACCGTCACAGTACCAACTAAACTGGCATCTGTTGCGTTGCGGTACATAGTTTCCTTTCCAATTGGTGTGATGATGACCTTGATAAACAACATCACAAACATTATCAGGAAAATTAGGGTGGTTAACACGATTTAATACCACTTGCGAAACTGCTATTTTTCCAGCAAGTGATTGATTGCCTGCCTCAAAGTACATATTTTGCGCAAGGCAAAATCTAGCACCGTCTCGGTCGGAGGCGAGTATTGGGGGAGACCAAACTGCAAGTATGAGTAACGCAAATATGAAAAGTGCTGCCAAATACCTTGGTGTGGGGTCTTCCATCTTACCACTCCTTAAAGTTTCGGATGTTTTCGTTTTCCTCATACCCCAGAAAATACTCCCGAACTTCTTTTTCGGTCATATCTGCTTCGAGAACTTCAGGACTGTTGTAAGTGTCGCCTTTGAAGTAGTGAGGACGAGGACCACGCTGATAATATGAGTCAGCGGAACCACGATCGTACGGACTGCCATGACGCTTATTCATTACGCTGCCTCCTGTGCGTAGGTGTCTAACCAAGCACGAAGCTCGGCGAAGGGAACAATATCCCCGTTAATCATTTCATAGGCAACACCGTGAGTGATGTGCTCACCATTGTCCAACACGTCATACGCATTGAACTCCTTGGCAATTTCTTTGCGCAAGTAACCACCTCTGGTATTGTCAGAGGTGCGGTTGAAAGAAATACGATCTTCCTTGACCGTGCCATAATAGGGCGCATCCCACTCAGCGCAGTGGTCGGCAAGACGGAAGTCGATATCATCGACAACAGTTTCGCCAACTGAGTATTCCTCGAAATACTCAGACTTGCTGGTGCAAGCAGATTCGACACGCTCCCACCACTTGGGATCCATGTTCTGCTCGATGGAGCAGGTGAAGATATAGGTGTTGCCACCCTTGGGTTTCCAGTACTGCGGACACTCGCCCTCACCGTCCCAGTCGTGGGCACCGTAGTTCTCGAGATGTTGGGTCTGGATAATCGCGTACATTTCTTTCTTCCTCTATCAACCTTAAGACAATTATGCCTGAAAACGGGTCAAAAGTAAAGTCGAAAAAACTATAATAAAATCAAAGACTTAGGTTTTAGTTACAACCTCAACGTTCTCTGGGAGCGGTATTTTGGCGTTTGGGTGCTTATGATAAAGGACAAATTTGACCTCAGGAAACTCTTTAAAAATACGGAACCAGATGGGTCGCCAAATGTCTAACAGTCGGTGGTTGTTACCATCTGTCCTATCGCTACTCAAAACCGTATCCGTGTAAGATCTCATGTTTCGGTCAAATATAGAGTCGAATCCATACATATGAATCTCGTCTGGTTTGTGCTTCCTCGCCGTATAATGTGCCGCCAAGTGACCACAATTGAAGTTAGTTGCCGCTGTCGCAGCATCTGCTCCACAGTATTTAGGAACATCAGTATAGAACTCACGGATATGTCCAGAATGCCTCATGTAAAATCCTGGATTCTGGTCGCACCAAATTTTAGGACGATTGCCCAAAACCCAATAGTACATGTCTAGATTGATTGAACCTTCAGTCAACGCTTGCATCATTTTAAAATCTACCATTACGGTAGCATAAACATTATGCACCTCAAAGGGTGGTTGGTTGCAGATGAGCAGTTTACCATCGCGCTCATAACGCCAATTTTCAGGCATCATTTGCGCCATGTCACCATTCCCGAGTATGTGTACTTTCTTAGTCATAATCCCATTTGTTTTCTAATTTCTAAGTTTCCTTTTTGCCCCGTCCAATGCATAATTACTGGATTTTCCGGAACGTTGTTATCTATAATGTCAATACGAAGCACATTAAACTTATGCGGAGCTTCTATTATGTGTATTGCTTTTTTCATAATATCGCCCCCCAACCATGCATGAAGTGCTTCTTGATCGCCGACGTGGTTTCCTGTTTTACATTCTTTATACCAGTCCAGTAGAACTTGAGGAGTTCCTTCGAAAGCAACAACTCCGGAGTTATGCCAGTGCCCCAATTCTGGTCTGCGTTTACTCCATGGATGATCTATAACCATAGTTAATTTATTTGGTTCTACCCAACGGAAAATAGTTGAAGGGTCCGCCTTAACTTCACAATCAGTATCTATCCAACAATATCCACCAGTGAACATGCTACGCAACTTTATCATTGCCTCTACTTTTGTAAACCATCCATTTGGTTCACAGTCCATAACATAGTTTGAGGATTCTTCAGCATACTGTCTCATTTGCGCAGACATGCCAAAGTCCGCAACCACCAAGTCTTCATCACAATGTTGATGGAAGTTTTGAATGAACCAAGGTAATTGCCACTCGGTGTTTTTATCGCACCCTGTAAGGAAGTATTTTCTCATATGATTTTATACTTACTCGCGTCTTTTTGATAACTATGCTTTGCTAAACAACCTGTTTCAGTTTGTATGCTGGTGAACGAATCTCTTGCCTCTACTGGCCAAGGGTAATACTCATTAACAAACGGAAAGTTTTTATTACAAATATACAAGTCCGTCGGGCATGCCAAAGATACTGCTCTACGAATCATAATTTCAGCAGCATCAGGTGACACTCCGTACGCATGCGCTCCAGGAAGATATTCTTTAGACTGTAAACGGTTTACTCCTAAACTGGGAGGAGTACGAAATTTACCATAACTTGGTGCACCATAGGAAAGAACACCTTGTACTGGAATATTAGGAATAGCGTCGACGAAATATGCATCGTGCTCGAGAACTACCAGAGATGTTTTCTCAGAGAAACATTTTTCCCATAACCGATAATGTGAAGTAAACGCAGCTACACAATTATCAAAGCGAGAGTAAACCTCTTTGAAATCTTTAACACTGATACCACGTTCTAGGAGATATTCTGAAGGATTATCTTCTGGGGTAGTTGCAGGAAAAATCTCGACTTCAAATCCATATCGCCCAGCAGATTTTATACAACGTTCTGCTGACTTAACAGACTCGGGCATATCCATTATCGTTATTACATAACCTTTCATAACTAAATCGCCGTTGTAGTTGAGACGCCTCGTTCGACTTCGGTGTAATACGGATACACCACCTTCAAATCTATCGGGAATAATTGACGGCACATAATTGCGTCATTTGGCCACATACCTATTCGCTCGACTTCCTTTAAAAGTTTGTCAGCAAAAAATGGTTTGATGACATATGCGCTGTTACCAGCGAGTCCCATAGGCAAAGGTGGTTCAGTCGGTTCGTCGATGATGGGTACTCGGTGTATGCCTTCCCCACACGCTGCGACTAAATCATGGAACTTCCGTCCCTTGCGAGTATTACCTCTCGGGTCATTTAACCCAACTGCACCCCAGTTCTTTCCATCCAAGTCTGAAACATCAAACTCTCGGATAAATCTTGCATCGTGTTCGAGTACCATAATTGGTTGGTCTAACTCGACACATTTTTTCCATAAGCGAAAGTGACTTAAAGCACATGCGATCACTCTATCAGAATCTTTCGCTTCATATGCTCTCTTATATAGACCAGTTTGTAAGTCAATACATTCTCCAAAATGAGATATCGGCCAAGTCCATTCTACATTACGACCGAAACACTCTAAAGTATCTTCCTTTATAGTATCGGGAACAGTCGCGCGAAAAGTTTCTGTAAGACGAAGGTCGGTGTATTGCGCAACAGTTGCTATGCCGCGAACTGCTCTAGCGAGAGAGTCGGGGTCATTAAGTATTGTAATTATGTAAACATTCATTTTTTTCTTAACGCCACAAGGGTGTGCGCTTCTTCAATTACGTCATAATGCTGCAATATAGAATTATACCGCGATCTCTTTGGAAAGTCAAGCGGACCCCAATCATGCACAAAGACTACTGATTCTTTGGTTATGTTGTTAAGTATAGATTGTGCGCACCACTGTCTAGCACGACCGTCAATTAAAACTACGTCCCATATATCTGTTTGTGTTTTTGGCCAGTTTATGTATTCTTTGTATGTCGTGTACTCCGCAGGTTTTTGTTGCGGGCAAGGAATAAGCACTACATTAACATGGGGGAACTCGGACACGCTTTCTTGTACTTTGTTGTACCATTTTCTCTGGTACTCGATTGAAGTCAACTTACCCACTCGTTGCGCATAGTATACAGTGCTAGAACCAGAACCATACTCCAGCATGTTTACCTTTTCGTTGAGATATTTGTTTATTAAATTTATCTCAACTTCTTTCATCAATGGGGTGGTCATTTCGCTCCCGAAGTATTCAAGTTGACTGTGTTATACTTACAAACTGATGAAGCGTAATATTGCATACGAACGTTGAAGGAATTAACAAGGTAGTCTGCCTGCTCTAGTCCAAAGTTCGTTGCAGCAGCGATTAGTTTTTTCGCTCCCTTTGGGGTCACTACATAAGCAGCAACTCCTGGTGGGAGATCTGCGTCCTTATACATACACATACGATGATGCTTTAACGGATAATTTTTTGGGAAGTCTCTTATTTCATCAACCAGCGAAGGTTTGGGTCTCCAAGAAAACTTACCTGCTAATGCGCCCCAATCAAAGGCATAGTCCATACTGAGAAAGCAAAAGTCTTTTACCTGTTCGCGAATCAAATCAAAGTTTGGTGCTTTAATACCTATCGCGTCGTGTTCAAAAAAGGCGATCGGTTCATCTAAAGTTATGACTTCGTTCCAAAGAGCAATATGATTCATGACGCATGCTTTTTTGGTGAAAAATTTTCTGCCCTCAAAACAACTCAAGCGACCATTAGGTAGAATATCAAAGTTGTAGTTTGAGGTTTGCACAGTTTCCGGAGTGTATCCTGGGGTTAGTTTAACGTCCCAACCGCAACTACTTAAACTGTCGAGTGCTTCGTTTGCCTGTTTGGTCGAAGCATCATGATTCTTAATGTATATCACGCGTCCTTTCACAGAAATATCTCGAACTGGTCGCCCCAAAAGTTATTAAAGTTAAAGTGAAGATCGTTCTCTTTTACGAATTGGTCAACTGCTTCTTTGACTCCTGGTTTGTTACCATAATCGTCACCATATATAACACCAGTATCATGTAGGACGTTCAAACAGTTACGCAAATCCTCTAGAACACCATCATAGTCATGACGAGCATCAACATAAATCCAATCAAGTTTTTCTTTAAATGTTTTGAACCACTCGTTCGTGCTCATTCTATAAACAGTGACAGGCAGATTTTTAAATTTGTTTTTTACATCATTATATACATTGTCATAATATTTTTGGAAATCTTCTTCTCTCTCTGACCCGACAAGTTTTCGATATCTATTAACATATCGTTCTTGCATTTCTTTACTATATTCTTTGTAGGGTTCGACCGACCAAGTGTCGACAAGATGTAGGTGTTTAGTCTTTTCTACAAATAGAGAGGAACTTTCTCCGCGCCAAACACCAAGTTCCGCGCCTACAGTATTTTTCCTGATTCGCTTTGCGGTTTCTTTCGCTCCTGGATTATTTCCTACCATCATAACTTTTCTGCCCAATAATTTTTCGTAGGACCAGTATCGAAATCGTACCCCCAAGTTTCAATGTCGTCTTTATACCAATCTGCGACGATTTGAATAGTTTTATCATTGTACAGATCTGTGTAAGAACCTTCGTTCAAACCAGTGACATTTCTCGCGCGATCCATTTTCAAAATACCGAAGTATTTTTCTAAGTCTTCATTTAAGTTCTCGAATCTAATTATATCGCAACGAACATTGCCTTCTGAATCTGAAACGTGTTCTTTAGCAGGGAACCAACCACGAATAGCACGGTGCCACATATATTCTATCCCGCCCCATTCATTCCTTTCCTCAAGGAAATCTTCAAACGAGTTCAGTTTAAACTTACCAACAGGATCTTTGCCTTCTACATAAACAACTTTGCGAGCGAAGAAATATCTGGACACAACTCTATCCCATGGATTACGAATAACAGCAAAAGAATCCATAGTGCTTCGGAGGGAAGGGTGAATATCACGCCACCTACAATGACCAACTCCGATTTGTGCGCGAGTTGGGTTAGGACCAGTGTTTTCAGTTTTCATCATACACTTGACAAGTCCATCAAAATAATCTTTTGATTTTAAATCGTCGACGGAATCTACATGATGTATTCGCTGTTCAAGTTGCGCACTACGTCTTATTGTCATTCCTGCGCATTTGGGAATATGTACAAATAGTTTTTTGTCAAGCATCCACATGTTCTTTTACCATTTTAATCAATTGGTTCGCTGCGCTTACGCAGGTATCTATTTTACCACTGAACAAACTCCAGACATTATCTTCTTCATGATTGACTAGAGTTGGTCGAGCATCGTCGTGATCTCTGCCTTTTAGTACAGTCCGGATAGTATACATTGACCCGATATGTTCTAACTGAGCGAACTCTTCGCCGAAATATATTTTTCCAGTTTCTATGAATTTGTCGATGTTTGTTATTTCTGGGTTTTCTATAATGCCTTTATTAATATATTGCTTTAATGTATCGTTTACTTCCGGCAAATACCCAACATTGCTTTGGTGTATAGCGTGCACCACATTACCAAGAACAAAGTATTCGCCATATGGATCTAAACAAGCAAAGGGTCCGTCCATAATAACAATGCTTTTGTTGGCGAAACTTTCTGGTAGTTTTACAACTGGTTTTTCGCAAACTTCAAACTGATATTCTTTTTTGTTAGTTAAGAACTGATTTATGTTGGAGTATGTTGCTATAACCACAACATCATAATCGTTTTTATATTTTTCTATATCATCGACGCGAGTATTTAAAGAAACTTTTACGTTAGAACTGTACAATTTGTCTTGTAAGAGATTTTTTAGTATATTTGGATCGAATAAATTTTCTTCAACTGACACAGTCAAGTCGCAACCATTTAATGGTTCGACCTCAGTAAATGGCAGATTCATTTTATTCAGAAAACTTTTATATTGCTCTGCTTGTATTAAAGAATCCTTTGACGATATACCATATAAATGTTCTATTCTGCTGTCGGTAAGAGATTCAATATATTTTTTCTCAAAGGTTTTTATACCCTCTGAACATTCTAGAGCAGTTTCCTCGCTCCTCGGGTAATGGTATCCTTTGTGTAGTCTGTATTGGTTAATCGAAGAAGACCCTTGCATAATATCATTTTGCTCTTCAATCAATTCAACATTGAATCCATTATTGCTTAAAGCAATCGCAGTAGTACAACCAAATGCGCCTGCTCCGATAACTATTGCTTTTTTGTAGCAAACTTCGATTGCCTTTTCTAACATTAATGTTGCGTTTATTGTATTATTTTTATTTCTAATAAAGTCTACAGAAAAATCGAATACGTTTTGTAACATATCGCCTAGAGGATCGCCGTTATCGCTCACAGGCACACCATTTATCCTGTGGAAAGTGCCGCCCTCTTCGTATTTAAAATTCGCAACGGTTCCGTTATTCAAAATAAGGTTAATCGTGCCGTTGTGCGCGTCAATTGTTTTTATTCCGCTCTTTTGCGAGTCAAACAACAAATAGAAATGGTGATACGCGAACCTTTCCAAGTAACCAGATATGTCTGGTTTAGACCAATAGAAAACATTTTCATCAGGGAATATTTCTATGTCTCTCCAAAGGTAAATATCGTCTACATACAACTTGACCTTTTTAGATTCCGCATAACTGTATAAAGTTTTTGCGCTTTGGTAGGAAAATGTTAATGGTTTTTCGCAAAATACATTTTTACCCTTCGACATCCAGTATAAGCATTGGTTGTAGTGTAAGTCGTTAGGAGTGCACAAAACCACCCAGTCAGAATCTTCTGGGTTCACTATGTCAACCTGTAGTCTCTTTAGGCACTCATAAACTTTCGTGCCCCAACTACCCATGCCGATGATTGCTACTTTAGTCATTTAAGATATGATGCTTAGGTTTCCAACCGAATTCCTTTAATACGGAAGGGTCGGCGCAAGTAATTATTCGTTCGCCAGTTACCTTGCGGATTGGCAAATTATTTCCTGGCCAAACTTTATCTGCAAGTTGTTTAACTGTTACAGGGTCACCAGTGCCGACATCTATTGCGACGAGATGTTTCATGTCGTGAAAATTTTGTATGCAGATATCTATAGCACTGCAAACATCTTCAACATGAGTCCAATCTCTAACGTGATCGGTAATATACTCGACTTCACGTTTTAGCAACTTGTCGTACAGCATATCAGTACGACTGTTTGGTCCATACACCGTGTGAAATCTTAGACCAAGTGCATTGGATGGTGCGATACATTCCATAAACCACTTGGTTGCTGCATATGGTGATAACCACCACTCATAAATGGAAGAAGAGGAGGCATAAATAATCGGAACACGTGCTTCTTCGCACATCTTAAATATTAATTGCGATGCCTTTACATTAACATCCCAGTATTCAGTGGGGATCTCGTGCGAGCGACGAACACCTGCTAGTGCGGCAAGGTGAATCACCATATCATAATCGAACGCACTTAGTTGCATATCAAAGTTTCGAATATCACCATCATATTCAAAGATGTCGTACTTGTCTTTGTACAACTTTAAAAAGTTGTTCCCGATGAATCCTGGGCGATACCCTCTAGTGCCTGTTAATAATATATTCATATTTGTTCCATTAACCTTTCAACGTTTTCGCCGTTCTCTGGTAATTTATCTTTTAGATAAAAGTGTACGAATTCGCATTCTTTTATATTATCGCCCCAAAGAGATCCAAACAATCCATTATATTTCCAGTCTAGATTTTTTACAGGTATTTTTTCTTTCTTCAACCAGTAATTCATTAGTGTTTGATCAGTCGACCACTTATAATACCCGACGCCATCAACCATGTCTTGAAATTCAGCACGTTCGATAAATTGCTTAGGGGTTTGACCTTTTAGATATGGTTTCAATTGTTTGGTGTTCATTAACATCATACCCATATTGAAGAACTCAAACCCTCCCCAAGATTCAAACCTCCACCCTGTCAACTGATTTGCAACACGGTTATATTGCATATGAGAATAATCTTTTATCTTGACAGCGTGTTGAGCATTAATGGGCATATCACATTCAGCAACAGCGCCAAAAGCATATTCTGGTTCTAGTTCGTCGAATATATTTGACGCAGAAGGGCGAACATATATGTCGCAGTCTAAGTAAAGGATTTGATCGTATTCGTCAAAAAACTCGAAGACATTTTGTTTTTCAAAAATAGGTAGGTATCCCAACTGCTTCCATCCACCAGTTTTGCCTTCGCGCTCAGTGCGAAATACATCAGGGACGATACGGAGTTTGGGTTGGGTCAGCAGATGATAATCCGCATCAACTTTATCAGCGTATTCTTTTGCCGATTGAATGCAATGTTTATATAAGTTGGACTGTTTACCAACTGCAAATTGATATACTAATCTTTTCATATTGTGGCAATTGCTTCCGCGAGGTCTTCAATATTTTCTCCGTTGTTCGGCAACTTGTGTCGCATAAAAAAGTGAACGAAATGTGCTTCGGCAATCTTACCTTTCTCTAGAGCACCAAACAAGGCATTAAATTTCCAATCTACATGCTGAATGTTTAGATCGTCTTTTTTCGCCCAGTAATTTAAAGTGATCTGATCGGTTTGCCAACGGAAAGCACCGATACCGTCGATGAAATCGCGAAAGTATGGACGCTGCATAAACTGTTTTGGCGTTGTATCGCCGAGAACTTCTAACATCTTGTCACAGTTATACACTATCATTCCGGAGTTGAAAAACTCGCCGCCATGCGGATGAGCGAAGTCCCAATCAAATTGTTTGCAAACTGAGTTAGTCAGCTGCTCGCGCGAATATTTCTTAATCTGCTCTGAGTATCTTTGGTTTACTGGTAGTTCGCGCTCAAATTGAGCAGCGAAGTGATAATCGGTATTGATGTCAGCGAATACATCGGGTGCATCAGGTTTAATAAAAATATCTGCGTCGATAACTGCAACTTGATCGTAATCTCCAAAGTATTCAAAGACGTTCTCCTTCTCAAATATTGGCAGAAATCCGCCATACTTTTCGTACGACTCTTTACTGCGTTGACCTGTAAACGGATCAGGTTTTATCCATAATTTTGGTTGAGTCTGTACAATATGATCAGCGCCAATTCTCTCAGCGTATGCCTTAACGCTCGCTACGCAATATTTGTATAGTTTAGATTGCGGTCCAACTGCTACTTGATAAATTGCTCGCTTCATACATTATGTTCCGCTGACGTGCCGACCTCATAGTTTACTAATTGAAAACAACTAGCGAACTTTAATTGATTTGATTCAAATTCTTCTTCACTTTGATTTAGTAACTTTTTTGCAGTCTGATACAAAAATCCATCAACGTTCTCTGTTACGGTCGCCGATACTGCCCAATCTCGAAGTATGCTGGCACTTGTTCTGTTGACGAAGTAACCAGATCCTGGAGAGATAGTTTCTCTCTTTTTTCTCCATGCATCATCGTTACGAGGAAAGGTAGAAAAGAATCCAATTAATTCATTAAACTCAGGCAACTCCTTGTAGGGGTATGTGTCGTGTTCGATGATATAGGTAGGTTCTTCGATGCATCGCCACAGATTATAGTGACTGTACCAGATTGCCTTTTCTATATCAGTAAACTTATTGCCGTTAAACTTTTTATCAGCAAAGAATATTTCATTGCCGAGAGTAGAAGGTGTTGTTCCTTCTTTCTTTGTAATATTATACCCTAATTTGTTCCATTGGTCAATACAAAGAGAGGAGTAATATTCTGATTTCGCATCATTTGATACAACAATCATCCAAATGTTCATGACGTGAATACTTTAACGCCATATTTTTCTTCAAACTCATACGCATGTTTTTCATTGTCGACCATGGGTTTGCCGCGAATGTTAAGAGAAGTGTTTAACAGCATGGGCACTCCAGTTTTATCATAATAACATTCTAGAATTTTACGGAATACTGTATTCGATTCTTTAGGAACTAGTTGCACCCTTCCTGATCCATCAACGTGAGTCACTGAGGCATAATCGTGTTTCGCTTGAGCAGTATACTGCATCCATTCGTTCATGTGTCCATCAAAGTATTTGTCAGCATGTTCTGCCAAAATTGCTGGGGCGAATGGACGAAACTTTTGCCTTTGTTTAATTTCATTAACAGTATCTTTAACGTCATATCTCACATCAGCAATTAAAGAACGATTGCCGTATGCTCGGTATGAAAACTCAGCAGGACCATTAGCAACACCAGCAACCTTTTTTCTCATGATATAATTGACAACCATCTCAGGATCTAGTTCTCCTGCGATATTATATCCATGAAACGGATGTTCCCAATTAATTCTATCGCGTCCAGTGTCCATCATATAAAAATAAGCAACTGCTCCTAGAGAAGCACCACCGTCTCCAGGATTAACATCTATCCAAACATCATCAAATAAATCTTTTATGCGATTGTTCGCCATAATATTTTGAGCGACTCCGCCACTATAACACAGTTTGCTACCGTACTTTCTCGCTCTAACCATGTAATCATATACAACTTGCTCTGTCAGTCTTTGAAGAGAAGCAGCAGCATCTTTTTCGTTTTTAGTTTTATCATAAAGATGCTTAATTATTTTTCTGAGATAAAGTTTCTTTATCTCGTACTTTGCCCTCCAGTCTGCCCCTTCAAATCCATTCTGATCTTCCATGGACCAACTAGGGACACAATTCCATAATTCATATGCGCTTTCCCAAGCAGTTGGTTCGCCATAGCAAGAAAGACCCATGACGACATATTCATCTTCATTGGATTTAAGACCAGTGATGGTATCAGTGAAGTTTGCGTAGAGATACCCTAAAGATTGGGGAAAATTGGTTTCTTCTAATAAATTAAAATTATTATCATAAATTCCCATGCATTGCATTTCACCAACGCCATCGATGGTTACTATAACACAATCTTCTTTTGCGAAACTTTTCGGTCTGGTTGCGAGTGCCGCTGAAGCGTGAGCAATGTGATGACCAGAATATCTAAACCCAGTCCTTGCAGATGGGTGCTGTCTCCACCATGGTCTGTTTTTATCAAATCGTTTTGGTGAGTTGCTATGATGTCTATGTTCTAAATTGGGACGAAACTTATATCTCAGTGCCCAATCTTCATTTAAGACAAGTTCAGTGTCTTCAAATTTGGTAAAGCAATTTTGCAAGAATTCTGCGTTTACTAAAGCATCGTGTTTTATGCGCGAAACTCTTTCATACAGAGTGGCGAATTTTATATTGCCGTTCTCGTCTATGATGGTGGCGCCTGCATCGTGCAGGAGTTCGCCACCCAATCCCATATAATGCTTCATAACAAAATCAATATGTTATACAGATTCTAATCTTGTCATTAATCTCTCGGCACGATTAGTAACTTGTTTATACCAAAGACTATCGCGACCTTCAACAGCTGCTGTTTTCCAATCACCTGCTTCAATCGCCGCATTAAATTTTTTAAACTTACTTAATCTCGTTCTACCCATGTTGAACATCATATTAACCAAGATTTGCTGGACTTCGTCTGGTAGGTTGTCAAAAGTCCCTCTTTCGTATAGAGCGTGACATTCTCCGATGGCAAGGTCAAGGTCTGCCTCGAAACACTCCTTAACTCTTTCTTCCGAGATTCGAGTACCAACTGGTCGTCCGAATTCTTCGTCACTTTCGAGGATAAGGTGACCAACTCCAAAAGTGGCGTAACCGAGGTGATCGTTGTAGATGACATATTCAACTCCTTCGTCTATCTTGAGTTGTTCGTATACTGCTTCCCTGTTCATGGTTTACTCCTAGCAAGCATTTCTTTTGTCATGATATAATCTCTAACAAAGTCAGAACGAATAATGTCTTCCCAACCAAATTCAATTATTGAAAAATTTTTCATTACTTCTAATATAGATAGGAACTGTAAAATTCCTTGTTTGTCAGATTCTTTATTAAAGTCTGACTGATAAAAATCCCCCGCAAAAATTATGCGAGAGTCTAGTCCAACCCTTGTAATCACTGAGTCCAATTCATGGAACGTCAGATTCTGCATTTCATCTACAATGATGATAGCATTATCAAAGGTCGTACCTCTTATATAGGAAGTTGAGTAGAACTCAATGATACGTTGTTCCACTAACTGTTGATAACTTCCGCCAAAATTAAATAAATCGTCGCATATTCCAATATAAGGTTGTATAAAAGGTGCGAGTTTTTCTTCAGCGGTTCCTGGGAGGAACCCCATATCGCGAGTAGCAACTACTGAGCGAACGAGGATCACCTTTTCCCAAGGAGTACTCTTATCTAGTACATCTTGCAACGCTAGATATAATGCAGTGAAGGTTTTACCAGTTCCCGCACTGCCGTTTAATACAAGATGATGCCCTTCTTTCCACTCTTCCCATGCTACCTGCTGGTTATTGGTTAGAGGATCGAAGGTACAAAGATTATCTATACGGATTTTAAAGTTAGATTCTTGCCGATGTCTCTTAGTTTGGGTCATACCTTAATGGTGTTACCCCGACCTGAGTTTTTCTTAATATTTTTTAGGAGATCTCTGTAACCATCAGATGTTTTTGATAGTGTACCTCCAGTGTGAGTAACCAAACTAGCAGAAGAAACTTTATGAAGAATTTGCCACTCTCCGGATTTTACATTTTCTTCCATAGTGGCAATAGAACAAATAACTTCTTTTTCTTCTCCGTCTTTAGTTCGAACATCATAAGTTGGCATAGTATTCAGTTTCCTGGGCAGCGATGGCTTTATTATACTTAATTTATACAAAATGTAAAGCCATAAAATAAACGATGCCCCACCGAAGTGGGGCACGAGATAGGATCACCTTCCTTTAATTAACCGTGAGGGAGTCTTGGAGTTCAGAGATATATGTGTTAAGATAATTTCTCTTTATTTCCACCTTATGTGCTAATGTAGTTTTACCTTTCTTATTCAGTTTATGAATGTAGTGTTGTAACTCAGCGCTATCCTTGCGTAATCTTTCTAGTTGATTTGTAGTTACCATAGGCGACTCCTAATATTTTAAGTTAGCAAATCATAACATAGACTTTTCTCACGGTTATCTCGTAACGATACCTCCTATGCAGGCAACAATTGCGGAGCTGCTTCTTTTACCAGTGCCGCTGTTAGTCCCTTACAATCAGTTTTTTTAGCAAGCATCGTTACTAGAATTTCTGCGTCTTGGGGATGTACAGATTCTAACATGCCAATAAACATTGTTTCGCGTTTTAGTTCATGAATGTTTGGACCACCCTTAACAAAATACTTAAGATTCATGTGCTGTTTGTGCCACGTGGAAGGAACGTGTTCTTCGTTAGCAAGGTCAAATGGGGGTCTACTTTCGGGGAGCAAGAAGTTAATGCGCGGGTCAAAGACGCAGCGCAGATAATCAGCAAACGATTGGTATGTGTCTACATACGACTTTACCAAATCAATCTTTTCCTTTCTCGATTTTGCATTCGCAATGTTTTGTAGCATTTCGTACAGTTCAGGGCGAGACTTCTTACCCTGCTGTTCTTCAGTAATCATACATCACCTCTTCATAGAAAATATTTAGTATTTCACTTGTTCACACTCAAGTGTTTTCTTGAGATTCTACAATTAATTATACCATTATAATAATCATCTTTTAGCAGCACCTCTCGGTCAAACTGCTCTTTGGTTTCGTAGTAAGCGCAGTCTCCCTTCGTCTTGCAGAGGTGAAGTATCTCGCGAGTAAAGGCATCTAACCCCTTCGACTCTACTAACTCCTGAACGCGCTCTGAGGAACCACAGTAGTCCCTCCAGTCGCTTTCTACGAGAGTTTTCTTTCGGCGTTTGCGCGTCTTGGTGACGGGGAGAGTTTTGGTTCGGTAGAAGAATTTCTTACCGACATATTTCATTTGAGTTTCGTTTTCAGTTATCAAGTAAACGAACCCGTAATAATCTTCTGGTAATGAATCGAATACCTTACCGTTATATGTCCAAGGCATTAATCTACTTCTACGGGTGAAGCACACATAGGGCAAAAAGCAGGAGTTTCGTCAACAGAACGGACAATTACTTGGCACTCTGTTTCACAAAGGTCACACGCGATAAAAAACATTTCTTCATCTGCTTCCAGTAACGATGATTCCATTATGCTTGTCCTCCAGTTTCCGATAGTAATGCTGGTCTCACCATACTTATAGAAACTCTAGAATCAGAAAGAAGGTTCACTCTGTGAGTTATAAAAGAAGGCATTACTACCATATTTTTATTTGCTTCAACAATAATACTTTTAAGTTTGCCTTCAACCAAGTCAAACCATTCCCATTCGGTGGTTCCTTCCAAGTTGAAGGCATAAACATTATACCCATCCATATGCCATTGTAGAGTACCATGAGTGCCGTCTTCCATACTACAAAACGCTGAAATATCTTGACAATCTAGATCTTTCAACATTTCGTGAAATACTTTCGGGCAATACGGAGACTCTCTTAAATCAAAGTGCCTGTGTACAAATCTTGGCGGATTAACTCTGTTATTAACACTACAACTCCAACCTATTCTGGTCTTACTACACAAAGAAATAAATTCTTCAGGAGTTGGAAATCTTGAAGTATAATATTCAGATAATTCCTGCTCATATGGAGTACATGCTACTATTTCTCTTTTGAGGCGTTTCAAGCTGCTCCCCAAACATCCTTCCAATCACCAGTCAAGGCACCGCGTGCATAATCAGTGGCACGATTCTCGAAGAAATTTGTGTGCGTCGGCGCATTAATCATTTCTTCTACCCAAGGCAATGGATTTTTCTTTACTTTAAAAATACCTTTCATGCCTAGCGAAATCAATCGTCGGTCACATATATAGCGAATATATTGTTTTACTTCTTCGGATTTTAATCCTTCCATAGGACCCATAGCAAAAGCGAGGTCAATAAACTTGTCTTCAAGTTCTACCATTTTTTCAGCGATAGTGTAGATTGAAGACTTGAGTTCGTCGTTCCAGATCTGAAGATTTTCTTCAACATAGGTACGGAATAATTTAATCATCGACTCGGCGTGCATTGTCTCATCAACGATAGACCAAGTAACGATTTGCCCCATACCTTTCATCTTACCGTGACGTGGAAAGTTGAGAAGCATGATAAACGAAGAGAATAATTGCATGCCTTCGGTAAACGCTGAAAAGGCAGCGATATTAGTAGCAATGGATTGGATTGTACCATTCTTACCTGACAAGTCGAGGAAGTATTCGTGCTTCTCGCGCATCGCCTCGTACTCCAGGAACTCGTTATATGTGGACTCGGGCATACCCAAGGTCTCGATGAGATGAGAGTATGCAGCGACGTGCAGCGCCTCACGTGCCGCAAATCCAGACAACATCATCCTAATCTCAGGTTGCTTAAAGTATGGCAGATAGTTATTAACATAACCGCCAGCAACGTCGATGTCGCCTTGAGTAAAGAATCTAAAAATATTAGTGAGGAATGCTTTTTCTTCGTGCGTGAGTTTACGCTGCCAATCTTTGACATCTTCTGCCATTGGTACTTCCGTGTGTAACCAATGAGATTGTTCGTGTTTTAACCACGACTCATATGCCCATGGATAGTTAAATGGTTTGAAATATTCTCGCTCGTTGACAAGACTAGGACGCATTTAGTTTTTTCCTTTTTCTATATTGCTAAACCAACTTACTAACACTATTCTAGATCCACCATGTACCGCAGAAACACCGTGCCTTAATCTTGGTCCATATACCATGCTTTCTCCGTTTTCCATCTCAACAACGTCAGGAATTATATCTTGACCATATGGAGGATTTTTCATTTCCGATTCAAACCTTGTGCAATGTAAATCAGAAGGTCTAGAACCTTTTTGATTATATACGGAATGTATCACGGGATATCCACCTACAAGATCAGTAGAATCTAATAAAGTAACAATGGTTATTTCTGAACCGTGGTCATCATGCATCCGAGTAAACGAACCAGGAACATATTTTAGTAAGTAAGAACCTATATTGTAATCTTTTCTAGAATATTTGTGTAATTCTTTTATAAAATTTAATTCAACGTCATTTCTATCTAAATCATAACGGAACATACTGAAGAGATTATAATACTGCCAAACTCCATACCAATCAACTTTAGAAGCAAATTCTTGTGCTTCTTTCAACGCTTCTTTTGAAAGAATCGTGTCCTTTATATATCCTTCCATCTACCCCTCGCAGGCAATACACTCTTCATCATTTATCATTGCGCTCATATCTATTTCTTTAATGACTTCGCGCTCAATTCTCCTTGATACTCTGTCTGCTTTACCGAGTTTCTCAGACCGACAGTAGTATAAGGTTTTCATACCTTTCTTCCATGCTAAAA
>Ga0208161_1000385_pt1 | contig 25628 bp, 39 predicted proteins | sample CB_VirMetaG_3_FD_184538 | JGI IMG/M metagenome (GOLD analysis project Ga0208161, IMG submission 184538) | Freshwater to marine saline gradient viral communities from Chesapeake Bay - CB_1508_1S Viral MetaG (SPAdes) (version 4) | ecosystem: Environmental > Aquatic > Marine > Coastal | place: USA...
GCGGCCGCGATTGGGATCTCTACCTAGGCGACTGCGTGGAGAGCATCGGCAAGCTGGACGATGACAGCATCCACTACAGCATCTTCAGCCCGCCCTTTGCCTCGCTCTACACCTACTCGAATAGCGAGCGGGATATGGGCAACAGCAAAGACGATCAAGAGTTCTTCGATCACTTCGTTTTCCTGGCTAAGGAGCTGCACCGCGTGCTGATGCCTGGCCGGCTGATCAGCTTCCACTGCATGAACCTGCCGAGTAGCAAGGAGCGCGACGGCTTCATCGGCGTGAAGGACTTCCGCGGTGACATGCTGCGCATCTTCCAGGCTGCTGGTTTCGTCTTCCATAGCGAGGTTTGCATCTGGAAGGATCCGGTCACTGCGATGCAACGCACTAAGGCGATCGGATTGCTGCACAAGCAAGTGCGGAAGGATTCGGCGCTCAGTCGCCAGGGCATCCCTGACTATCTGGTGACTGTGCGCAAGCTGGGCGACAATCCGCAGCCATGCGCTGGCCCGTTTACGGAGTTTGCAGGAGAGAACGGCCCGCGGAAGACGGGCGACGAGATCAAGGACTCGATCAACATCTGGCAGCGGTATGCCAGCCCGGTCTGGATGGACATCAACCCATCGGACACGCTGCAGTATCGGAGCGCCCGGGCCAATGAAGATGAACGCCACATCTGCCCATTGCAACTGGATGTGATCCGGCGCGGGATGCAGCTGTGGAGCAATCCGGGCGATGTGGTGTTGAGCCCGTTTGCAGGGATCGGCAGCGAGGGTTTCGTGGCCCTGGAGCAGGGCCGCAAGTTTGTGGGCTTTGAGCTGAAGCCGAGCTACTTCGGCTGTGCAGTGAAGAATCTGCAGGTTGCGGAATCGGCCAAGCAGACCAGTCTGCTGGAGGTTTGAGCCATGCCTGTTGACGACTGGTATGAGAACGATCCGGCGCTGGACTGCGAGCACGACAAGCGCAGCGTCATGCCGGTGGTGACGGCAAAGCTGGAGAGACGGCTGCGCTATTGGCGGGAGCGTGAGGATGCGGAGCTGATGAGGCGGTATCGGGCGATCACGTCGGTCTAGGGGTTGACGGTGGTGGATGGTATGCCATACTGGTGACACCGGGGCAGCCCGGCCATTCATCACTCAACACTCATGACCACCGCAACCGCCATCGCCCGCTTCGAAGTCGGCCAGACCTATTACGGCAGCCTGGCCTGCTCACACGGCTCCTTCCCTGTGATCTGCACCAAGCGCACTGCTAAGTGCGTCTGGTTTGAGCACGCCACCATGCCTGAGCATTACCCCGCAGCCCGGGCAACCATCCGCGAAGGCAATCACTACGAGATGGCCAACTTCCGCCGCTGGTTGATCGGTGCAGACCAGCACGACACTGGCTGCGATATGCAGTTTGCCTAATCACCGCCGGGCCTTTCGGGGCCCTTCACAACACTCAGCCATGAAACTCTCCCCTTATCACCTCACCGGCCTCATCCTTGGCCTATCCATCGGCATCGCTGCCTTTACCCATGGAACTCGGACCGCTCGCACGACTCTTGATCTGGCTCCTCAACCGCTGCCCCAGCATCAGCTTCATTCAGCTGGACAGCACACAGAGCTCACCCTCAAGCCGTCCAGTGGTCTCGACGTTGGACCCTGATCTTCTGACTGAAGACCTAAAAGATCCAAACCTCAGGATCTACTACGTCGAGTTTCTTGAGGCCTGCCTCACTATGCCGGCCAGTCGCTACAAACGATGACACAGCCACCCATTCCGCCACGCCTGCCGATGCCACCACGCATCCGTGAGCTGGCGGAAGACATCACACTCGCTGATCTGCTCAACAGCCCAGCCATGGCCTGCGACGCCATCAGCACCATCTCCAACATCCTGAATAACTCATGGATGTACTCAGATCTGCAGACACCAGATGACATCAGCCTCGAACGTGATCTGTTCACCATCTCGCAGGCCTACGGCTACGAAGCCCGCCACCTCGCATTCGGCCACCTACGCGATCGCCGCCAACTCATCAAACGACGCCATGACCATGACGCAAGTCGAGCAGCTCATTCAGCAGATCCGCGAGCTCAAGCTCACGATCAAGCTCTGCGAAGAGGATCTTAAAGGTCATATGGCCACTCTTGACGAATACAGGGCCAGCGGCCTGCTGGATCACTACGAAGCCGAGGATGGCTCGTTCTATGTGCTGAACTGCCGGTTACTGCCGGTGACGCGCAGCACCTGGGCCTACAGCAAGGCCGTGAAGGAACTGCAGGAGCAGGAGAAGGTGAATGGTGCTGCCACTAGACAGGAGAGCACCTATCTGCGCTTTGAGATGCCTAAGCCTGACGCATGAACTACTCCTTCACCGTCTGGGGCATCGCAGCACCGCAAGGCTCAAAGCGCCACGTCGGCAAAGGCGTGATGCTCGAATCCTCCGATCGTGTTCGCCCATGGCGGCAGGACGTGCGCTTCGCTGCTCTCGAAGAACGGCCGCCCAACTGGGATATGGCCACACCCATGCGGCTTGATCTCGTCTTCTGGTTTCCGAGGCCTGCCAGCCACTACGGCATCAGGAACGGCATCAGTTACCTGAAGGCCAATGCCCCTGTGGAGCCTGTCAGTGCACGCATCGGTGACATCGACAAGCTCTCCCGGTCGGTGCTCGATGCCCTAACCGGCGTGGCCTATCTCGACGATCGCCAGGTCGTTGAGCTCGAGGCCCGTAAGGCCTACCTCATGGGGCCAGATGCTGCCCCCTATGCCCACATCACCATTGCCCCTTATGTCTGAGCTCAAGATTCCAAACCTGGCTGGTGTCATCACCAAGGCCGACGTTGATACCAAGGGCACCGGCTCCTATGCCGCGTCCTATGTGAACTGGGCGAAGGTGGCCCACCTGCTCCACGAGCACGCTCCTGGCTGGGATTTCCACCTACGGTCAGCACTTGACGGCAACCTGCTCCACCAGGCCCCTGATGGCACGGCCTTTGTGGTTGGCTACTTCGATGGGCCAGACGGCGAAATGCTTGCTGACTTCCCATTCCCCTGCATGGACAATCGGAACAATCCGATCCAGCTGGAGAAGGTCAGCGCTCGGATCCTGACCGATACCCACCGCCGCGCCATGTGCGCTTGCGCTGCCTTCAGTTTTGGCCTGGCCTATGAGCTCTGGGCAAAGGATCCGGTGGAAGATCCACACCGCGAGGAACCGGCGCCCAAGGCCGAATCAAAACATGCCAGCAAGCCAGCCGCCAAGGCCGCGGCCAAACCTCCTGCACAGCCGCAGCAGCCCCCAGCAGAGCCACAACAGCAGGCACAGGGCCAACCCATCAGCGAAGACGAGCGTCAGCTCTGCATCCAGCTCCTCAAGGATCTGAAGCCCAGTGAGCGCAATCAGCTGATTGTCGCCTTCAAAGCGCAGTTCAACCTGCCAGACGATGCCCTGATCACTCAACACATCACCACCACTGACCACCGTGACTTCATCCAGCAGCAGCTCACCGCGTGAGCACCTCTACAGGGCCAGCGGTGCCATCCGTCAGTTCTTGGCCGATAACGACAGCGATCAGCTCTTCTTCCAGCACCGCTACGTCGCATGGGCACACGAGCAGAAGCGCAATGCTGAGCTGCGCATCGCGCTGGACATCATCGAGCGCAACACGGTTGGCGGCACCGTGATCACACCACGCGAACCATGACCGATCCAGTCCTTCAAGAGCTGGAGCGATTGCGCGAATACCGGCGCCGCGCTGATGCAAAGCGCCCTGGTCGCCATGTGCAGGCCAGGCTGCCGCCAAAACTGGCGCAGCAGTTCACGGCCTACATGCAGGCCCATGGCCTCAATCAAAACCAGGCCATCGTGGCCATCCTTTCCACTTTCTTCAACTGACCCATGCTCAACATCACTGCCTGTGGCTATCTCGCCGCTGATCCCCGCAACAACGTCGTAGGGGACAACGAAGTCACCAACTTCCTCTTGCTCGTCAACAAGAAGATCAAGGACCGGGAAATCGTCACTGCAGTTGACTGCTCCGTATGGGGCCGCCGCGCTGTAGTCGCCGCCCAGTACCTGAGCAAGGGCTGTCAGATCACCGTGTCCGGCCAGGCTCACACCGAAACCTACGAACGCAAGGACGGCGGTGTGGGATGCAAGCTCGTCTTGCGCGTTGATGACTTCACGCTCCCGGTGCGCCCTAAGGAGGCCGAGCACGCCCCTGAAGAAGAGGGGATGCCCTTCTGATCACCACTGGCCAGAGCTCACGCTCTGGCCTTCACTCAATCCAAACCTCACAATGCACGAACGCCGCTACTACTTCCAGATCCCAAGCGCCAATGTGATCGGTTGCGTCATGGCTGTCAGCATCACCGACGCCAAGGCACAAGCGTTCGAGGCCTATGGCCACATGTGGCCGGAGCTCGAATGGATCAACATCGACACGATCACCGAATACGTGATCTATGACTAGCCTGCGACCCGATCACCGCCAGACCCTGCACATCTGACACACCATGGATCCCGTCGCCGACTATCTCAAGCAGATCGGTCGCCACCCTCTCCTCACCGCTACAGAAGAGATCGAATACAGCCGTCAGATCCAGGCCATGCTCGCTGTGCAGGCCGAGCATCCAGATTCATCAACTCACACCCATCAACAGCGCATCATCATTCGCCGCGGGCAGCGTGCAAAGGAGCGGATGATCGTCCGCAACCTCCGCCTGGTGGTCACCATTGCGAAGAAATACGTCAAACGCTGCACAAGCCTTGAGATGCTTGACCTTGTGCAGGATGGCAACATGGGCCTGGCCCGGGCCACTGAGCTCTTCGACCCATCCCGCGGCTACAAGTTCTCGACCTATGCCTACTGGTGGATTCGCCAATCCATCAGCCGCGGCCTACAGGATCGTGATCGCATGATCAGGCTCCCGATTCACCGGCATGAAAAGGTGATCAAGGCCAGGGCCTATATGAACCATCAGCAGGCCCTGACGGGCAAGATGCCAACAATCGCCGAATGTGCCGCAGCGGTTGACGCTGATCCGCATGAACTGCAGGCTTCCCTCGTGATGGCGCAGGACGTGTGCAGCCTTGACGCCAAGGCATCAGGCCGTGATGATCTGAGCCCGATCCTGGACCTGATTCCTGACCCGGCATCGCTGCACAAAGATGACGAATACCTAATTGAGCGTGAAATCCTCCACGATGCGATCAACATGCTTAGTGAAGACGAGCAGGACATCGTGCGCAGACACAATGGTCTAGGTGGCGCCCCTAAGGTCACTCTCGGCCAGCTTGGCCAAGAGCGTGGCGTTAGCCGTGAAGCGATCAGGCAAAAGCACACCAAGGCCATGAACAAGGTGCGGCAGCAGATCGGCAGACTGACCAACGAGAGGCTGCGTGATGGATTCTGACGATCGCGCCTTCAAGGCTGGCCAGCTGCAGGAGCGCCAGCGGATCAAGCAAATCATCGAGATCAGACTCGATCAGCTCAGAAACGTGCCACGCTCTGGGCTCCTGTGTGCAGAACTGCTCCGCCTGTCCGAATACCTGAAAACACCATGACCGCTCGATTGGATCAGGCTCGCGCCGACATGATGGATGCTCTTTACCGGGCATCAGGTCGCACCTGCGGCACCTACACCGGACTATGGCAAGAGTTCTGCGGTGATATGGCCGCCAACTTCCGGGATACCTACTACCCCGATCTGCTGGGCAAGGTGGTGAAAGCCATGGATGAAACGGAGTCAGTGATGACGCAGAAGCAAGCGCAGCAGGCCATCGAGGTTTGCCGTCAGCAGCTGCTAGGAGAGAAGTGGCGATGAAGGCCGACACCTTCACAGCGCCAGGATTGTTGGTGACGTGCCAATGGGACCGCTGGAATGGTCCCCTGTTCATCGCATGGAAGCCGAGCGTGAGCATGGCCTTCCGTGAGCGCAAGGCACTGCTCAAGTTTGTGGCGTGGCCGGCCAAAACGCCGACAGGCGATCGGCTGCGTGAATGGCTGGCCAACTTCGAGCAGAAAGCTGCAGAGGCAGCTGTTGCATCGCTTGAATTGTCGCCAGAGGTGCTGGCCATAGGTTTCGGGCCAGAGTGCCACCTTGACGAAACTGATCCGAACTACAACACTCGCACTGTGATCTGATCGGCTGCCCTCGCCACAATCAGATCAGCACTGGCCTAGAGACGCCATGTTCGGCCCGGAGATCATCAGCCGCACCGATCGTGATGGCGGCTACATTGAAGCCCTGATGCCCATCAGAGGTGAGGTGTACTACCGCAGTTGTGTGGGCAGCGTCTGCCGCTACAGCAGCGACCTTTGGCAAGCGGAGCTCTACCTTGATCAGCTGCTGGCCAGGGACTTCAGCTAGTCAACTGCTGATGGCACTTCATGGATGTCGCCAGGCACAGGCACGCAGTTCACTTGGATCTCGATGATGTCCTCATCAGATCGGACGTGTTCTGCCAACTGGCTGTAAACATCACCGGGAATCAGGTCGGATGGTGTGTCTGACCGTATGAACAGCTTGCAATGCACCTCAAGGAAGTAGCCCGCCACGATGCGCTGCCGCTGGCCTCACGGTAGCTGTGGCGTCAGTAGTCCCACCTCACCCGTGGCCGGCCTTGTCGGATTCCGACATGGATGAAGTTGGGCGCCGCATATCCGAGCGAAAACGGCCATTCACGATCGCACCAAGACTGCACGGCCATCATGTCGGCATCCTTCACCCAGAAGTCAACAGCACCGCAGCCGGGCCGGTAAAGATGCTCACTGCTTCTGGCGCCGCCTACCGCGGCATTCACAGCTGGCGGCCGGTAGCCGCTGGTGATGATCACCGGCTTGCCGCCAAACTGCGTCCGCACTCGCTCTAGGAAGGCAGCCAGCTCTGCGGCGATGTCCACCTGGCCCTGGTTGTCGAAGCGCCTAGCCTCCTGATCCAGCGCAAACTCACCGAGCCGGATGTGTGGTGTGATCCGTGCGCTGAACGAGCTGCCAGGGCGCAGCTTGGCCGGCTCCTGCTGCAGCTGTGGCGCATGGTTGCCCCAGAGCTTCCCTTCTGCCCTTCTGCGGCGCAGCAGGCCGGCTTCCACGTTCGTGCCGGGGTTGCGGTAGAGCTCCAACGCAGCGGGCACCCCAGCCCAATCACGGTCGCGGAGTTTGGCCGTGATCGTCTCGAAACCAGCCAGGCCAACAAAATCAGGTCCCAAGTTGTAGGCAAAGCTGATCAGTGCGCACCGCTGATCATCATTCATCGCCTTCCAGTGCGGCACGGTGCCGGCCAGCTTGGCGGCGATGCGGTCAATCTCCTGCCGCAGCAGCAGATCAGCTTCGATCACCGTGATCTGATCGCCGCGCTGCACCTTCACGCCGTTTTGATAGCGCGTTGTGCCATAGCCGATCGTCCAAGGATCACCACCGCTCAGCGGGTCGGGATAGGCCCGAAGGTGGCAGCCCTCGAACTCTTTGATCAGCGCAATCGCAGGCGCCAGATCGCTTTGCTTGCCGTCTTGGCTCCAGGTTTTGAACCATGGCCGATCACGGCGCATGGCTACCGCATAACCGTTGGCCTTCAGATCACGCGCGAGCTCCTCAATAGCCGCGGCCTGATGCGGCAGACCCTTGTAGTACCTGAACACCTGCTCAAGGCTGATGGGCGCCGTGTTGCTCATGGCTCTGTCCAGGGTGCTCTGATCCGCAGTTCGTCAGGCTCAACGATCGGCGGTGGTGTGGTTGGTGGTTGCGTCTTGTGCCAGTCCTCGATTTCAGCATCGAGCTTGGGCTTCAGCGTGGCGTGGAACTTCTGATCCTGCGCCCATCGCTGCAACTGCTGCTGCCAGGTCGGATCGCCGAAGCGAACCAACCAGGTCACTTCTTTGGGAACACCACCTTCAGCGCCTTGACTACCAGCTGAATCCAGCTGTTTTCGCGGATCGGGAGCAGACCGATCACCTCAGAGCCAGCAGCCACCAAGATGGCGATCACTGCGAAAGTCGTAGCCTGGTCCATGATCAAGTCAAAGGGGTCCGTGCCTCCAACTTAGAGACACGCTGCTCAACCGTCGAGATGCGTGCAAAGAATTCTTTACGGTCGTCCTTGATGTCCTGGTGTAAAACTTCAAGTTGTGACGCAATGTGTTCAACGGCGCTTGTAAGCCTAATTACCGCATCACGTGCTTCATCAGACTTTCGGCTGAATCCCATGGCGCCCATCGCGGCGACTGATATTGACGCACCCGCCACTGCGGCGATGACTTCAATCATGGCGGCAATGGCTGCCTAGCCAGATTAGCGTCCATGCCACCGCACCTCCTTAGGGCTACTGTAGCTAGGCAGCTTCCAGTGCAGCCACCTTGGCTTCAAGAGTTTCAATGCGATCCATTGCCTCTTGCAGCGCCTTGACGGCTTTCATGTAAAGGACGGAGTAGTTGACGTTTTTGGTAACTGTGCCGACTGGTTCGCCGTCTTTGTTCAGGTCAGGCGAATCAAACACCAAGCCAGGGGAAATCTGCTCAACCTCCTGAGCGATCACACCGATTTGCGTGTGGGTTTGGCCTTCCTTAAAATTGTATTTACGAACGCGGATGCCTTTGATGTCATCCCACTGCGATGAGGCATCAACAACGTTCTCTTTTAGCTTGATGTCAGACAAACCTGTGTAGCTGTTATTTGTGTTTTTAACGTCGCCGTTTGTGTAAACAACAAAGCACTCTGTACCGCTATTGGCTACTGCTTCGGTTCCTGAGTACTTGCCGCTGATCAGCCTGTTGGATGTTCCTGCAGCTCTTGTGCTGCCTAAGATTAAAACGTCATCCTGAGTTGCAATCACACCAAGGCGACCGCCGCCACCGATAAAGACACGGGTAGCTGTTTCAGCCCCAATCTCAAACTGATTGGCTGACTGGTTGTACTGGATGTATGCGGTATAAGCAGATGTGCCGCTTGTCCCTTGCGCAAAAGCAATGCCACCCGTTGCGCTGCTACCTGTCGCAATCGTGATGCCGCCGTTTCCAGACGATTGATAAACAACGAGATCGTCGTAATTGCTGTTATAGCTGGAGGGTACAGGTGCGCTTGTGCCAACACTTAGCGGGCGGTTGATGTTACCCGCAAATGTAAACAACCCCTGCCATGCACTATTCGCACCATTGCGGAGTTGCAGTTCGCTGGCAGTCGTGTTTGCCCACAGCATGTATGCCACCCGTGAGCTGGGCTGGCTGCTGCCACTGTTGGTGCTTTGGATTGCGTCTAGGCACAGGTTCAGATCACTACGGAAGCTTGCGCCTGTCTGATTGGCAATGTCGTAATCGTGCTGTGCCATTAGACGATGATCTCCTTGCCGTAGCCGACGGCAGTGTAGGTAAAGGAGCGGCTCACGGTTTCGCCGTCTTGTTTGAACTCTAGTTTAAATCCAGTCCGCGTCACCTCAGTGATCTCCAAAAGGTCACTGGCGAACTGCGTGTAAGCCGTTACACCGACAGCAGGCGGCTCATAGAACGGCTGAGCGAAGGTGACCGCGTACGCGCCGCCAGTCGTGGTGTTCTGCAGGCTGCTTTGCTCAACGCGCTGCTGCATCTCCATCACGTAGCCCAGTTCACTGACGCGGATGTTTTGAGCAGCGTTTTCAGTGCGAGCAATGATTTTGAACTGCAGACCACGCCCGCGTACCAAAGCGTTGGTCATTTCGTTCCATGCCCCCCACGTTGGTGTACCAGCAGGGTCGTCTTTGGTGGTGCGCACGTACATCAATGCATCCACCTGATCCACGCTATCGCCGTCGATGTCAGTCCATGAGTCGATCAAACTGGTCTGGTTATCCCACAAGCTGCTGGGCAGGTAGCCGGATGTGACGATGTTGCGGCGTAGGTTTACGTCAAATGTGCCACCAAGATCCACCGTGTCTTTGAAGACGTACTCACCCGTCAGAAGTGATGTGTCCGTGAGTGTCAACGCACCCAAGCCACTGTCATAGGTGAGGTTGGTTTTGGTTCCAGGGAACGCAGAAGAAACTGTGTCGATATTTCCGAGGCTGTCCCATGTCCCCATGTCATCGACGAACACAAGGTAATTTGTGTCTTCGTAGTGATTTTCAACTAGCAGGCGATCCTGCGGTGCTGGCAAGTCAGCGACAACAGTTGCAGGCGTTGCGGATCTGTTGCCAGTGTCATCTTCAAATTTGATTAAGTACGTTCCTTCTAGAAGTGGTACCTGCTTTTGGGTTTGGCTGCCAGCAGCGGCGGCAATCACTGTTTGAGCACCGTCCCAAGTAGCGCTGGATAAAGCATTGCTGTGACGAATCAAAACCTTACCGCCTAGCAGCACGTCAAGCGCTAAGGCACGATCCCAGCTCAGAATCGCTGTTGATTCAGAATTAGGGACTAGGTTGATGCCGGTTGGCGTTTCAGGTGGAGCGGATTTGGCAATAACCGTTCGCGTAAGGGTTGCCGCATTGATAGACGACAGCAATGACGCGCCAACGCTGTAAACGTTGATCTGATAACTGCCGGGTACAGTATCCAGAATTTCGTAATCAGTGCTAGTAGTAAAAATAGTGTTCCAGTTGTTGTTGTCGTAGCGCCATTCAAGTCGGTACTGGCTTGCTTGCCGCACAGGCTGCCAGCTCACAAGCAGTTTTGATTTTGCAAGGCTATTGGCTTCATAGATGACTTCTTCAGCGACCAAGCTTGTAGGAGATGGCGGTGTAATGTTCAGGTTTGTAATATCCCGCTGCTGCAGCGGTGTGCCGCGTTCGATGTAGTCATACTTGCTGGAGTTGTACGCAATCGCGCTGATTGCATAATTAACGCCATCCTGCTCCTGAACAGACAACACGCGCCAGGTGCTTGTTTGAACGTCGGTTGTGCCGTATAGCCAAATGGCATTGTTGGCTGGTGCGACACTGAAAGCCGTTGGGACCGTAATGACATTGCCCGCGACTGTGGCGCCACCACGCTGTTCAACCGTGCCATCGGGCAGAATCACATTTAATACGCCACCACTGCTCAAACCTGTTGCGTCATCAACAGTGACGGCGGTTGTAGTTGCAGAAACGACGCGACCACCACGACGTTCACCAGATCGCACCGAATCCGCAATCTTGATCAAACTGCCGGGGCGCACCATCACGCCAGCATCGACGGATGTGGTGAAGTTGACGATCTCGCCCTCGTACCGTTCTGAGTACAACAGCCATTCGCCTACGCGGTAAGCCTGCCCGCGACTGGTACAGGCAAAAGCACTAACTTCAGTCTTCACCACGCCATACTTGGCGATCATTTCCGCGTCTTCAACCACCTCATAGGCAATGTCCCTTGCGTTGAGATCTAGGTAGCTAACAACGCAAACATTAGGGCGCGTTTTGAGGCTGCTGCCTTGATAGCTAAAGCCCTCTTCTGTGACGTTTGCTTGCGTGAAATAGTACGCATAATCAGCAGGCGCGTCCTGAGTAATCGTCAACGCTCCAGTGCTCCAATAAGGCATGGTGCGCATGACGGAGCACAAGTCGTTAATTAACTTGTACGCTTCTTCTGCGGTTTGGATATTGACGTTGCAGGAAAACCGTGGCTCCTCTCCGCCAAACCCATCGGGCACCAAGGCGGAACAGTATTGACTGGCGGTATAAAAGGCAAACTTATCAAGCTGGGATGCGCTGACGTGATTGCCGAATCCGTAGCGTGTCGATGTCAGCAGATCCCACAAGATCCAAGCAGGATCCGAACACCATTGCGCTGCACCGAATGTGCCGTCCCAGATGCCGCTATAGATCAGCCTGCCATTGGTGCTGTCAACTGTGGCATTGCTTGGGATGGCAACCTTAATGCCACGAATCCGGTAAGCGCGTGAAGGGATTGAGTTGAACTGCTCAGCATCCAAACGCAGGGCAATTAGCGCACTGTTTGGGTAGCGCAGTTTTTCACGAATAATTTCGGTATAGGTTGACCAGTTAAAAGCGTTAATAAGATTGGGGCTAACGTCTTCAGAGTCAAAGTTTACCCGCGTGACTCTAATATCAACAGGAAACGCACCATCAAGATTGATTAAATAATCGCGCTGATAAAGATCTGCGGTTCTGCCCCTAATCTCGTCGTAAATAACCTCGCTAAAGCCGCCACCGTTGTATTGAACTTCTATCTTCAGGATTACCTCATCGCCAACAACGTCGCCTTCATTGGTCTGAAACTGAAGCTGCGGGATTGCGATGGTTACTCTTACAGCGTCTACATTTGAGTCTGTAATTGACCTAACGATTGGCGTGTCTTTGCGTACTGTTACATTGACTGGTATGGGATTGCCGATTCCGTCGCCTAGGGGGATATAGCTTTGAGTTTGCGGATCCTGCGTGCCGTAGCGATATTGCAGCGTATTGCCTTCTATCTTGAAGTTGTAGCTTCCGTCTGGGTTTTGCAGCGGCGTGTTATTGAGAAAGACAGACTTAGCACCATTAGCCAAGCCTTCAATTTCTCCCTCGCTAATCAGGTCTAAAACAGAAGCGTATTGCCTCGACTCCAGGCTGTCGCGTTCAGTTCTAGGCGTGCGTGCTTGACCACCGCCACCACCACCTTTGCCGCCGCCACCGCCGCCGCCTGCACCGTAAATCCTTGTCATCAGACCACCACCTGCTCAGTGTCAATACTGGCGCTGATCACAACAGATCCAACGATCGTCTCGCCGTAAACAATCGGCACTGGCACACCTTGTCGGCTGGTTTGCTGAATGCCGCTAAAGCTGTAACTCTTGCGTGGATCGTCCTGTGAATCAAGACCTTGCGGTACTTTCGGCGTTGGTGTTAATAGTTGCGAAACACCTCCCAAAACAAGACTGGCGCCAGCTAAGCCAACAGCGGTAGCAATACCTGAACCGGCGGCAGCAATTCCTAACGGTATAATCGCAAATGACAGGGCTATTAAGGCAATGCCAGCAAGAATCCTCCCAGTAGCACCCGCACCCGTCAGCACTGGCACAATCTTGATCTCCTGCTGCCCAGCAGGGTCGTGCAGCTCATCCAACATCAGGTCATAGTCGCCAACACTGACGCGATAGTGCTGCTCTGCCATGTGCGCTTCAAGTTTCGGGAAGTTAGCCAGCAAAAACCGCACCGCTTCGGCGGCATTTGCTACATCAGCCTTGAACACGCGCCGCCCGACAAACTTGGCAAGGGGTCCGTACAGCTTGATCTTGCGCAACATGATCCGCCTCAGCCTCCACCCATAGTAAGGAAGCCGGGATAGCGCAGTCTACGTCCGGTGCATTTCTGTAGCCACCCGCCTCCGCCGTACAGATCCCTGCTGCTAAGCCGCCCACGGATGTGATGCAGCACCATGCCATCGCCGACGTAAACACCGACATGATTCAAGCCCTTGCCCCTGATGTTCATAAGTAAAGCGTCGCCTTTTTGTAATGGCTCCTCGTCTTCTAACAGCTTGAAACCTGCGTCTTTCCAACAGCCATCAAACATGGGTGCAGCTTCAAATGCTTCCGGTGTTAGCGGGCGCTCCCAATCCCGTAACTGCAAACCGTGCTCGGCATACCAGTCACGCGCCAAAGTCCAGCAATCGCTAATACCCCATGCCCACTGCCGTCCGATCAATGGCGCTTTGTAGCCCGATGGTTTGCACTCAGCCCAGCCTTCTGTTTTGGGGTTGACGATGTACCACGGCAGACCGCTGGCTTCACATGCCATCAGATCCGGTTCGCTTGGTTGCGGCAGCGTTGCCGGATGCGAGTGGAACACAGCGACGATTTCGCCTTCATCTTCTGCCGCCGCATAATCCTCGGGGTCAAGGATGAACTGATCAATGCCAGAGCTGAGGTTGCGGCACGGTTTGTAGTGTTCACGCCCTTTAATGACGACCACCAAACCACAGGCTTCACGTGGGTCTTCCGCTTTGGCGTGTTCCAGTGCAGCAGTGCGCCAAGTCATGTGTAATACGTGCCAATGCCAGGGAAAGAGCCGAACGGCAGTTCAGCGTTTTCTCCGAAATGATTTTTGCAATCGTCAAGCGTTTTGGCGCATGTTGGCAACGGACCGGTGTAGCTGCACTCAGTTGATTTGTACACCCATTGGCAGATATTGGCGATGCACTGCCGTTTTGGTGCCCTTACTCCAGCCAAGTCAAATGATGCAGCAAGCTCAAACTCAACAAGGTCGCGGGTCTCGATGACTTTACGATCTATGTAGTAAATCTCACGCGGAAATTCAGCCGTCGGATCTGGTGTGCCAAAAGGATTGACGTTGCCCGGGAAATTTACCGCATCGAGATAACGCGCCAAGGTGCGGATACGTGTAACTTTTGCACCCTCCAAGCCGCTAGGTAAGGTCAACAGCAACGCGCTAATTGTGCTGAGGATATTGCTGATGCGAATCTTGGGGCGTGGCAGTTGCCCGTTGCCGTTGTATTCAAAACCTTCAGCCTCTAAAGGAAGCTGTAAATACGCATTGCCGTTCCAAGTCAGCGTGGTGTTATTTGCATTGACGCCAGCATGAAAACGCAGCAGATCATTCGTACCATGCTGTTCGGTGTTTAGCTGCAGCTCAAACAGCTCAATAATTGCGCCGGGTGCTGCCTCTTGTAATGCGGCGTGAGGTACGGTCATGGCTCAAACACCTGCCGGAATGTGGCGGCAATGCGGACAATGCCCGGCGCTGTCAGCTGCCGGCTCCATTCATCGCACACCCATTTGTAGGTGCTGGCATCATCTGGTGGTGACCAGTTGAATGATGCGCTGTCCGCTGCTCTGGCATCAAAGAACGCCTCAAATGCATCAGCGTGAGCAGTGGTCAGGTTGACCCATGCCAGGCTCCAAACCTTGGGATTCTGGTTCAGGCCGAAGGTGATGCGCTGCTCGTAGCCGTCGCCAAACTGCGTCCGGCGTGTCTTGGGTGCTGACCGCTTCTCTGCGCCGAAGTCCGGGCAGACGGGGTAGCCGATTGTTGATTCGTTGAAGGTAGCCATCAGGTTGCGAGCAGCCCACCAGGCCGTTTCTGCTTCACCAACTCTGCCTGCACTGCAGCACCGATCACCCGACCGAGCTGACTGGCCTGTTGGCTGTCGCCTTGTGCGGTGGTGCCGCTGGCGTCCACGTTGACGGTGACATTGGTGCCACCGGTGTTTGGCAGGACGGTGCCGGATCGGCCGGGGATGAACAGCTCAGGGCCACGCTCACCGATCAGGTAAGGGGTGCCCATGCGTACCGGGCCACCGTTGGCACGAGCGCCACCAACTGCCAGGCCAGGGATCGGCGTGGCTAGGGCACCAAGACCAGACAGCGGACTGATCGCACTGGTAGCAGGAGACAACAGGCTGCTGATGGCGTTCTTGAACGGCTGAATCGCGTAGATCTGCAGCAGCTCTCTGGCGATGTCCTGTAGTGCGCTGACGACCGTCTGCCGCAGCGTGTCGCCCCAGTTCTGCGCGCCGGTGATCAGCCCATCAAACGCCGATGCCATGGTGTCGCCCAGGGTGTTGGCGATGCTCTCAGTGATGGCGCTCACCTCCCGCTGTTTCTCAGCGAGCAGCTCAACGCCATCCAGCTGCCGCTGCATTTCGTCAAACGCAGCCTGAGCCACCTGGCGGTCAATCTCCCGCAGCTGTAGTCGCTGCTGCTCTTGGCTGATGATCTCCAGGTTCTTGCGTTGCTCTGCATCTTTCAGCTGACTGATCTGCCGCTGGCGATCCTCGAAGTCAAACGCCACCTGTAGCCGTTGGCGCTCGATCTCAGATGCGGCATTCAGCAGGATGGCCTGACGCGACATTGATCGGCCAAGCTGCTCACCTTGCTCGCGGGAACGCTTGAGCTCATCATCGGCCTTCTTCTTAGCTGCATCTGCCGCGGCCTTGGCGCTACCGGCGCGGCCGCCACCGGTGGTGCCGCCGCCGTCAAGGGTTGCAGTTGGCAGCACCGGCTGAGCTGTAGGAGTGATCGAAACTGACGGCTTGATCTGCCCCGTGCGGTAGCCGTAAGACTCGATCAAGTCGCGGAAGCGTTCGTTTGTCAGCCGTTGAACCAGCGCCGAATCGATCGCCTGACCGCTGCGGCCAAACTGCCCTCCACCACGTCCTGCCCGCAGTCGAGCAATTTCCAACGCTTCGCGCTGCGCCTGCTGGTACAGCTGGTTGCGCTGTTGTGCACCTATGCCGAACTGCTGGAGCCGAGCCCCTGCAGACAGGCTCTCGTTGATTGATTGGAGAACGCCCTGTGCCTGTCTGAGGATTCCCTGCAACGCAGGGCCAAGCACCTGATCCAACTGCCTGGCAACGTTGCCAATGCCGTTCAGCAACATGGTGAACTGACGGCTGACAGTGCTGCCCAGCTTCTCCGCTGCATCAGCCGCCTGGCCTGACTTCATCGTCTGGTTGTCTAGGTTGCTGTTGAACTTGACCAAACCATCGTTTGTAATCGGCAGGATTGTAGAGACTGCCTCAACACTGCCGAACAGCGTTGTCATCGCCGTGGTGCTGCCTTTCGTCTTGGTGGCAACTTCCTCCAGTACCCCAGCGAATCCTTTGGAACGCAACGCTGTCTCGTTGAAATCAATCCCAAGCTGCGCCGCAAGTTTCTGCGCCTCAGAGGATGGCTTAAGGATTGACGAGATCGCTTGCCGCAGGCCAGCGAAGGTTGACTCAACAGGCACGCCGGTAGCCGTGACCGTTGCGATGGCCGCATTCAGTTCGCCGATTGACACACCTGCTGCTGCAGCAATCGGCGCGATGTTGCCAATCTGCTGCGCATATTGATTGACGACGATCTTGCCATCATTCTGAGTCTGAATGAAGCCATCAATCAGCTTGGCCGCATTGTCAGCAGAAAGCCCGTAGGCATTCATCACCGACGTGGCAGCATCTGCCACTGTGTTGATGTCTGACAGGCCGCCAACTGCGCCATCCAAAGCAGCATCCAGAATCTTGGCGTTGTCGCTGGCATTGCTGAATCCAGCCGATGCAACGTCATAGGCCGCGGCCATCAGCTCGGTCTGACTGGCGAGGCCACCGCTTGCGGTTGACACGCGCAACAGTTCAACCTGTAGATCCTTGACGTTGACGCCCAAGCTGTTGACCTTCTGAGCGGCCAACTGAGCCTGGTTAAACCCTTCGAACCATTTGGCGACCACCACGCCGGCCGATAACGGGCCGAGCACTGCAGTGATCGAAGAACTTAGGCCACGCATAGCAACACCGAGGCCTTGCGCAGCCGCTCCGGTGGCCTTTGCTTGACGGCTCACACCTTTGAGCCCGTCCTCAAGCTGCTTAACCTGCGGCAGCCCGCCCACTTGGGCCTTGATCTTCAGGACGGCATCCATGTTCATCGCCATCACCCAGCCCTCCCAGTAGTCGCTGGCTGCGCCTTGGCAAACAGCTGCAGTGCGTGAGCTTCCATGATCTGCAGGTTCTCCAAGGCCTCACGCCTGTTCTTCACATCGTAGAGATCCATCAACGAGAACAGCACCCCATAATCCAGCCCGCAGCGGCCACCGACACCGACGCGCCACTGCGTTGACATCAGCATGAACAGCATCACGGCCTCCTCATGCTCGGGCCAGATCACCACCTCAGCCGGCTGCCTTACGTGCTCTGGCAGGTAGGACTCATCCAGCCCATAGCGGGCCAACTGCTGCTCGAGGTTTGCATTCGCGCCGTCGCCACCGCGGAACCAGTAATCGACGACGCCTGTCAGTTTCCCTTCTTCGCGGCCTCCAGCGACTGCTGCCACTGCTTGACGATCTGCCCGGCTACGGTCGGCACCTGCAGCAGCTGATCCAGTGCTCGATCGCTGAACGGCACCTCGTCGCCCTCGTCGTCGATCACATCAGCCCAGCCGACCAGCACCTCCTTCGCGGCGCTGATGTCGTCGATCTCCTGCTGGTCAGGATCAGCTAGCCCCATGCTCTGCAGCCGCACCGTCCGCCGGATCTCTTCAATCCGCGACTGGTTCAGCCATGCGAAAACACCGGTGAAGGACTCCGTGGCACGCTTGCCGCCATCAGCCGGCAGCGTGATCTTCAGGGGCCAGCTGTAGGGCTCCTTCTGCTTCAGGACCAGGGCCATAGATCAGGTGAACGCGAGGGTGAAGTCGTCGTTGCCGGCTTGCGTCGGCATCAGACGGAACGGCAGGGTGATGTGGGTGACGCGATCCGACTCCACATAGGTGGGCGAATCGAAGGCCGCCTGATCAGCGGTGAACGTGATGATGTTGCCGGCTGTCGTGCCGTGTGTCCAGGTGATCGTGTCTTCAGTCTGTGCGCTCACCGCAGCGATGAAGTCCTTGGTGGCGAAGGCAGGCAGCTCAATGGTCATGCTGCCGGTGGTGCGTCGATCCACCAAGCGCACCTGACGGCTGCAGCCGGCCTTCTGCTCAAACACCATCTCAGTGCCAAGGCTGAGCGAGAACTCAGTCATGCAGGCCGAGAACCCATGCACTTCAACGGTGGGGGTGTTGTCAGCGTTGACGGCCAGCGGTGTTGCCTGCTGGCTGTAGGTGACCGAGGGGCTGCTCAGCGCCGTAGGAGCTGACCAGATGCCCATGTGCGAGAACGAGATCGTCGGCACGCTGCCCACGGACAGGTTGAAGTCAGCAGTGCCCCGGATGCCGCCGATCGACTGCTCGCTGCCGTTGTCGATGAAGAACTGCATCGCGTAGCTGCTGAAGCCACTGGACACCGGCGCATAGGTGACGCTGGTGCCGGCCACGATGGTTTCGCCCAGGCCGCAGGCCTTCAGCATGGGGCCATAACGCGGAGCCGTGCCTGCAGTGCCGCTGCCGGCCATCTCCACAGTGGCGCTGATCGGCACCGACCGCTGCAGGATGACGTTCTGGCGATTGCCGAAATAGGTCTGGGTCGTTTCGCGTTCAGCCAGCTCGATGCTCAGAGGCTCAACGTCCAGCTCTGTGAACAGCAGCGCATCAGTGGATGCCGGGCTGGGGTTGGTGTTGTAGGTGGTTTCGGCCTTGACCAAGGCCAGTCGGTAGAGCCAAAGGGCCATGGTCAGTCCTCAGTGATAGGAGCAGCTGCTTCAGGCTCATTCTGGCAGGGTGTTACTTCGCCAGGCTGCAGTGTGCGCTGAATGCAGATCCACTGGCCGTTTTGCAGCTCATAGGATCCGCCGTCTGTCGGCCGCGGCGGAATTACAGGGGCTGATGCTTTGCGCGTCATAACGTCATGGCCTGATGAGGACAGGTTAAGCCTGTGTCAGATCAGCCTCTCGCGTTCTGAACTGCACCTCGTAGGTGTGCACCCACCAGATGCTGTTCATGTCCGCCTGGTCGATCTGCGGATCGTCGTTCGTTGGAACGATGTCCACCGCCAGGCCGCCGATTGTGGTGTCAGCCATGATCAGCGCGTGAGCGGAGCTGATGATCGGGTCAGCCAGCACCTCAGGGGTATTACCTCGGACGTGCACGATCACATCCACCTCAAGGGTGTGATGCAGCTTGCAGGTGGTCACCCTAGAAGCCCTGCCCGGGCCAGGCTGCACCACCAGCACCGGAGCCTCAGCGCGGCCGAAGGCCTCGGCGCGTGAGCGGTAGACGGCACGAACACCAGCAGTGGCTGCCAGCTTGGTGGTCAGCGACTGCAGGATCTGCTCACGGATGCTGGCCATCAGGCGCGAACCTCAACAGCAACGACCCGGCCACGCTTCAAGGTGATGTCAGTGGTATTGCTGTGATTGGCGATCAGCAGTGATACCTCATCACCATCGGCCAGCTCAACCATCCAGCTGGTCACCAGCTTGGCCTCCTGCGCACCGCTGCCAGTGAAGGCGCGACATTCGCTGTTGTCGATCGCTGTCCCGTTCTTGGCCAGCTTGATGCCGAGCGTGCTGTTGTTGCCATCGGTCGCATCGATGCTGCCGTAGACCCTGAACAGCTTTGTGCCGCCGCTGTCGTTCTTCAGGCCGAATGCATCAGTGGTGCCGAGGACCATGCCGTAGGCCGTGTCGCTATCGAGCGTGGCTGTCAGGCCGGTGGTGACGTAGGTGCCCTGCGTGGTGATGTCGATGGTGCCATCAGTCATCTTCGAGCACTGGCCACGGATGGCCACGCCGTCGATGTAGTAGCTCAGGCCAGACCATGCCGTGGTGCCATCACCGATCTTGTAGCGGCGCGTATCCGTCTCTACACCGATCTCGCCCAGCAGCAGAACAGGATCGGCGGCGGTCCAATCAGCGGCCGTGTCGTTGCGCAGCTTGAACCGGGTGTAGGTCGTCATGCGCTGCCGCTATCGAGCACGTTGCCCTCAATGTAGGTCGTGTCAGCAGCGCCACCATCCATGACAACGATGCTGGTAGTGCCCACGCTGTCACCATCGAGCACTGTGTCGTTGGTGGTGCTCTGCTCTGGCGTGACGGTGCGCTGAAGTGTCAGGCTGCAGAAAGCGCCGTCGTCCAGCAGCATCGGCGGGCCGATCAGCGTGTAGGGATAGCCATCAACGTTGATGCCAGCGCCGTGCATCAGGTCACCGAACAGATCAGTGCGACAGATGAGGCTGTAGTCCGTGCTGACCACCATGCCACCGGCGATGGTTTCGCTGGGCATGTCAAGGATGCCATTGCCTGAGATGCTGCCGGCCGTCACTGGCACCGCCATCTCGTCGGTGTTCAGGAACAGGTCTAGGTCTTCGGTGAAGGCCATCAGTTCAGCGCCGCCTCAATCTCAGCCTTACTGCCGAAACCCCAAGCAGCTGCGGCGCCAGCGTTCCACTCCTTGCGGATCACGGGCTCGATGTAGCCGTCGTCACCGGGCTGCAGTTGCTGGTCGTAACCCTCGGGGTAAACGGCATCATCAAATGTGATCTCATCATTCAGAAGGCTCGTGAGGAATGCAGTGCGCTCCTCATTCGCTTCTGTTGCTGTGAGATCGGCGGGGGTGTTGATGATCAGCATGGTGCTGCCAGTCCTAAGTGCTTCAGTCCATTCTGCCCGTCTCCATGACGTTGAGATGCTCGCCCACCAGGAACAGCTGGCGGATGAACAACTCGCGGAAGGTGCCGTGCTTGCGGGGGATCGTCTGCGCGAGCGGGTAGAGGTAGTCGATCACCCGCTCGTATTTCTCCACCATGTAGAGGCCATGAGCCTCCTTGGAGGGATCCGCAGAGGCTCGCTTACTGGTCATGGGAGTCGGCCCTGGCGGGCCTCCTAGCCAAGCACCAGGTGCCCGGTCGCAAAACGCGCCCCAATGCTGCTGCTGGAGGTCCAAGGAGGGTAGCCCCAGAACGCACAACGTGAACCGGAGTTCGACGCGTTGCTCCAGCTGCCCCCCAGGATGACGGCGCGGGCATCATCGGAGTAGACGCTACCCCGACCTTCTGTGTTGGCCGACCAGGCCTCACCAGAGCCGTCCCAGCTGGTGTCTGCGCCCCACTGCCAGAGCGTCCCAGTTGCTTGAGCCAAGCCGAACTTGCTCACCCGTTCCCACTGCACCGTGCCGGGGTCAGAGCCCCTGCTGCTGGCCTCTGGGGCGCCGTAGGCAGCAGCAGCGAACTCGGCGTAGAACGGCAACCGCTTGCCAAAGCTGGCCGCCATCTCCGACGCTTCGTACCAAGTGAAGCTGCCGTAGGTGGTGCTGCCGTTGCCGCCGTACTGGGCGGGCAACAAGGGGGCGCTGGAACCGTCTGCAATCGTGAGCCCGATCTTGCTGCTGGGCACTGCTGAAAACGTGCTGCCGGCATAGCTGGTGGCGCCAGCCAGATAGAGGTCAATCCAGAACCCACCCTCAATGCAGGCCATGCCACGCGGATCAGCACAGCTGGGCCGATAGGTCAGATCCCACAGGCTGAACTCCAGAATCTCTGCTGCGCCGGTGGGGCTGCCGTTGTTGAACGCGGTGGGCCGGCCGCTCGGGATGTAGTGGAAGCCCCCCACCACCGAGCCACCTGTGGCCCCTGCAGGAGCGGTGGTGACGCTGGCATCAGCCACCAGGGCACCCGTGCTCGGGTTCTGCCAGATGGCGTAATCGGTGTTGTTGGTGAAGCTGCCAGGCATGGTCACTGGCGTGGCAGTGGTATAGACCACACCGTTCAGCACCGATCCAGCCACGATGCTGATCGTGGTGGCGGCTGTCTTGTAGAACAGCGAGCCACGATGCAAAGCTGGGCGACGATTGTAATAAACAATTCCCGTCAGATCTGTTGCGCCGGAAACCGTTTGATCCAGACCAACGCCGATCAATGGATTGAACTTGTATCCCATGATCAGCTCCAGTAGATGGTGTCGATATTGGTCGTCGTGCTCACGTAGGTAATATTCAGCGTGCCAACAACGCCACCACCTGATCCACCCTGCTTGTAGGTGATCGTGATCAGCCGATCGCTACCGTCGTAGGTCAGATCAGCGAAGTCAGCAGTTCCCGGGGCTGAGAAGCCACCGATCCGAGGCAAACTCATGGCGCCAGGTCTCAGTACAAGTCCACTCTACCGAGACTGATCAGGCATGAAAAAGCCCCCGCCATCAGGCGAGGGCCAGTGCGGCTTCTCTGATCAACCGTACTTCTTCAGGCCGAAGCCAAGGCAGGTCACAGCGCTGGAGGCGGTGCCGGTCTCAGCAGTGCAGCTGAGGCGGATGTAGCGCTTCAGGTCGTTGCTGTTCAGGATTAGAACTTCCTTGTAGGCAGCGTTGCCGATGGCGGTGAAGGTGCCGCCGGTCACAGCGGTGAAGGTGCTGTTATCAGCAGACTCCTCGATGCGGAGGTCAGATCAGCATCAGCACCGGCAGCGGTGCCGGTCAGGATGATCTGGACATCACCTTCGTAGCCGGCCAAATCCACACCAGTCTGATCGCCAGTGGCGGTGATGGTGGTGGTAGCCAGAAGGGTGAAGTGCTGGAGCTTGTCCAGCGTGAGCTCATGAATCGCCCTTGTTCTTGGTGCGACGTGTGCGGGGTTTACGTTGGATCGGCTCAGGATCCTGCACCACCACCGGCACAGGGGCCGATGGGACTGGCTGCGCCTTGCCGCTGCCGAGCAGCAGCCTGGCGTCGCGGTCGCTCACCTCCACCACATCACCAACCCGTGCAGGCTGGCCAGCGATGGAGGTCTGGCGCAGGATCTGGAGCCTCATGGTCACAGGGTGTTGTTACCGCGGCAGAAGGCCTCGGGGTGACGCACAGCCACGTCAACATCCTGCAGAGCAGTCACGCGCACGCTGCCGCTCTTGTCCAGGGCGTAGGGGTTCACTTGGATGTCCAGGGCGCCCCACATGCCCATGATCATCTGGTTCCAGACGCCAAAGAACACGTCACCGCTGGCCACCTGGTTGGAGCGCACCACGTTGTAGCCGTTCACGGTGCCGCCGGGTTCAAGCACGAACTGAGCGGTGTTGCTGGCCTTCTCGGTGGTCTTGAAGCCCCCGTAGATGGTGCTATTCGTCACGTAGGACATAGCGCCGATGTCGGCGTTGTCAGCGGCCACCTTGGTCTCCATGCTGACCAGCTCGGCGTAAGTCGGGTTGGCAGCGTTGAAGTCCTCGGTGTTGATGCCGGTAACGAACTTCAGGCCTTCAGGCTGGCTGCTGGAGCCAGTGCCATAGAGCGCAGCGCGGTCGATCTCCAGAGCGATCACAGTGGCAAGCTCGGTGCGCACCATTTGCTCAACGTCGATGCTGGACTGCAGCATCAGACGACGGCTGAACTCGGTGTAGGCGCCGAGGGTCTTGGCCACCAGGCTGACCTGATCCACGCTGGGCTGCGATTCGGTGGGATCGCCACCTTCAGCCACCCAGTAGGCAGTCGCGGCACCGGTCTGGCGGGGGATAGCCACAGGCCCTTGCAGGCCGGTCAGCATGGTGACGCCGAGGGTGTTCAGCGCCAAACGGTTGCGCAACAGCTCGATGAAGCTGCCGGGCCGTGCATCGGTGAAGACCAGATCACCAGCGGCGGAAGCAGTGCCAACGGTCAGGTCACGCTGCAGCACGTCGTTCGGGGCCAGGATGCCGCGCGGGGTGATGCCCATGCGCTGAGCGGTGGCTTCGGAGACTTCACGCTCGAATGCAGCAGCCTCAAAGGCGGCACGATCACCGGGCATCATCTGCGCACGGATGGCGCGAACGAAGCTGAAGGAGCGGGCTTCCTTGTCGGTCAGACCGATGTCAGCAGAACCGCCGGAAGCGATCGGCTGAGCAGAGCGTGCAGGAGCAGCAGGGGTGGCCGGCTGAGCAGTGGGACGCTTGGCAATCTCGGCGAGCACCGAGCGCATTGCGTCAGCTTCAGAAGCACCGGATTCGATCAGGCCCTGGGCCAGATCGTCTGCCTTGTGCTCACGGCACAGGGAAGTGATGGAGGCAACGCGGGAGCGCTCATCGGCCGCAGCCTGAGCCCGCACGGCCTCCATGTCGATGGTGGAGGGGTCCATTTGCGTGTTGCTGTTGGAGGTCAGGGGTGCGGCCTGGGCCGCGGCAGCGTCAGGCGGGCTGGCGCTGCTGGTGTGGCCGGCCTTGCGGCCTTGGCCAACGGTGTGATCAGCAGGGATGCTGACAGCCGAGACTTCCATCGGGGTGAAGCGTGTCACCACCGCGAAGCCGTCACGGCTGGTGGTGTCGAGCGGCTCGTCGATGGAGTACATGAACGAGACATTGCGGATGGTGCCGCTTTCCCAGTCCTGCCGGCGCTTGTACTCTTCGCTGCCTTCAGTCCTGGTGTTCGGGCTCCAGCGGGTACGGACGCGACCGCGCCGATCGTCACCCATCCAGGCCCGCTCCACCACGCCCAGCACCACTTCGGGGTTGTGATTCCACAGCCACGGTGCAGCGCCACTGTTGAGCCGCTCCATGTTCATGGCGCTGGCATCGTGGCTCAGCACCTCCATCCCGAAGTAGCGCTCGACCGGCTGCTCTGAGCTGAAGGTGAACTCAACAACGTCCGGATCCTCGGCTGCACGCGCAACCTCGGCCACTACCGCAGAGCGGTAGAGCGGCTGTTGGTTGAGATCGCGCACGTCCACCTTTTGTTCCTCTGATCTTGGACTCATGCTATCCGTCGCCGGCTCGAACTCTATGGGCGTGAAGTCATGATCAGCCAGCCAGGTTCTGGCTTCTGCTGCGGTGTAGCGCTCAGCATCGAAGCGAATCGCCTGGATCTCGATTGGGTCATCACCGCGAATGCCGTAGATGAAATCGATGCCGGGGCCACCTTCATCGTTCACGCGGCTGAACTCATCAAAGCGATCAGGATCAGCCAGCCTGGCAGCGTGCTCGTTGGGGTATGGGCGTGATTCTGCCCCGTGAACGTGGGCCATCAGACTGCCGGCTCTGAATCAGTCTGCACCGGCTCTGGTGTGGCATCAGCAGCGCCGCCCTGCTGATCGTCGGCGGGGTTGGTCTCGAACTGCAGGCCCAGCTGCTCGGCCCGATCGACTTCAGCAGCGCGGGCCACGAGCAGATCCTCGATGTCGCCGCCACCTTCAGCCACGATCTCAGCCTGTGTCTTGAAGCCAGAGCGGACAGCCTTGGTGTAGGCATCGACTTCCTTCTGCGGATCCACCCAGGCCCAGCCGCGGGGATACCAGCGCACAGCCTCATAGCGTTCCGGCTGGCTGTCGTAGCCGGGCAGGCTGAGCTGACCTACACCGGTGGCCGCGGCCAGCCAGCGATCGAAGACCGGCTGCAGCAGGTGCTCGATCATGTAGTCCTGCAGCATCCGCCAGTGCTCGCGGT
>Ga0208161_1000386_pt1 | contig 25585 bp, 52 predicted proteins | sample CB_VirMetaG_3_FD_184538 | JGI IMG/M metagenome (GOLD analysis project Ga0208161, IMG submission 184538) | Freshwater to marine saline gradient viral communities from Chesapeake Bay - CB_1508_1S Viral MetaG (SPAdes) (version 4) | ecosystem: Environmental > Aquatic > Marine > Coastal | place: USA...
CCTCGATCTTCTCAATGTTCACGAAATAACAGTTATTCAACGACGCCGCATTAAACGCCTTCACCAACGGCGTCCCCAACTGCCAGAGCGCCCTACCGGAGAAAGAGCATCGGAGGTTGAACATGTGATCAAAAAGCGCTTCGGCTTGCTTCTGCGTGTAGGGGACACCGATCTCTGCCGCACCCTCAATAACACGCCGAATCGTCTCCGGCCACGTCTCAATCGTCCCATCCCCCTTCGGACGACTATACGTACGCAAATACACAATCTCCCCCATCCCATTAAAACCCCACGGAGGCGACTTCAGGGCGTACGAGGCTAAGAACTGATCAGATAGCAGGCTCATAAGAGGCTCTTTCGTTTGTAGATTGACACTTACATCGGGTTAGTAACGCCCGTCCACCGATTGTACTAGACGAACAAATACGGAAAGCGTTAAGCCAAACCCAAATTTCTTGCTTCCTGCAAAGGAATATGCTTCCCCGCCGGATACTTCAACACCTTCGCCTTCGTAAAAGGCGTAATCTGCCGCTCCTCGAAAATATCCTCCTCCACCAAAAACGTCTGCTCAGCCACCAACGACTCAATCTGATTAAAACCCGCAATCCGCTCCGGCGCAGGCAAATCACCCACACAATCACCCGTCGGATGACCACACACAGGACACGGCTCCCGCGAAGCAGCCACAAACCCCACCTCACGACCATCAACCCACAAAAAATCCGGCCTACGAAACACAACCCACCCCCAAACTACAAAAACTGCTGAACATTAAAACCACGATCCTCCAACACCTCCAACGCCCGCACCACATCATCCTCACCCGAACCCACCACACCCAACCGCAACGCCGCAGCCATCATAGCCGGAAACGGCACATCACGCAAAACCTGCCCAATCCCCCGCACAAACCCACGCATCTCATCCCACACCACACCCGACCCACCCAAATACTCATACGGACACGTCACCAACGTCCCCACAGGAAAACCCGAATCATTCAACTCCACATGCGCAACCGTGATACATTCCTTCACATACACCAAATCATTCTCAAACGCCAACCGCATATCCATCGAACGAGTAATCTCAGGACACGAACTAAAAAACCCCTCAGCCACCATCGTCAACGAATCACAACCAAAAACCGACCGCATCAACTGACAAGCCCCCGCACACAACTCAAACCGCCCCTCCAACGACACACCCATACGACCACGATCCAACTGCACAATCAACACCGGATCCCCACCCAACCAACCAAAAAAATTGAACGGCAAATCCTCACCCACACCAAACTCAGCAACCAACGACTCCTTCGCCACCTGAGCAGACGTCAACGCCAAAGCAACCTTCGAATAAGTATCCGGATACGACTCCACAACCACCACAATAACCCAACAAACCCAAACCAAGGAACAACAACCATGGCACCCAAAAAAACCCCCAACAAAACCACCCCAACCAAAAAAACCCCCGCAAAAAAAACACCATCAAAAACCCAACCCACCAACAAAACCCCAACCAAAAAACCGGCAGCCAAAAAAACCGGCACCAAACCCACAAAACCCACCACCACCACAAAACCCAAAAACATCACCGGCCCCTACGCCAACCTCAACGCAAAACCCACCCAACACCACGAACCCCCAACCCCAACCCCAACCCCACAACCAGAAACCACCACACACGAAACCATCATCGAAAAACCCACATGGCGAAACCGCCTCATCACCATCATCAAACGCAACCCCCCACAAATCTAACCAAACCAACCACCCCCACCAAAAAAAACCACACCCCCACACCCACCACCAGATAAATCCAACCAAAACCACACCCACAAAAACCCCACACACAGCCGCCCCACGGGGGTTTGGCGGTTCGAAAAAGTTTGCGGGGCTTTTGGGTCTGGGTGTTTGGGGGTGTTGGTGTGCGTTTCGTATCAGTTTGATGCGGTTGGTGTTTGTGTTGTTGGTGTGTTCGTGTGTGTGGGGTGTTGTTGTGGGACAATGTGGGTATGGCTGATCGTGTGAGTGTTGATGATGTGGGGTCGGATTTCGATCCTTTTGAGTCCCGGTTGCGTGTTGCGAGGGGGCCTTCGCCTGCTTGGTGTGAGGCTGCTGTTGTGTCGTTTGGTCGTCGTGACTTCGTGAAGGGGATGAACTATACGAAGCCGGAGTTGCGTGAGCGGTTGAAGCGTCGGATCATGGCTGGGGGCAAGGGTGGGAGTCCCGGTCAGTGGTCTGCTCGTAAGGCGCAGTTGTTGGCGCAGGCGTATCGCAAGGCTGGTGGTGGTTATCGTGGTGGGAAGTCGAAGCGTCAGCGGTCGTTGTCGAAGTGGACTCGTGAGGAGTGGACGACGTCGGACGGGGCTCCTGCTCGGCGTGCTGGTGGGACGACGAGGTATTTGCCGAAGAAGGCGTGGCGCAAACTGTCCACGGGTGAACGTGCTGCTACTAATCGTAAGAAGCGTGAGGGGTCTCGTGAGGGTCGGCAGTTTGTGTCGAATACTGAGAAGGCGAGGCGTGCTGGTCGTCAGGCTCGTGGTCCTGAGGGGAAGGATGGTGGTGATGTGGATGCGGTGTCTGGTGGTAGGCGTGAGCCGATCACTGGGGATCGTAAGCCGCAGAGGCCTACGGGTGGTAGGTACTAGTATTACAGTGTGATGTACATATTGAGATATGTGTTGACATGGGTCAAAGAGTTGACTAACCTCACCCACATGACACGACGCATCCAAAACACCTTCATCACCATCGGCTTCCTCACCACCCTCCTACTCACCATCCTCGCCTACAACACCACCCAAACCTTCACCTGCCACACACCGTGGGCAGACGTCAACCACAACGACTCCTACTGGACCATCGTCAACACACACTGTGAAGGCAACATACGAAACGCCGTTGACGAAACCATCACACTCAACAACGGTCGCCTCACCATCCACACAGGCGAAACGATCTACCTGCCATTCAACCCGTGATCACCACAGGGCACGCAACGGATCAAACCGTTTAGGGATCACCCTGAACAGATGACCAGTGAGAGCAAGCCACGCCAACACCACACCAAACCTGCCCACCCTGTGTGAGAACCAGCCGAAGAACGCCGCACTCAACGTAGACCTCTCAGACCTGATAGCGAACAGGTCATACACAGCGACATAGAGAGCCAGCCCCACCCAAGCCGCCTCACCACCCCGCCTCACCAGTCACCACTTACCAAGAGGACAAGAGGCCCGCTTCACCTTCACCTTCACAGGCATGAAGCAACCACACTCACGACACTGACGCAAACCCTTACGAAACCTGTCGCACTCCAAACAGAGCGCATACCTGTCAACCGGCGTCATCCCCACCCTCCAACATGAGAGCCACCACAGACTGCCTCACCCACGAAAAGTACGTCACCACATCAGACAACACATCAGTCACAGCCGGGGCCAGAGGATCACGACCCACATCATCAGCCAGCACAGATTCCACCCTCACCAGCACACGACCAGCCTCGTCAGACATTTCGTTGAGAAGCCCGCGGGTATCCATGTCAGAACGCCTCCTCCTGTGTGACGAAATGAAGTTCGATGTCACGGGCCGTCTCCCACACCAGTTTGATGACCCCCTCCACATCAGGCCATGACAGACCGCCGATTCCCGCTCCGATCTTGGGGCAAGCAATCGACTTGACATGGTTGGCGACGGCGTGCGCACGCATACGGACGAACGCCTCCTGTACCCACAGTAGAGAGGCCGAAGGGCCGGGGTTGTCCTGTGTGGTGAGGTTGTAGATGAGCCGATCATGCTCATGGGTGGCGAACGCCATCCCTGTGGTGAGAAGGCCGTTATCGCACGCCTCTTTGTACGTCTGGTACGAATCAGGGTATTTGGTGAACACGGCGTGGGCGAGGCCACCGGTTACCCCACGGATGTTGACACCGTGACAGAGGGCTTCTGTGGGGAGGTCGAAAATGTCGGATTTCGTGTGGTAGATGATCATCTCTGGGGACTCTACAGGAAATGGACCATTTTCACAATACGTCAAGAGGATTTCGTCAAAATCTTGGTCAGCCACGGAGACGCAAGTTACATTTCAGGCAAAACTCGGCCCACGGATAGTAACGACGCATATTCGTCGGATGAGAACAGTCCAAAACGTCCTGAACGTGCGAATTCACCAAATCACGCACCATCTGAGACATCGAAATGTTCTGAATAGCCGCAGCACGCTTCCAACGCTCATGCTCAGCATCAGTAGCCCTGATCAACACCTGTTTCGAGGCGGGACTCGTGTCTTCGTCCTCCCGCGCACGAGAAACGACCGCCATGTCCCTGTCACGCATAGAATCGGCCACTTTGTCCATCGCTGATTCCACGTTGTCGTCCACGGGTGGTGTCGGGTCAACAGAATCGATGATTTCGTCACTCATGACGGGTTACGGTATCACTTGTCGTCGTCTACGGGCGCAAGTTCCTCAACTTCGACGATTTCGGCGTCAATGATGTCACCCGAACCCAACATTTTCGCCACATCGTCCTCAGGCAACACCCCTGAACGGGCCATCAACTCCAACAGTTGACGGGCCTCCTCCTCAGGCTTGTACGCATCCACAGCAGCGGGACCGCCCTGAACCTCGTTCGCCATCGTCACCCTCACGGGCTGATCCACGTTCGTAGACACATCCATCTGGATTGACAGGTTGTTTTGCTCCATACCCAACAGTTTTGACCGTCTATCCATGATTGACAGCACCTGTTGGATCGCTTTCATGTCAGGTTCGACCGCAACCTCTTGCCCGTCGTCCAAAGTGACCCGCCTATGCTGAGTCATCGGCCAAATCGCCGCTTGGAGAGCATCAAGACGCTCCAACTCCAAACGCAACACCTCGGGATACGCCATCAACGCTTCCCGGTTCATTTTCTCCAACTGGCGACTGATCGCCGTCGAAACGACACGGGTGGTGACCCCGAACCGCTTCGCAATCTCGTTCGTCGGGACTCCAGCCTGCCGCATCTTGAAAATACGCAAATCTCGTTCCGCAAGGAACTCTCGGGTCAATGATTTTCCGCTGTCGTCACTCATAACTGTTCCAAATCGTCCACGCTGATCACACGGGTGTTCTCAGGGTCGTAAGACGACGGTTCGCCGATCTCCCACGCCTCGTCGTACTTCTTCCATCCGAAAACTTCCACCTGTGTCATTTCTGGCATCACCGGTCGTGCCACAAATAATACTAAACCTTTACCTAACTGGTGGCGACGGACAGCAGCAGTCATACGGGTGCGAATACGACGCACCTCAATGTTGTCACCCACATCAGGCAGATCCCGATACAGATGGTGTTCCGACTTGTGCCACACATGACCAGACCAGTACCGGTTCGTCACCTTCGCAACAGCCAACTCGCAAACACATGCGGCCGCCTGCGCTGTGCGCTCGTCCTCCATGAACTCTTTCTTGTAATGCGGGGCGTCCTTCTTGCCCCAGTTCGCAGCAGACCGGCGGGCAGCCACAGAGAAAGCATGGTCATACTCCCACGGGTACAAATCGACAAGTTTCATACCGACATGAACTCCAACACCTCAAACGGAAACTTTTTGCCTCTCGTCATCTGTAACGGCCACGCACGCACATCACGGGCACCACGGAAATGGTTGACGTCATACACATACGACCCGTGGGCTGTCGGATCGGGCTGTAACGCCAATCCGAACTCGGGCCAACGTGACCACACCGCTGAACCGAACGGGCGAAGTTCCCGGGACCCCATCGACGCGCCCAGCGGCGCATGATGCTCCAACCAGAGCGCACAGTTGTAGGTCGACCGCACACGATCCAAGTATTTTGCGACTTCGATCGCTACCGCCTCAGACGTTTTCGTTCCCGGATCCAAAAACGCCTTGTAGATCGGTCCCAACACCAGCAGGTCCGGTTCGACCTTCTCAATGTGTTCTTCCAACACCATCCGGTCCTGTACCGACAGCAAGTTCAGTCCGTCGGGCTTGATCACCAGATGAACATCGCCGGTACGTTCGTAACCCATCGATCGTGCCGCCCCAATGATCGAAGTGGACGTTCTGCGGATGATCCGCTCAGGGTTTTCCAAATCGACCGTCAATGTTCGGATTTTCGGCATCCGTTGGAACGTGAACGGGTTCACACCGAACCCTGAACAGATAGCGATCTGACGGGCAAGCATCGTTTTGCCGACACCCTCAGCGGCGACCACCATCACCCGTTCCTGCCGTTCCAGCAGACCGGGAATCAGCCAGTCATACGAATCGTCGACTTCTTGCTCAATGAAATCAACCCAGTTGACCAGTTTCCCGGTGTCAGGTTCACGATACTCGTCCCCTGACGACAAAGCAATGTCAGCGACACGCAACAGGACAGTTTTCGGGTTCTTCCCCGAATACAACAGTTCAGCGATACGCCTAAACGCATCTTCTTCGGGTGTTGCGGGTTCTACCTCGGGTTCGTCCCCATCCTCCGGTTGTTCCTCCGCTTCAACTGTCTGGCCTTCGAACTCACCAGCAAGGTCCGACGCCGGGACTGGCTGGAGTTCGTCAGTACCGCTTCCCGATTGGAGATGATCGTAGATGTCTTTGTGGGTAGGGCATTTCCAGATTGCGACGTCGGTTCCGGCTTCGGTGAGGAGACGGTTGACGAGGTGTGCGTGGCGTCGTCCGGGTTCGTCATCGTCGATGATGATGTCCACGACTGCTCCAGCGAGAGCCTGAGTGTGTATGTCGAGCCATTTACCTGCCCCTCCGGGCATAGTTGTGGCACAAGCACCCAACGCGATGAGGGCGTCAGCATCTTTTTCTCCTTCCACAAGGAAGATCGTGTCGCCGTTCGCTTTCGCTTCCAGAACGGCAGGCAGGTTGTAGAGAACTTTCGGTGTGTCGTCTAGTTTGTAAGTCCAGCCGCCTGAACCATCAGGTTTGCGCTGTCGGAACGTCTTTTTGCCGTCGGGTTCGGTGTACCTGACCTTTTCGAACAGCAAAGTCCCGTTTTCGTCGGTGTATTCGTATTTGGCGACGAACTTGAGTTTCGGTTTGTCAGACTTCGGATATTGGATGTCGGCGAGACGGGAGTCGTCTTTCGGAAACAGGTCTTTCATTTCCATGCCGCACGCTTTGAGGATGTCGGCTGTTCCGCATCCCCCGTTGCGATGGCAGTACATGACGATTTTGCCGTCGTCGTTTTCCTTGATGGAAAGGGACGGGTTGCGGTCGTCCTGTCGGCATGGGCATCGTGCTTCCCATCCGTTTGCGGACTCGGTGACACCGGACAGTTTTGCTAAAAAGTCGGAGGTGTGGGCGAACATCAGTTCGGTATGCCTCTCGGCACGCCACTTCTTGACACAGCAATCTTGCGTCGCCGTCGAATGATGTGTCGCTCACGTTCGTCGTGGCCACCCCACACACCCAACGGTTCGTGACGAAGCGAATACTCCAAACATGGGACACGCACATCACATGTTTCGCAGATCGCTTTCGCCTGCGCCATGTTCCACTTCTGCTCCTTGATGCCGCCACCGCCAGCACCCTGAAACAACAACGGGTACCACCAATCCGTCGGATGACCCTTACAGGCCCCGCCCTCAGGCGGAGAGTCGTAGTTCACTTGCCCCCCAATCTGTGTACGTCGGACGCCGACAAAAACACCCACCCCGACGCAACCTCCAACCGGTTGCCGACAAACTCGGTGTTGATGCCGACTGCTTCTACTGGAACCCCGAAACGGAGAGCGATCGTCGCCGCAAGCCGGTCGGGAAGGGCGTCATTGTTACCGGGCTGATCGTCGATGTCAATAGGGTGACCCACGATTTCTTCGCCCGAACCAAACTTTTTCATCTCACGGTCCAAGTTCTCCACCCGCAGACATGTCACACACGCCAACTTCGGGGCTGAAGACGCCCGCGGACGCGACTCGGCATGACCGCACTCCAACCTGTGGATGTATCGGACCGACCCCCAGCCACCGACACGTTCAATCGACTCAACCTTTCGGCGAGGAGAACGACGATGCTCCGTGGTCATCCGGTGACTTTACCTCACGGGTGTCACACGCCCGTGGAATGACAAAACCCCCCGGGAGCACCCGCCTCAGGAGAGACAGACCGGGGGGCAATGCCATGCCCGACGACAAAGTCGCCGAACAAGAAGTTATCAGAACGGTTCGTCCTGAGGTGCCTTCTGGCGAGGAGAAGCCGCCTTCTTCGCAGCCTTCGGAGCGGCCCCGTCATTGTTGTCGCGACGCTTACGCTCAAACGACTCAATGTTGCGGACCTGAAGGCCGATGTTGTTAGCGAGGACATCGATCGTGGAACGCTTGTTCCCCTCGTCGTCATCCCAAGTGCGCTGCTCCAACCGTCCCTGAACGATGACACCGACTCCCTTTTCGAGGACGTTCGCTGCGTCCTCTGCGAGATACCGCCATGCGGTGACGTTGAAGAAGGAAGTGCGCTCCTGCTTCTCGCCGTCGGCATCAGTCCAGTAGTGGTTCACTGCGATGGAGAACGCGAGTCGCGCGGCCCCCTGTGCGGTGTACTTGAGTTCGGGATCGCTGGTGACGTTCCCGATCAGGGTGGTTTCTGATGCTGCCATTATTGCCTGCTTTCCGAGGGCTTGCCCCCGATACGAGCCACCGGGTTGGTGGCCGAGGGTTGTGAGTATAGCGGTTTTTCCAGTAAGGTGTGGTCATGGCAACTTTTGACAAGCCTTCGGCTAACCTAAAAATCCTGAAGCATTTGACCAATGTCGATTTGTGGACGGCTTCGCTCCCCGAGGATGCGACGTCTCAGCAGATCGAACAGGCACGCATCGCGGCAGAGGACTACGCCGAGATGATCTTCGAGTCTCTCAACGTGACGGTCACGGGTGTCACCGAGTCGGGTTCGATCATCGCGGAACTCACCCCGTTGGACGACGACGCTCTGGAGGACTTCATTGTCGATTTCTCCGCGAAGTTCGTGGTGTCCGAGGATCTGGACTAACGCAAGTTTCTCGCATGTTTTTACCGGTGCGTGCGGTTTCCGTAACCATTTGGTAATATAGAGGGATCCCAACACAACACGTTGGGCTTTGCCATGCCCGGCAAACGACCACCCAAAGGAGCAATACCAATGGGAATCGCAAGAACCTTCATAGCCACAGCCTGCCTGCTGGCTACGGTCTGGGTCACGGGTAACACCGAAGCATCCCCCGACCACACCGAACTACCGACACCGGAACTGGCGCACGCCGGGACTGTCCAGCCCCTGCCGCCGGAACCAGTCCGAACCGTCCACATCTATTCGGTTCGGCCGGAGATTTCCGTCTCGTACGGTGATGAACGGCGAGAGCCGCTCCCTCCGAAGCCGATCAAGTCGTGGAGTCGACACAACCCTGACTGGCGATGCGACGAGTGGATTCCGTTGGCGCGCGAGGTTGGTTGGCCCGAGGAACTGTTGCCGAAGTTGTCGTATGTGATGTATCGGGAGACACGTTGCCGTCCGGATCAGCACAACCCCGACGATCCGATGGGTGGGTCGAACGGTTTGACGCAGATCAACCAGTTTTGGTGTAAGCCGACGAGGTATTGGCCCAACGGGTGGCTTCAGACGAACGGCGTGTTGGAGCATTGTGACGATCTGTATGACCCACGGGTGTCGTTGGAGGCGTCGCTGGCGATCTACCGGAACTCTGGCTGGTCGCCGTGGGGGCTGTCCAACTAGTTGACGTTCCGTCCAGATGCCGCTAGCGTTTGACGGATGAAACATACGTCAGTACCAATCACCAACGTCTCCAACGCTTTCGACGTCATCGTTGAGGACACGAAGCGAGCCTTCCGTGTCTCCGACCTCGCATGGCTGTCCCAAAAGCAGAAGCGTCTTGCCGCCCGGCACATGATGGATCTCGGGGCTCTCCACCTGCGTGAGGGTGTTGAGCAGATCAGCGACGCTCTCGGCCGTTCCCGGAGTTGGGGCTACACGGTTGTGCGCGAACACGAAAAAGCGTGATAGATTTATCTAACCCAGAGAGGGAAGGAACAGACCGATGAGCCACGAACTCGAAACCAACGCCGACGGCAGAACCCGCATGGCATACGCAGGAGAAGCCCCTTGGCATCGCCTCGGCATCAAAATGAACGGCCTCCAAACAGCAGAATCCATGCTGAACGCCGCAATGGCCGACTTCGACGTAGTGACAACCAAAGTTGCCGCTGTTGACGACGACGGCAACTTCATCCTCAACTCCGACGGCACACCCATCATCATCAACGACTCACGGGCCACCGTCCGAGTCAACGGAGATGGCACATTCGATGGTCTTGCCACCGTCGGAACCAGATACTGCGTCACCCAAAACAAAGAAGCCCTCAACCGGGCACTCGATATCGTCGGGGCCTCCGAGGACGCCGCAGTCGTCGAAACCGCTGGAGTGTTGCGTGACGGCAAAGAGTTCTTCGCCTCCATCAACCTCGGCCCCCTGATCCTTGACCCGATGGGTGTCAACGACCGAATCGAACGGTATCTCCTCGTCCGCAACGGACATGACGGCAAAATCCCAATCCTTTACGCCAACACGTCGTTGCGACCCGTCTGTAAGAACACCGTGATCGCCGCGATCCGTGAAGCACGATCCGTGTTCTCTGCCCGCCACACCCGCAACCAAGACGCCGCATTGGAACAGGCCGGTGAGGTTCTTCGCATCTCAGCCGACTGGGCCAAAGGCTTCAAGGAGATGGCGGAGAAGATGCTGAGAGTCCCGGTTCCCGCGGGAAGCAAGCAGTTCGACACCATCTTTGATGCGGTGTTCCCGGAATCGGACGCCAAAACCAAGCGTCAGCAGGAGAACCGGCAAGAACTCGGCATGACCGTTCGGGCCATCTACCGAAGCGAGAAGAACGCAGGCGGCTACGGGTTCAACGGATGGTCCGCTTACAACGCGATCGGGGAGTACCTTGACCACCATCGTGACGCCGATGCGAAAGATCGTGCGGCCGCCTCAATGGACCTGAACTCTTGGGTTTCCAAGAAGAAAGAAGTCGCACAGCACGCAATCCTTTCGTTGGCTTGACAGTCGGACGTGTCACAATAGGTAAAACAGAAGGGTGGGCGCCATGTTCGACGACGAGCCAGACTTCAGCAGGGAAGACCTCATTGACCTCATTGGAGAGTTCATGACGGGTTCCATGCGGGTCGAAGACGTTTACCGGTCTCACCTGTGTGACACGCTGGTCCACCGCGTCTACGAAGAATTCGGGACTGAGGGCATGGCGGAGTTGATGGTCAAGATTGATGGCCGTGCCGACTGGATTTCCGACATGTTGTTCGATTCCAGCGATCTTCATGATCAGATGTTCAAACGTCATGGGACGTATGACGATGAGATCACGTCGAAAGCGCGGATGACTTTGGCTATGGCCGAGTTGAACAAGAAGATCTGGAACCTTCGCAAGCGTTATGTGAAGAAGATCGTGGATGAGATCTTCCTTTCCGACAACCCGAGCGATGAACTTGTCGGTCCGCCGGGCACCTGATGTCCCGCTTTTGGTCTCACCTCATCAAAATCCAGCCACGGTTTGATGGCACGGATGAGGAAGCGATGATCAACGTCGATTCCCACCATTGGACTCGGTTGGAGTTCGACCAACTGCCTGAAATCCCCAGCAAGAAGTATCCGTCGATGATTGTCTGTAAGACATGCGACGCTCTTGCTGACTCCAACGCCGCCGAATGGCCGTGTGGAGAAGCCCCGCCTCCCGTCACTCTGGAGGAGTTGGCACGCAGAAAACCCACCGCCAAGTGACGGTGGGTTTCCCGCTGGAAATGGGATTTAGTGTTCTGATCAGTTAGATCAGATCGGTATCGACACAATCTTCGGAATGTGTGTCGACGATCTTTGCGAGTTCGTGGGTGTGGGGGATGTTCCACGTCGCGTTGTGGTGGTTCGCGATGGTGACTGCCTGCGCGTTCGACACGCAGTTCATCTTGAACGTGGCAACGTCCGATGAGTCGCCCGTCGGGGACGCGAACCAAAGTTCGACGATGTTCCCGTAGACCTCAGTCCAGAGAAGTGATCCCTTGACGCGGATGGATGGGCGAGTGTCTGTCTGATTCATACTGATCAGCGTATCGTTTATTCGTGCCAATCCCAACGTGGTTCGGAGATTTTTCCGGCGAGTGTCAAAGTTCCGTCCAGCCCTTCTCTATTACTGGTATGGAACCATTCACCGAAATCACCAAGAACATCTACCTGCCCGTCGCCGTGGCGTTGTCGGACGCCATCGAGTTCTTCACGGAACTGGGCGATCTGACAATCACGACAGACATGGCGTGTAAGTACGCTCAAAACGTGTCACTCATGATCAAGCACAAGGTGACGCCCTTCCCCTCGGTCAAGGACATCGCGGAATACATCGAAGGGATTGCCCTGAAGTTTGCGGAGAACGGGATGAACTCCTCCGACATCGCGCTTGTCGAGGCGTACGTTTTTGCGACGTTCGGGTTCACGGGCGACGAACTCTTCTACTAACCCATCAACGACAGCAACAGTTGTCCGACAGAAACGTCGTCCGCGTCACCGACACCGCCGTCCGTGGCCTGATCCACAACGGAACGCTTCCGTTCGATCAACGAGTAAATCTCCTCGTCGATAGTCCCGTTCGCCAGCATGTAGGTTGCTGTGACCGAACCAGTCTGACCGATGCGGTGACAACGGCTGTACGTCTGGTCAACATCCGCTGGGGTCCACGGCAACTCGACAAACAGAACGTCCTGCGATGCCGTCAACGTGTGTCCGGTTTTTGCTGCTTGGATCGACAAAACAATGACTTTTGTGTCGGGATCGTTTTGGAACGAATCTTTCGCAGCCTCTACATCCCGAACGTCCATCTCGCCCTGAATCTTCACGCCGCCGTACTTGTCGGCCAACGCATCCACAATCTCTCGGTGATGTGCCGCCACAACAACTTTTCGGGACTGCTGGAGACGTCCATCGATCCACTCCTCAATCGCAGGCATCTTCGCTTTCGCTGCCAATCTGCGCAAAATGCTAATTCGCACGAGATGCTGACTAGCCTCCGCTTTGAGACGGGCGCGGACAGCAGCAGACCTCGGGTTTTCCCCAAGTTCCTCCGCGATTTCCACAGCCCTGTCAATCAGATACTGAACAATGTCGGCTTCGGCTTTCCGATACTCCCTCAACGCAGAAGACGGGACCTCAACCACCACCGGGTCATGGACCACAGGAGGAAGTTCGGACAACACCTGATCCTTCGTTCGACGGATGTAACACGTTGACCGCAAACGATCGTTGAGTTCATCCAGATTAGATGCGCCCTCTAAGTGCCATTGTCCCCATTTGTCACGGAAAGCATCGCAATACCTGCGGTAGAACCCCCATTCGCCCCCGAACTTGTCAATCTGCCCGACGATTTGGAGTTGAGGTGCGTACTCCGCTGGCCGGTTCGTGATCGGGGTGCCGGTGAGGAGAAGAATCGGGGCGTCCGGGCCCGCGGTCTTCGCAATCCTCTTGGCCGCCTTTGTTCGTTGCGATGTGGGTGACTTACAGTAATGGGATTCGTCAAACACGTAGCCGTTCTTGCGTTTCAGTTGCTCCGACCAGTGGTCAAGGTTTGAGTAGCCGACGACCAGAACCTCATAGTTTTCTGGGATTTCTTTGCGGTTGACGGCGACTTGGCAGTCCCGGTGTGGAAGCCAGCGGGCGTACTCCTTCTGCCAGTTCAGCACCAAAGTTGGTGGGCAAACCACAACACACGGGTATGCGTGAAGGTTTTCGATTGTTGCGATTGCTTGGAGAGTTTTCCCCAACCCCATTTCGTCTGCGATGAAGCCCTTGCGAACTTTGCTCATGTAGACGACACCAGCCTTCTGGTACGGCATCAGCGTTGCTGCGAGTCCCGAGATTTCGAGATCGGCGTCAGTTGACCGGCTTGCGTCCAGCATTTCGTTGCGACGCTGTTCCAAAAGTTGGTGTTTCGTGTCAAGTTCTGGTGGGGTGGTGAGTCCGAATCTTTCGGCGAATGTGAGGATGTCGCCGAGCGAGGTTTCGGGTGCCGACCAGACTCGTTGCTTCTGGTTCCATGTCACGCCGGGTATTTGTTTGACCGCTTTGATGCGTACCCGTTCGTACGGGAACCGGATGTTGATGGTTCCGTCAGGTTGCGGTTCGATGCCTTCAGCGTGTTGGACTGGGGGCAACGTGAGTGTGGCAACTTCTTCGCTCATGCTGTAACCGAAACGGTCGACGAAGTCCCGGGCGGCGGAGATTTCTCGTACGGGGATTTCCCAAAGTTTTGCCCGTTTGTTCCACTTTGCGCCACGGATTTGTTTGATGACGGTGACTTCTTCGGGGACGTACGGGGTGTCGATGACCAGAATGTCGGTGTCTAGGTACAGGTTCATCGGCTGTCAGATTAGCAGGGGGGTGTGACAAGACCCCACGCTCTACTCTGTGGTGGGGGGGAGGAGCGTGGGGCCTGTCGGTATCTGAGGGGGGATCAGATACGGGTAACTCTAGCAGTTTTGTGCGCTTGTGACACGGATTGGACGGATTTTTTTATATCGGCCAGTTCCAGTTCTCCGCACAGAACGCAATGGTTTCCGAGTCAACGGTTTCCTTGTAAAACGGGTCGAGATGAGTCCCGCAGATCTTCTGTGCCAACGGCTCGTTGATCGAATGAAGATGGTTGTAGAAGGTTTGACCGTAGCGGAGGTCTGCGCCTTCGTGTTTCAGCAGGTTGTGGATGCGTGGAACGTCGGCGATGAACTGCTCAAACGTCACTTATGACCTTCCTCGGTTCGGCGGGCATCTTGGGAGTCCCGTCTGCTTTGTCCCACGCTTTCTTGGCGAGGTGACGGCCCATCTCCCGATCGGCTTTGCGTTCCGATGTGGAGCGTGCCTTGCGACGGGCGTTGCGAGCCTTGTAGATCGCTTTCCATTGTTCGGTGGTCTTGGTCACTTGTTTTCCTTCCGTCCAAACAGCGCCCACCAGAGGACGGCTGTGTAGGTGAGTCCGAGGACGACGAAGATGATGTTGCCGGTGGTGCTGATCATCCCATCGCCTTCGCTTTGGCGAGTGCTTCCTCACGGGTGTTGTAGACGTAGCCCGTGGGGGCGTTGCGATTGCCGGTGTCGATGACAATCCATTCGGAGCGGACGATGCCTGCTTCGGGGGTGTCGTCGTCGTAGAAGTGGATGGGCTGAATGTCGTAGCGGTTCATGTGAGTAACCTTACTCTACCTGTCAACACCTGTCAAGGGTTTTTTTTGATCTTTTTTTCGGCCTGTAAAGCACGCCAGAGACGAAAATCCTCGTCCTGTTTGCGCCACCGATCGGTCGCCGGAACATCGACAACCCACTCACCCTCAATAGCGGTGTATTGGGTAAGCGTCGCCGAGTCGGTCGTCCACGCATAGTCGCAACACGGAGGCTCCGTATGCTCACCCGGATGACCGCCGATCATGTACGGCGACAGCCCCGGGAGGACTTCCATCACCTTCACCCAACAGTCGTGGCACACCCACACCTCAGCCTTCGCTGTCTCCTCAAGCAGATGGTCGGTGAAACCGCAGTAGTAGCCCATTAGGCCGACGGGGAGGAAAATGCCGAAGTCCGGCGGGGCCGTTTCCCCGTCTTGCCAGCATTTTGGCTCAAACGGGTGAAGGCACCCAGCGCAGGTGTACGAAAACTTGTCGCTCACTTCCGGCCTTTCGACGGATGTAACTTGATCGCCTTGTCCAAAGCGTACGAACACTTCGGACACAGAAGCATCCCTCCGATCTTTTCCCACAGGACGGAGTCCCGATGCTCAACCGAGCAGGTCGTTTTACACGACGAACAGAGCAGGATGACGTCACTCACTCGTCGTCGTCCTCGTCATCATCGTCGTCTTCGTCCTCTTCCTCTTCCTCTTCCTCTTCGTCTTCTTCGTCCCACGGGTCGTTGAGGAAGTAGATCGTGAGGTCGTCCGCATCGACACGATACGTACCGTCACCGAGTCCGCTAGAGGTGACAAAGATGCCCGTGTCACCGATGTTGCCGTAACCCAAGGGGCTAAGGGACACCTCGCAGGCGAGGTCGTAGTGGGCCTCGCCCTTTTCCGAGTCATCGTTGAGGACGTAGCACGGGTCACCGAAGAACAGCAGATCGGACTTGACCAGAACCACCTCAAACTTGTCCACATCACCATGGTAGACGGACGTCCCCACCTCAACCGAGGCAGGGCACCCCCAGTGACGATCATGGTCAACCCAGACCTTGTAGTAGCCGGGGGCGAGGTCGTGCTTGATGACCACGCCGTCGTTCATGAAGTGCCCGTCGGCAGCCCCGGTGAACTCGGTGAGGACTGCTACGTCGCCGATCATGATTTGACCGCTATCGACGTCGGCGTGGGTGACTGCCGACCCACATGAGTAGCGACCTGCGTACTCGTTGTATTTCATGAGTTGTCGTCCTCCTCCAGATCGGCTTTCAGGTTGGCGATGGTCAGCCACGCAAGGAACAGGAGTCCTGCGCCCCACGTTGCGGCCATTGCGATGAACTCGGCGGTTGAGGTGGTGTCTGGGTTCATGGTTACAGTAAACACCTTATTCGCACGAGTGTCAACCCCCTATTGGAAACTTTTTTTCAGACCGCCACAAGGTGACGAGCAGGCTTGGAAACGTCCACATTCGTGAACGGAACCTTGATCGTCAGGTACATGTCGCACGACAACGGGAACAAACCGTCCTGCTCCGGGTTCCGACCAGTCCCGCGACCCGTCAACGGCTTCACGATTTCCTTCTCGAACCAGATTCGAGTCTCGGTCGCATCACCGTGTGAAACGACGAACCCCGGCGAGCATGGGCATGCCGAACAGCCAGCGTTCTGACGCCACCCAAGTTTGGGGGCCTCGGCCAGACCGATGGTCGGCCACACGACACCTTCGATGAAGTTGCGGTACAGCGTGTACGGGCGACGGGTGCGATTCGCCAAGTCCTCAGCGATGTCGAAGTCGCCATCCGTGTTGACGTACAACTTCGGCTTCCACGGCTCCACCGTCCCGGTGTCTGAGTAGCACCGACCGACGATGAACAGTTTGAACTCGTCGCAGTTGTACATCAGACCGGCCCGACGATCGTCCTGACGCCAGTCCCAGCCGGTCTTGGAGTCGGCCTCAAAGTCCTCAGAGCGTGTTAGTAGTGGCATGGTGTTCATGATTCCTCCTCGTCGATCCACAGGACCTCCCAGCAGGAGGCGTGGGTTCCTGAAATGAGCATCTCCCGATCATCTGGTGTCATGTCGGGGAATGCGTCTTGGACAAGTGCCGAGCCGTTGGCGTACTTCTGCCATTGGTCGGCGTTGACCGTGATGGTGCCGCCCTCAAAGCAGAGGGGGCATTCTGGAGTGATGATCGTTACCGACATCTCGTTCATAGGTACATTCAACAGGTTATTCGCACACTTGACAACCTCGTCGTGAAAAAACTTTTCCACAACTTTGGACGTCGGGTTCGCCCCAGCCCAGAGGCACAATGAAGAAAGCCATCAACCCGCTCCCGACACGAAGGGAGTACGGGGCTATCCGGACTGGGGAGAGCCACTCACACAGGTAGGAGTTAGGCCATGAAAGAAGCCCAAAGGACCTGTGGATACCCGACTGTGGCCCTTACGCCTCGACCTTCGGGGAACGCCACTTGTACGGCGTGAAGTCCCGATTCACCGCATCCGCCACTTCTTCGGACTCGTACAGGCGAACGATGTGATGACAGGGGTCGTCCCCCTCCATCCACATGCCGTCTTCTTCTTCGGACATGGGGATGCCGTCGTGAGATGAGCAGACAGCGGGGCCGCACCACTTGTTGTCAACCCCGATTTGGAGCCATTCGTCGAATGTCACCATTCCTCCTTTTTCCGGCAGGCCTTGCGAGCCTGTTCTTTTTTCTTGTCAGGGACCGTGTTCGCACGCAGGCGAGAGTGGGTGAAGGCGAACTTATCCGCCTTCGACCATTTCGCCTTTCGGGGGCCACCCGTGTGTTCCGTGCGCTTCATACCCCCAATAGTAGCCTTTATTCGGACGCTTGACAACCTCGTGTTTGTCGTATTGCCCCCGACGAACCGGATACGAGCCGACAGTCCCGGGCTCCTCCGTCAAACAGTCCCAACCGCAAGCCGAGTAGCCAGCCAAGTCCACCCAGTTGTCACCCTTTTCGGGCGCATGGGCGATGCGAGCGATCTTGAGGCACATCATCATCGCGGCAACGTCGTGCGGCTCCAGTTTGATCGGGGCTCCGAAGCGACGTCCCAAGTACGCGGACCACATGTCGGCTGTCGCTTGGAAGTCGGTCACGGGGTCGCCGTACTGTTCGTCCCTGTCACCGTTGACGAGTGATTCGGCCTGTCTGAGAACTTTGCGTCGGTTGTTGATGCCCATGACGCCTTTTTAGCAGTCCCGCGCCGCTCCTGTCAAGGGCTTGACGACCAACGGCACTACACCGAGATCGGGGCTAGGACCCCCCTAGAAGTGTTCCGCATCTATTGACGGTGGCGGAAAGGCACACGCGCGGGGGGGGGCGGGGCTTAGGCTCCTCCTTGTGGGCGGTGCCAGACCATCACGCTGGCACTTGTTCCGCCTTCCAAGCGCACCATTCGCAAATGATGCCCTTGTCATTCAGACCCAAGACTTCCGGCTCCGTGAACTCGTAGAATGTCCCCCAATCGTCGCCGTAGGTCAGGGAGATGTTGTAGTTCCCACATTCGGCGCAGAGATAGTGGGCGCCGTCAATGTCGCAGTCCACTTTCTTGTCGGCCATGTTGATGTTCATTTGCTCCACCTCGTTCATAGTTACATTCAACACCTTATTCGTGTCAATAGCAACCTCGGAGCGAAAATATTTATCCACAGATGTTCCGACCTTTTCCACAGAACACACGTTCGACCAAACACATGTTCGGAATCCAGAACACACGTTCGACCGCCGAAAAACCACACCACCCGACAGCCCCGACCCCTCCCATACCTTCGACTCCAAAAAACGGGACTGGAAAACCCCCGCGGGAGTTACGCATCTGCGAGCGGGGAGGTCGACCACAACCGACTGCGAAAAATGGCCGCTGAGCAGGCGTTATGCCACTTCCTAGTGTGGGTTTCGGGTAATGGCGCAACTTTTCCGCTTTTTTCGCAACAGACGCCCGGCGGCAGCCCCGAGTCTATTTTTGATTTGGTAGAGAAGTAAAAAGAAAAACGGGGCAGAAGACACGGGCGGAAAACCGTGCGCTAGAACGCCGAAACCCCGACCGTCGGAGGGTGACGGTCGGGGTTGGGAGTTGGGGGGTTGGTTTCTGTTGCCACGCCCTCGCGCCGAGTCTGACTCAGATGATGGTTGCCTCAGCGACGACGACGCTCGCGATGCTTCCATCCCTCGGGGACTGCGAATCCCCAACGGAGGTCATCCTCGTCGACAGTCTCCGCTTCGGGGTCGTCGAACCCGTAGAGTTCTTCGACAGCGGTCGGCTGCTTCTGTTTCTTCATTTCACCCCCTCCCATCTCCTAAGAACGATGCTACGGCTTATTAGGGACAATCACAACCTGCCCCTCCTAGTAATAGATGGGAACCGGACAGAACTTTGACGCCCCCCACCAAAGAAGACACCAGCAGCCGCACGGCCGCACGGAGCAGCCCCGAGATTTTTTCCACAAAAACAACTAAGTAAAAACAACAACGGGGCCGCGGTGCCGCGGGCTGGCGCACAGCGAAACGCCCCCGACCGATCTGGGCCGAGGGCGTTCCGTGGGGATGGGGGGTTGTGGGGGGTTCTAGGGGGGTTTGGGGGTTCTGTTGCCACGCTCCCCCGTGCGCCGAGTCTCAGTCAGTTGTGCCGGTGGCCTCAGGCAAGGGCGCACAGGAAATCCGTGAGGGTGACCTCCCCACGAATGCCCAAAGGCGCGCGATCGCCCAAGTAGGCCTCGACAGCGTCCATATCGGAGCCGACGAGGGTATGCCACCCCGACCCGATCTCAATCGCTACGAGCGTAGCGTTGTGATCGAAGACGAGGGTGACCCCTGCGAGTTCGATTTCGTTCATTTCACCTCCTCCCATCTCCATACCCCGAAGGCTAGTGCTTATTCGGCACAATGGCAACGTGATCGGCGAAAAACTTTCCCACATCTTTTTCCACAGCCTGTGGAAAACCCCCTGTGGAAAACCACCCACCCTGTGGAAAACCCACCCTGTGGCTTGCCGCGCCGCGGCCCCGCGCTGCGGGTAAACCCTATGCGCATCTAATGACGGTGGTGGAAAGCGTCAATCCCACGGGGCTTCATCATCAGGATTCACCGTCACCTCAACCGGCTCCTCCCCATACAGCAGATAGTGATGCTTCGTGTTGTACGCACCCTTGAAAAACTCCGGATGCCAACCCACACCGACCTCCAGCAAATCGTCGTTGTCGAAGTCCCGACGAACAGGATTCTCGTTACCGAGGTACGGTCGAATGTCAACACCGCACGCCCACAGGAACAACAGTTGACGCTCAAAGTCATCCAGATACTTCAGACCGTTGAAGTCAGAGGACAAGTAGACCTTGTATTTGCGACGGACCGTTTCTGACCGGACGCACTTGTCGCACAGGAAGTCGCCAGCACGGTTCTTGCGACCGCACTCAGCGCAATGGACAGGTTTGGTTTTCACAAGAGACACGTTACAGGTTATTCGGGAAGAACACAACCTCTTGACAGATTATTTTCGGCAGTTCCCACACGGAGGTCTCGAACCCAACGCCCTACTCACCATCGCCGGTCGTGAAATACTCGAAGAACTCACAGACGTCCCTCGAGCCCCGTTTTCTTTTTTCGGGGTGTTTGTTGTGGCCCCGTCTTCTTCGTTGGGGGTGGTCAACGGCCTTGCCCTCGGTATGGTTTCTTGTAGTTTTTGGAGTTCGGGGACTTAGATGATCCGCGCTTGGCGTGAACGCCTTTGCGCTTTACGGGCGGGGCTACGATTCTTTCGCCGAGTCCAATTCCTGTCTTTTTTGCCATTTCTTCACCCCGAATGTTGTGATTTGTTGGCTGTAAGTGTACACCGCCGCAGTCCCGTCTTCTGACGGTTTTGGGCAAAGAAAAAGACCCCCACCGGATTTCCGGCAGGGGCCTTACGGGTGGATTTGGGCTATTTCTTGCGGAAAACGTAGTAGTAGGCTGTCGCCCACAGTAATCCGGCAAGAAGTGCGTTCACAAGGTGATAGTACATCAGTACCCCCCGTGGGGTTCGAACCCACAACTAACGGGTTAAAAGCCCGCTACTCTACCAATTGAGTTAGAGGGGCGCGGGGCCTCAGAACAGGCTTTCGGCCTGTTGCCCGCCCTCTTTCCGTTTCGACGACTCGTAACACGCCTTGTGGAAATAGCGATACCGCTCGTTCTCAATGGCGAAATACGTTTTCGCTGAACCGGCGATCCAGCACTCGGCGAGACGAACACATGAAGGCGACTTCACATCATAGATCGACGCCCCACAGGAGTCACAGTAGTAGAGGCTCACGGGAAGAATGCTAGCGGGGCCGTCACGCCGTTTCCAACTCGTTGACGGGCATCATTGCGGCGGCCTGTTCGTACGCTTGGAAGCATGGCTCGCACAAGTCGTCGAACGAGTCGGCCATCTCGCACTGGCGGTTATGGGTTGGGTGGCGGTCAGGTGTCATACCATCATGCTACGCCTTATTGGGCGCAACCACAACCTCGCCTCCAAAAATTTCGGGTATCCGATCGGATACATCAACCGACCTTCGATACGAAGCAACGCGGGCAGCGGGGCCAAAGCCCTCCTCAGCGGGTGCGGAAAGCAATGTTGTTCGGCCCGCTCATGTCAACCGTGTGAAACACCTTACATTTCTGGAAGCCGCAGTCCTCATACGGCGAGAACTGCTCGAAATGCCATTCGACGCCGTCGGGAGCCCCGTACCGGATCGTAAAATCGTCGCCAGCGGCAATCATGAAGTCCAAAACGTCGTCAACTCTGTCCAGTTTTGCGTAACCCGAGTCTCTCGCAAACGAACCGTCAGGTTGTTCCACAATAATGTTGGAAAAACCGAACCAGCCGGACTTGGTTGTCGAGAACCAGTCCCGCAGCGTTTCGTTGAGGTCGAGGATTTGCCACTCCCAGCAGTTTCCCAAGCACTTGTCGGCAGGAAGACGGTCGTCACCGAGGCAGTCGCACTCGTAGGTGGAACACATCTTCACACATCCAGTTTACCGAAGGATCGGGGCTGCTCCGCGGCGGGTGCTGTGCCTTTCCCCCTTTTTTGGCACAAGGGTGGTTACGGCATCCACGAAACCCACGAAAGTTGTTCGCAGGTTTTCTTGACGGATTCGCCTGCTTCGTAGGCGGCCTTCACCTCAAATGCGATTTCCACCAGTCCCGCTGCGAGGGCTGCCGTCGGGGTGTTGACGGGTGTGGCCGTACAGTACGAGCCGTCGTCAAACGCTTCCCACTCGCCGTCCTTCATGTAGTAGGTGTCAAAGCGGAGCAGTTCTACGTCGTTGGGGTCGTCGGGGTTGTAATCGCCGTCACGCCCTTCGCCTAAGGCGACCCATGCCACCTTGATGTTTCCGTCAATGTATTCCATTTAGTCCTCCTCAAAGATGGACAGGTCGATGTCCCGCTCGGCCAGTATCCAGTTGACGACGGTTATCGCACCGATTTCGTCAAGGTCACCGATGTACGGCTCTATGACGTTGAGTGCCTGTTCTGACTTGTTGCTCATGTCAGACGGCCACCTTCATGGATTTGCGAGATGGGAGGATCTCCACCTCTTGGCCGTCGGTGTGCTTGGTCACCTCATCGGCATTGTTGCGAATGTAGGTCGCCACCTTACCTGCCGAGGTGGCACCCATGAGGGCTAGGTAGAGGTCTGAGGTGGCCTCCAAGCCTTCAAAGAAGTAGAGGTAGCGAGAGTCAGGGTTCGATTTGTAGGTGATGTGTGCGGTCGAGGTGTGGCGAGTGGTGCCGTCGGCCATTTCGTACTTCCACGCTGAGATGACAAGCGTTTCCACAGCGGACGAGTCGGTCACATCGAAGACGATGAAGTTGACGGTCGAGGTGGGGTTGGTTTCGGTGGAGATGTGTGCTGACTTCATGTGTAGAACGATAGGCCTTATTCGTGACAACAACAACCTCGATGTCAAAAAATCCCGAAAATATTTCGCACCTAGTTGAGCCGAAGACCGACGCCGCCGCGGGACTCCCGCCCCCCACAGCAACACGATCGAAGCGCAAACCCGAACGCGGGGCCGCCCCCTCCTCAGGATGCGCTCACGCAACACATGACGGTGGAGGAAAGCACTACTCCATGTCCTCCTCGCAGACAAGTCCGTCACATGAGCCAAACTGACGGCAGAACTTGTGGTAGTGGACGCAGTTCTGCCGAGAGAAATGCTTCTCCAAAGCCCCGTTCTCCATTTCCGCCTTCGCCTCCTGCCAATACTGGCGTTCGGCTTGTCTACGACCCCGACGTTTGCCGAAGCCGTAGACGATCAGACCGCCGAACAGACCCATTACCAAATCTCAAATCCGCCGGAGGCGATACAGAACTCCGCAAACTCACGGACGTTCTCCACCTCAAACGGGTAGTTGGTGGCGAAGTGGGGCTGGGTGCCGATGCCGTCGCAAGCGTTACACCAGCCGAACTCACGACCGACCAGTATTGCTACTTCTGGTGACAGAGCCTTGTCGGGCTGACCCATGTCGTAGCCAACCTTGTCGGTGCGAATACCGGTGGCTCCACACAGGTCGCAGTCCACCCGAGGCAGGTCAGCGAGTTGGGCGTAGTACCCGATGCGATACTCGTCCACCTTGCCGTTCTCAATGTCGTCCAGCAGACGATTACCGAGGGTGAGTGACTGGCCTTCGTCCAGCGTGAAACCGCTATTCATGTGGCCGTCGCCGTTGTGGTCGCCGACCACATCGTTGTGGTGGTCTAGGCAGTAGTCCCAGAGGGGATGCCAGTACCAGACGTTGTTGCGAAAGTATTCGCCCTTGTTGTCGGCAGGTGCCAGACCGTACACATCCATTCCCATGTCCGTTTCCTTTCGTTGGGTTCGTTGGACAAGTGAAACGATAGGCCTTATTCGGGGTAACAACAACGTCAGACGAAAGAAATCGGAAGAAGATTTGACCGACGTCGTGGCAGTCCCGCGTGACCGCGGTACCTTCGACCCGTCCGTCGACAGCAGAACGGTCGCCGCGGGGCTCGGGGGGCCATCACTCAGGTGACGCAACTTCTGACGGTGGGGGAAAGCCTGTCCGACCAAAGTGAAACGCCACATCTTCGTAGGCGGAACCGATGAGTTCCCACCCATGCTCGGTCATCACTTCCAGCAGACCCTTGCGCCATTCCCACGAACGACAAATCTCGTTCGTCCACATGTCCAACTCGTCGTCGGACAGTTCGGGCAAATCGTCGGCCTCACGACAGTTGGCAATGTATTGACGGGCGTCGTTGGGGGAGAACACAGTCCCGCTCCACCCGAACTTGTCCATCAAAGCGTGGAACACGGTGAAGCCTTCCGACTCCCCTACGAGGTCTTTGAGTAGGTCTTGTGCGTCTGATGGTGTCATGTCAGTCTTCCTCGGGGTCTTGGTACTCTTGCCAGAGAGAACCGTCGGTCAGTTCTTCGATTTCGACAGTTGCGTCGATTTCCATACAGGTAACGCAGTTGTCGGGATTCACGCAGTGGTGTGACGAGTAAGCGTACACACCATCATTGGAGTGTTCCAAGATGAGCGAGCGTGCCTTGCCTTCGGTGTACGTCCCGTTTTCCACCATCCGAAGAATGGCGTTACAGATGTGGTCGTATCCGGTGACGTCGTACATGTAGGTGTCACGGATTTCTTCCTCTAGGTCTTCTTCGTGACGGGCGAACCTGCCGGTGTTGGTGCCGTCGTCGACGAGTCGAATCCAGCCGACTTGACGCAGGAACAGCGTGTCAACAGACTCGCCAAACTCCTCACGGTCGATTTTGAGGTGGTGGCCGACTTCGCATCCGTCGGGCAGGGTAAGCGTTTTCAGCATGGGGTCAGTCTAGGCCTTATTTCAGACAACCACAACCACGCCGTCAGATTTATCTGGTGCGAATACGTCGATGAAAGCCGACGCTTTCATTTCCAGTTCGCCGTACAGCACGGTCGGCTCATCGCCTCCCCAAATGACCGAGGGCGAGGTGTAGTTGATGTCGTCGTGTTTGCCGACGATGATACCGAAACCGGTAGACTCGCCGGAAAGGTGTGTCATCGTGTCGAAGATGATACGGGTAGCGTAGGGCGCATCATTCAGCCGACCGCCGTTGCGAGCCTTGCGAAGCCCCTCGGCGAGCGTCTGGCAGATGCTGGCACCCTCCCAGTGGGTGTAAAGGTTGAGTGGCTTGTCGGGGTAGCACCCGTCTTGATAGATGGTGATGGTGGCTCGATCGCCCATGTCTTTCCTCCTGTTGTCGGTTGTAAGGGTAAGGCTACGGCTTATTCAGACGTTTGACAACGTGGCCGAGAAGAAAATCCCCCCAACCACGGGGCTCACGACCGGACGACAACCCAGTC
>Ga0208161_1000387_pt1 | contig 25552 bp, 32 predicted proteins | sample CB_VirMetaG_3_FD_184538 | JGI IMG/M metagenome (GOLD analysis project Ga0208161, IMG submission 184538) | Freshwater to marine saline gradient viral communities from Chesapeake Bay - CB_1508_1S Viral MetaG (SPAdes) (version 4) | ecosystem: Environmental > Aquatic > Marine > Coastal | place: USA...
AGATGATCAGGTATGGGAAAAATATCAAAATAAATAAAAACAAACAAAAACAAATAAATTATGTACCAAGAAAAAGGTTACTCAACATATGATTAAAAAAGAACTTTTAAAAACCTTAAATTTTACTTTAGATTTAGATTTAGATAATTATTTTGTACAAATAGGTCATCTTGTAGTAGTTTTAAAGCAAGATAATACATTAGCGTTATTTGATGGTGATTATATGGAGATTGGAAAGGTTACAGAAACCCAACTAAAAGATTTCATTGAGTTACTACATAAAATAACAAATTCTAAAACATAATACAAAAATTAACATAAATTTAACAAAGGGGGCTTGGTAAAGTCCCCTTTTTTTATTACTTTAGTAGTGTAATAATGATGATGATGTACTACACAGTAAAGCTCATTTCCAAAAGTAAGAGTTCCTTAAAGAGCTCAGTTCCAACCAATATGTACACCAAAAAAAACCTAAGCGTTAAGTTTGGTACATCGGGTATGTTAATCACAAAAACTTACAGTTATTGCTTGGGTAAATTTGAATTTAATCACCGTGGTAGTGATTCAGATAATAAAGCATTTGCTGATGCTAGAGCATTTGTAGCTGGGTTATCTATCAAAAATGATGTTAAACATCTAATTATCATTAAAAAACAGTAAATTGTTAATAACTTGTTGATAACTTTAACAAATGTTTAACATTATCAGCTTGTTATTTGTGTAGATAAGTAGTATCTTTACAAAGTAATAATGAGAAACCAACACTATGAACGATAACAATAAATATTCATCCTACTGGATTGGCCGTGGATTAACTAATGTCGATAAATCAACTGATAATTCTCATATCATTGAGTTATCATCCTACAAACGAGCAATATCTAATTTCGTTAATATTGTGACTGGTGAAAACATACCAGTTACATTTAATTCTCATGGGGATTCATTTACTGATGGTAATCGGGTAACGATTTCCGCTAAAATGGATGAAAAAGATTTCGACCCATCAGTTGGGTTGGCTCTTCACGAAGGTTCTCATATTAAATTAACGGATTTTTCAATATTAAACAAGTACATTGGTAGAGGTGTTTTTGTAGAACCGATTACTAATGAGTATATACATTCATTATCAGTTAAGCATGGTACAACTGAACTCGATGTAATTAATACAATTAGTGGTATAATTAAAGATTTGCTAAATGTAATTGAAGACCGTAGAATTGATAATTACATTTACACTACTTCACCTGGTTATCGTGGGTATTACCACGCAATGTACGATAAATACTTCAATTCACCTATTATTGATAAAGGTTTAAAATCATCATATGCTAGAACCAATGATTGGGACTCATATATGTTTCGTATTATCAATATTACCAATCCAAATACTGATTTAAGCGCACTTCCAATGCTAAAATTAGTATCAGATATGATTGATTTGAATAGCATTAGTAGGTTACAAACTACTATGGATGCATTCAAATTATCTTGTGAGATTTTTAAAATTATTGAAGATTCATTACCAAGTCAACTTAAAGATAATCAGCCTAAAAAAAGTGATGGTACTAGTTCAGATGAATCTAATGACTCTACTGAAAATAATGATTCTGATGAAAATCACAACTCTGATGATTCTAATAGTTCAAATGATAGTGGTGATGATTCTGATGAAAATGATGACTCTGATGATTCTGATGAAAATGATGATTCTGATGAAAATGATGATTCTGATGATTCTAATAGTTCAAATGGTAGTGGTGGTGAATCAAAGCAAGATTCTACTGATACCGATGAATCTAAGGGTGATGCGAAAGGTACTAATGTTAAAGATCTTTCACAGGATCAGATAAATAAACTTAAAAAGCAAATTGATAAACAAAAAGATTTTCAAAATAACAAAACCAGTAAGAAGAAACTTTCTAAAGATGATAATAGTAGAGTAAGTGCCGCATCTGAAGCTGGTATTAGTGAAGTAATGGTTGGTTTTGATTATAAAGGAAATGGAGTACTTTCTAATAAAACCCCAATGTTAGTTATAAGAAACTTTAGTAAAAATCTGATTGATAGCGGATTAGTAACTATGATTAATACTAGCACTGAATACGCTCAAGCAAAACTTCAACCAGCTATAGATGAGGGTATTAGAATTGGAACTGTATTAGGTAAACGTTTGAAACTTCGTTCTGAAGAACGTTCTTTGACCACACCAAGAATGAAGAATGGTAAAATATCCAATAGACTTTTGCATGAATTGGGTATGGGTAATATGGATATATTTGAGCATACAGTTATTGATAAATATACACCAACAATAGTTCACATATCTATTGATGCTAGTTCATCAATGAATGGTGATAAATGGATTAATGCACAAACAGCGGCTATTTCAATAGCTAAAGCAGCATCAATGACATCTAATATGGATGTGGTAATATCATACCGAGCTACTCAGGGGTATAATAAAAAAACATTTAAACCTCTAATATTGATTGCCTACGATAGTAGAACGGATAAATTTAATAAAATTCAAAATTTATTTAAATATATTCGACCCACAGGTACTACACCAGAAGGTTTGTGTTTTGAAGCTATTATGAAAGAATTAATGAATAAAACTTCAAATGTAGATTCATACTTCATTAATTTTTCAGATGGACAGCCAATGTTCTCAAATAGTACTATTAACTATATAGGCTCCTATGCATTAGAACATACGGCTACCCAAGTTAATAAAATGAGAAAAGCTGGTATTAAGGTTTTATCTTACTTCATCAGTAACTTCTCTACATATGGGTCTGAACAATTTAAATATATGTATGGTAAAGATTCTCAAACAATTGATGTAAAATCAGTTGTACAACTATCTAAGACCTTAAACAAACTGTTTGAGTAAATTTAACACAAAGATAACATTAGAAGTTTGGTAGTTAAAAAAACATTTACTACTTTAGTAGAGTAATTGAGAGAGAGTAATAAACAACAGTAAAAACACAAATTATGGCTAAAGCACAGCGTAGTGTATTTTTGAAAGTAATTCGTCGTGATAGCGGTGAATTGATACTGGTTGATTCCAGTGGAGCTGAATTTATGGTTCCTGAAATTAACGATAAGGGAACATCACTGTATCGTAGAGCGGTAGCAGCGGCTAACAATCCTACTAAGTATTGTTTCAAAGCCCGTGTAGTTGGTACATTATCAAATGGTTCATTATCATTTGGGCGTGTGCCTGGTAATAAATTCGATGATAGTGAACCTGTTACCAACTTCATTAAACCTGATGGTGGTTTGGAGAAATTTAAGATTAATAGTGAATCAACTGTTACTACTGAGCCAGTTGAACCACCTGTTAGTATGGATTTTTTATCATTTGTTCACTCAGATGCGATTGGGCTGAAACCCAAATCGCTGTTCATGAGTGAATTGAAGTGGAAATATCTCATCCGTAATATTCTTAGAGGTAAAAATATTATGATGACCGGACCGGCTGGGTGTGGTAAGACTATGGCCGCTAAAGCAGCCGCTAGTTCAATCAAAGGTTACAATATGGCAATCTTCAATCTTGGTTCTACTCAAGACCCTCGAACCACACTAATTGGTAATACCCAATTTGATGTTAAAAAAGGTACGGTATTTAACCCATCACCTTTCGTAAAAGCTATCCAAACACCAAATACGGTTGTTGTATTGGATGAGATTAGCAGAGCACACCCCGAAGCTCATAACATTCTAATGAGTGTTCTTGACCAAGGGCAACGGTATCTCCGTTTGGATGAAGCAGCTGATTCTCCTGTTATTAATGTGGCTGATGGTGTTTCATTCATCGCTTCCGCTAACATTGGTAATGAATACACAGCTACTCGTCAACTTGATAGAGCAATTGTAGACCGATTTACTATTATTGAAATGGATACTTTGAATACGGATGAAGAACATCAACTACTTTCAATGTTGTATCCTAATGTTCCATCGGATGTATTGTTATCAATCGCTGAGATTACTTCTATGACTCGAACTGAGGTTAAAAAAGAATCAGCTCAGCTAACTAATTCACTTTCAACTCGTACGGCTGTTGAGATTGGTTCTCTATTGCATGATGGATTTAGTTTGAGTGAAGCTGCTGAGATTACTATTTATCCAATGTTTGATGATGCTGGTGGTGCTCAATCTGAACGTACTTTCATCCGCCAGTATGTTCAAAAATTTGAAGATCCATTGGATAACCAAAAACTCTTCGGTAATCCAGATAATTTGGCTAACCCATTTTAATCACTCATCCTTAATAACATGCTCCCCACTATATGCGGGGAGCATTTTTGTATAAAAAAAGTTGTGTATTAACTTTTTTTTTCGTATATTACACTATAAACTAACAATTAAAAATAAAACTAATGAAGTATTACATCGCAAAAGTAAAAGTAATAACAGTTGATGATAAAGGTAAACCGAAGAAAACAACAGAGCTGTATTGTGTTTATGCAGTATCAGTAACCGATGCCGAAGCTAAAGTTTACAAAGCTTTAGAAAATATAGGTTTAGAATTTGAAGTAACTCACGTTAATGAAACTAAAATTATTCAAGTTTTAAATTAAAAGTAATAATATGAGTTATAACGAAGGTTCGGTAGTAGTATTTAGTGCGTTTGGTAAATTTAAAGTAGGTAAAGTTACTGAAAAAATACCAAATAAACGTGGATATAGGTATACAATACTAAGTGAGGATGGTAAAATATACTCAAATGTTATGGTAAATAGTACATCATCCGATGTGTACATTAGTAGAAATTTAACAGAATCATTTAATACATCAACGGATAATGGATAAGGCTAAATTTAAACGTATCAAAAATAAAGTATTAAAGCTATACCCCAATGCCAAGACTTCTGTTAATAGTAATGGTATGTATTATCTATCAGGAGTAGGTTCTCTGTTAGATGAATATATGATACCACCACAAAAAAGTGTTTATAATATTTGGAGTGTAGTTAGTGATATGATTAAGATAAACCAGAATATTCAGAGAACTCACCCAAATCGTATGAACTTGCAATTTGATGAAAAGAAATTTGAAAGAATTTCTAGCAGAAATAAACGTAATTAAATTACAGTTTATTTGATACTTTTTTATATTTATTGTAAATAACTAAACTTAAAATATAATGTTATGAAAAAGTATCCTTCAAAGCCAAGAGCTAGAATTAATCTCGGTGGTGCAACTACAGATAGAGATAGAGAACGGTTAAAGAAACTAGGAAAAAACTATAACTCAATTGATTTTTTAATGAGTGATTCCATAAACGAATCAAATCATATTGATAAATCAATACCAATTGGCACATTAGAGGTTGGTAATCATTCTATTGATTTAACTTGGTCTGAGTGTACAAAAATTATACAAACATTAGAGAACGCACAAACCACGCATAAACAAAAAATCCGCTTAGGTATTTTCTAATGAAAGTAAGTGAACTATTTAATGAGCTTTCCTCAGATGATTTGGATTTTGAGGAAGCTCGTAAAATAGCAGCATATAAAAAGTTCGATCATAAAAGTAAGAATTTATCATTAAATGAATATATAGATACCGTGCATATCACCACAACAAATTCAAGCAATCTAAGATTTTCAGAAAGGCTTATAATAGATAAGTATGTAAACTCTGACATAGCCGCTAGTTCTGAATATGTAGATAAAATGAATTCTAAATTGAAAGAACTTAAAAACTCAATTCCAAACAAATCAAATTCCAAACACATTCATTCGTTTTTAAATACTTTAATTAACCATTTGGAAAAGAACACACAGATTGTACCAAAAGAAGTTATCGAATACTTAAATACATTATACACTAAATACAAAGTGTAAGGAACGCATACTTAATACTTATATTATGAGAGTAAATACAATTGATGAGCCGTATAAGAGTGAAATAGTAGAAATAATGAAAAACGAAAATGACTCTACTAAACGACTTCACAAATTAAAGATATATATGCTTGAGAATGAGTATTTCAAATCACTTTATACAGATGTCGGTTGGTTGGCGTATTGTATTAATAATGAGTATAATAATTGTAAAGGTCTGTAATTATGCAAAGTAATGAATTTTGGGATGAAAGTGAATATACCTTCTTTTGTAAATTAACTGATAATGATAAACTTCTGTACATTTATGATTTATTCATTGGTGAATTTTTAGATGATTATATGGGTAATATAGAGTATAGTGAAGATGATTTACTAATTGAGGTTGAATTAGATGATAGTGATGAAAATGTATCAATAAAAATTGATACAGTTGAAGTAAAAGCGTTAACGAATGATAAGGCAAATCAAATTGCTATGAATATTATGCTAGATGGTATTATAATTACAAATCCAATAAAAAATCAAATTGAAGATCAAATTATACAGAAATATAAGTTAATAGGCGAAACTAATCCAATATCATTAAATTAATCTATTAAAATTTAACAATTATTTAACACTAAGGGCTTGGTTATTACAAGCCCTTTTTTTATCTTTACAAAGTAATAATGAGAGAGAGTTAGATAACCTAAAAACTAAATATGAGAATTAGCAGAAAATCAGTACTAACCGGCCATATTCACACTATGGAACTTGATGTTACTCAATCTCAGATTGATAAATGGCAAGGTGGTGAGTTGATACAAAATGTAATGCCAAACTTATCAGCCTCTGAACGTGAATTTTTGATAAATGGTATAACACCAAAAGAATGGGAAGACATATTTGGAACGTATGAAGATAACTAAAGATATATTAGATAGATATGTAACCTAAAACTAAAACAAAATGGAAGTAAACACTTTAGTACGACACAAAAAATTATCTACACTGGGAATTGGCTGTATTTCAAAAAAGCTATCAAAGCACGTTTATGTGAATTGGGGAACACATGATGTAAACAAACACAGCCCATCAGTATTAGAAGTTGTTGATACAAGTATGTGTGATACGATAAGCTTTCAAAAATTGAAAAGTATGACCATTACAAATATTAATGTAATACCTAGAGTTATTATAGGTAACGAAGTAAAGGAATACGTTGGTATTGGTTGGGTTTCGGTAAAGGTGGTACAAGAATCTGATTTAACAAAGTATCCAAGAGTTGTAGATTAAAAATTTAACAATTATTTAACACTAAGGGCTTGGTCATTCCAAGTCCTTTTTTTATCTTTACAAAGTAATAATGAGAGAGATGATGAAAACAGTAATATTTGATTTGGATGGTACATTGGCGTTGATTAATGAACGACGTACTTTGGCTACAAAACCAAATGGAAAAATTAATTGGAAGGTATTTTTCGACCCTTCTAACATCAGTTTGGATAAACCAAATATCCCAGTTATTGAAAGCTTTAAAGCTATGAAAGTTATGGGATATCGAGTTGGTATTTTCAGTGGGCGTGATTCTATTTCAAAGATAGAAACTCAAAAATGGTTGTATGATAATAACATTCATCCTGATTTTCTGAAAATGCGACCCGAAGGTTCATTTACGCCAGATGATGTTCTAAAAAAAGAATGGTTGGATGATGAACTATCAAATGGACATGATATTCTTTGTGTCTTTGATGATAGAGATAAGGTAGTTAAAATGTGGAGAGATAACGGTGTTACTTGTTTCCAAGTTGCTCCAGGTAATTTTTAAGATATGAAACAGTTATTTTTACTAAGAGGTTTACCAGGTAGCGGTAAATCAACCCTTGCAAAAACATTGGGTGGAAGACACTTTGAAGCTGATATGTTTTTCGTTAAAGATGGTGAGTATAAGTTTGATGTAAACTATCTTAAAATGGCACATGAATGGTGTCAAACTATGGTTTGGGGTAATATGAAAGACCAAACTGATACTATTGTAGTTTCTAATACATTTACACAAGAATGGGAAATGAAGCCCTATTACGAAATGGCTGAAAGGTTCGGATATACAGTATTCTCATTAGTAGTTGAGAACCGACACGGTGGAATCAATGAGCACGGGGTTCCTGATGGAATTTTAGAGAAAATGGAAAACAGATTCGAATTAAAACTTAGATGAGGTGAATAAGATAGTAATACTTGGTGATATTCACGGACGAAATATCTGGAAATCAATTATCGAAAAAGAAAACCCAGATAAAGTAATCTTTATGGGGGATTATTTTGATTCCTTTATTATCACTTCGATTGAACAGCTAAATAACTTTAGGGATATTATCAATTTCAAAAGAAATTCTGAGAGGGAAGTTATACTACTTTACGGAAATCATGATCATCATTATATGAGAGTTGGTGAAACCTATAGTGGTTATCAAGCTCCAATGCAATTTGATTTTGAAAATGAATTAAGACAATGTATTAGAGAAAATCTAATTCAAATTGCATATACCTATGATGATTTGTTATTTACTCATGCTGGAGTAAGTACCGTATGGTTAGATAAGTGGTTACCAGAAACTACGATGGAAACTTTGGTTAATGATTTAAATGAATTACTTTTATATCAACCTAAAGCTTTTAACTTTGCAGGTTTTGACCCTTACGGTAATTCACAAATTTCAAGTCCCATTTGGATACGAATGACTTCACTATTGAGAAGTAATAGAAACCAGCCTATAAAGAAAACATACCGACAAGTAGTTGGGCATACTCAAGTAAATGAAATTAACCTTAATCACTATTCTAAAAATTTAGGTGGTAGGTACTTTATGGTAGATGCCTTAAATGCACGTCAATACCTAATCTATGAAAATAATGAGTTTAGAATAGGTACTATTTAAGTAAATTAACACAAATTTAATATGGAGGGCTTGTTTATGCTCCCCTTTTTTATTATCTTTAGATTCTAATCTAAACACCACCATATGGGAAATTTAGGATATGCTTGTATTAATATGACTTTAGGTAAAAGTGGTATTACTACCAATCGTAGTATGATTAAACGTACTTTCTTACAAAAAGGTATTTCATACGCATCTGAACTTGCACTTCAAAATGTAAGAGATTTACTTGAAATAATTAAATGGAATCAACGTAATGATATAAAGTTTTTCAGAATGTCATCTGGAGTTTTTCCTTGGTGTTCTGAATACAATCTATCAGAATTACCTGATTACAACCGTATTAGTAATTTACTATCAGGTGCTGGTACGCTTGTAGACAAATATAGTCAACGCATAACAACACATCCTGGTCCGTTCAATGTCTTACTATCCCCAAATGAAAATGTTGTAAAGAACACCATTAGAGAGCTTTCAGACCATGCTGATGTATTTGACCTTATGGGTCTGAGTAGAACACCTTACAATAAAATAAATATTCATTGTAATGGGGTTTATGGTGATAAGATTAAAGCTATGGATAGATTTTGTAAAAACTTTGAGTTACTACCAGAATCCGTCCAAAGCCGTCTTACTGTAGAAAATGATGATAAAGCTAGTATGTATTCTGTATTGGATTTAATGTACATACATCAACGTATTGGCATTCCAATTGTGTTTGATTACCATCATCATAAATTTTGTACTGGCAACCTTACTGAAGAAGAAGCATTGAAACTTGCAGCTTCAACATGGCCCAATGGTATCAAACCAGTAGTACATTATTCTGAATCCAAATCATTACATGAGAATAATAGTAGTATCAAACCTCAAGCTCATTCCGATTACATATCAGAGAGTATTAATACCTATGGGGTAGATGTTGATATAATGCTAGAGGTAAAGTGTAAAGAATTAGCTCTTTTGGATTACAGAAGCAAAAAAGCATGAATTCAGGTTTGGCTTGTTTAAATATCTTTAACTCTTTTAATTCCTTTTTCATATTTATTGTAGATGATTGTTTACATCATTTTAATATGATGATGATATTTTTAATATCTTCATTATATGTAATGATTAAAGAATCTAAAAAAGAGTCTTCTATAATTACAATTTAGAAAGTTAATGAAACTAAAAAAACATACAATTGTTAATAACTTTTTCAAAAAAAGTACATGGTTTATCATATTAATGATATTCAGCACACTATCACTAGCTACATCAGCTGCATATTACTCTATAATTGGACTTAGTTCATTATTTGCGGGTTCTAGTTATGAAGTTATGGTAATGGCATCTTCATTAGAATTTTCTAAATTAATAATTGCATCATACCTACATAATCATTGGAATACAGCTGGATTGGTAAAGTGGTATCTAACTACAGCTTTACTAATACTGATGTTAATTACATCAGCTGGTATATATGGGTTTTTAACAGCTGCCTTTCAACAAACATCGGATAGATTAGAATTGATTGATAATAAGATTAAATTTATCGAATTAAAGCGTGATAGATTTAATAATGTGTTGGAATCATATAGATTGGAAAAAGAAGACTTAAATGTATCTATAGTAGAATTAACAAAAGGATTATCAAATAATACTATTCAATATAGGGATAAGGTAAGTGGTGAAATTATTACAACTACATCATCAGCTACACGAAAGGTATTAAGTGAGCAATTGAATTATATTAAGCAGCAAGAAATTGGTGTAAGAACGAATATTGAAATAATTACAGATTCGATTAATAAAATGGATTTTAAGATATTGGAACTACAGACTAATAATGATTTAGCATCAGATGTAGGCCCATTAAAATATATGGCTAAATTGTTGAACAAACCTATGAACTTAATTGTTAATTGGTTTACATTACTTATTGTTTTTGTATTCGATCCTTTAGCTATATCAATGGTTATAGCAGTAAATAAATTAATAAATTATGGAAAGTATGATAACACTACTAATATCAGTGATGGCATTGATAATCTCACTACTGTCGATATCAACAGTAATTTTAACAATCAAAGTGATAAACATGACAGAGATGTTTCAAAAAAAGCAAAAAACAATGAAAAAATCAAAGAAACAAACACAAATATAGGAAGAAGATATAGCGATTCAGTAGTTATGTCTGAAAATAGAAAATAATTTTTGATAATTCATATTTTATTCGTATATTTACATAATAATAAAAAATAAAGTTATGAGTGATTTATACAATGAAGGTATTACAAATACAACTTCAAATACAATACCATTAATATCTTCTGAAAACACAAAAGATAAGTGGTTTCAAGAATTTAGAGAATATGATTATGGTATTGATTTAAACGATGGTATAATTGTAGTTCAAGATGAAATTATATCAGGTCTTACATTTGAAGTTATACTAAAAGTAAGATTACTTAGAAAAGTTAATCCACAATTAAAGGCTATTACTATTTTATTGAATTCACCTGGCGGTGATGTAGTTGAAACATTATCTTTAATAGATTATATTCGTAATATCAATGATACTGATGGTATAAAAACTAATATAATTTGTAGAGGTTCTGCTATGAGTGCAGCTGCATTATTATTGGCTGCTGGGACTGGAGTTAGAGCTGCATCTAAGCATTCTAAAATTATGGTACACCAGCTTTCATCTTTCGCTATTGGTAAACTATCGGATATAAAATCCAATGCAAAGTTTGCTGAACAATTGGAAGATGATTGTAATACTATTATGGAAGAATGTACGAATAAAGATAAAAAATGGTGGGAGCAAAATCAACAAATTGATTATTTTTTAACAGCAAAAGATGCATTGGAATTGGGTATAATTGATAAAATCATATAAGTTATGGAATGGAATTACAAACCTTTGGGTGATAGAGTTGTCGTTGAAATTATTAAACGACATGATGAAAAAACGGCAGCTGGATTATACAAACCAGCTGGTTCTGAAAACACAATGATTGGTAAAGTTATTGCAGTTGGTAATGGGTTATTTACCCAAACGGGTGATAAAATACCAATGAGTGTTAGAGAAGGTGATACCGTTTTATTAGATGGAACTGGGTTCAAACATAGAAACGGAAAAGATACATATCACATTTACAGAGAAAGTGAATTGCTTTCTGTTTTAACATCAAGAGTATAAATTAAAAATTAAGTTATGATACACATTTTAAATGAAACGCAAATAAAAGATAATTACGATAAATTTCGTAAATTGATAAACCAAACTTTCACAGGTGATAGGTTAGATTCTCTTAATAAGATGTATGACCATCTTGAGGATAGAATTGTACTCACACCTGCATCTTCTATGGAACACTTCCACAACGCATTTGCTGGTGGATATATAGACCATATTCTCAGAGTTACGAGAAACGCAATTAAATTATATGATTTATATAATGAGTTGGGTATTGGGTTAGGCGAGTTTACAAAAGAGAATGTAATCTTCTCAGCACTACACCACGACTTAGGTAAGGTTGGTACGATGGATGAGAGTTGGTATCTTCCAAATGATTCACAATGGCATATTGAAAATCAAGGTAAAATATACAAAGCAAATCCTGATTTAAACTTTATGAACCTTACAGCTAGAACTTTTTGGTTATTAAATCAATTTGGTGTAAAAGTTGAAGAAAATGAATGGATTGCTATTCAACTTACCGATGGGTTGTACGATGAAGCTAATAAAGAATATTATATTTCATACGACCCTAACAAAGCTCTTAAATCATCATTCCCATACTTAATGCATCAGGCGGACATTATGGCGACTCGATACGAATGGGAGAGATGGAAGAAGCTAAAGAGTGGTGATACTACACCTCGAAACGTAGGTGGTAGACCCACTAAAAAGAAAAAGTTAGAAACTGTAAAAATGCCAGAGAAAATTGATTTCAAAAGTATTTTTGGCGAAGTAGAAGAATCTTAATTATGGAGTGGGGTATATTAATAATAGTGATTCTAATTTTATCATTTACTACAATTAACTTGCTGAATAAAAATGAAAAATTGGATGATTACAATGAAGAGTTACGGAAAACCGTAATTGATTTATATGATGCTATTGATACTGCATACAATCGTATGAAAGATATTGATACACTGGGTTCGTTTGAGGCTGATGATGAGAGTGGTTATGTTTTCAAAGAACTTAAAACTATAGTAGATGATTTAAAGGAGGAGTTTGGTGAGTATGGCGAAGAGGAAACGGAGTAAGAGATATTTTACAAATATAACAGAAATTGCTATAAACGCATATAATAATTGTGATGATAATTTATTGAAAAATAAAATCTACAATAGATTCATACATTATCCATTTGACAAATTAGCTGAGAATGTAATACATACCTACAAAACTTACTATTTTGATGATCCGTATGAAGATGTAAAAGCAAATGTAGTTGCGTTCTTAAATGAAAAAATTGATAGATTCGATGGTACAGCGGGTAGAGCATTCTCATATTTTACGGTGGTAGCTAGAAACTATTTGTTTAATGAGAACAATAGTAATTATGATAGAATGAAAAACAGAGATGATATCATGGCAATTGATACATCACGTAATGTTGTAAATGAAATTATATCAGATAGGATAAAGGAAGAAAGATCTGACTTTATGGACTACTATACGAGGTATATTGATTATCATTTAAATAATTTGTTTGATAGGGATAGAGATAGAAAGATAGCAGATTCAATTATTGAGTTATTTAAGAATAGAAATGATTTATATTCTTACAATAAGAAGGCTCTTTACATACTTATTAGAGAACGAACTGGAGTTCATACACAATATATAACAAAAGTTGTTGGTAAACTTAAACAGATTTACATAGAGTTATACAATGAATACTCTACTAATGGTAGTATAAGTTTGGAATATAAAACATTGAATTAAAGAAATGGATAAAGATACAGAATTATTTAAGGGAAAAACTTTTTCGGATATAATGAGTGATATCTACAATAATTCAAAAAAGAAAGATAGACAGTTAAAACTTCTTATAGCTCAATTAGAACCATTGGTTCAGAATATCGGTGATGCTACATTAGTAGTTCCATTGATTAAAGAGTATATGGAAGTATCCGTTAAAAATGATGAACAGATTGTAAAACTAGCAGCAATCGTTCAGAGAATGTTGAAAGATGCTAATTCATCTGAAGATGGTGGGTTTTCAATATCAGAGGAAGAAAAGAAGCAATTATTGGAAAACGCAAAAATGATTGATGAAAAAATAGATTCGCTTAAAGATGATGGAGATGAATAATGTTTTTACTTGGTACTGTAAAACAAATAAATTTAAGAGATGATAAGCCAGATGAATTGTATTCTATACAATGTTATCTACAAGGAATTGTAAACAAACCAATTACAGCATATCCATACGATTTATCATCAAAAAATATACCATTAATAAATGAGACTGTATTATTAGTACAAGCTCAGTCGGCTACTGCTTCTCCTGATGAGAGGCAGCAAAATAAAACATACTATTATCTTAATCCGTTATCATTACAACAGAGTGTTCATAATAATGCGCTAGTAGGTTCTAAAGATGTAGTAACACCTGATACAATTTCAGATTATTTATCAGTTCAAAATGGCTTAGCAAATGTTAGCACAAAAACCGTACCAAATCTTGGTGATGGGTTTGAAGAAAGAACTGATATAAATTCATTACAACCATATATAGGTGATGTTCTATTTGAAGGTAGGTTTGGTCATTCTCTTAGGTTTGGATATTCACCTAAAAATCCAAATACAACAAAGCAGATTAATTGGAGTTCAAATAAGGCTTCAGACCCGATTACCATATTATCAAATGGTAGGAATGGAAATTCACCTGCTAAATTTATAGTAGAGGATGTTAATAAGGATTTATCATCCATCTATCTCACATCATCTCAAAAAATCAAATTAAAACCATCTCACAATTTTTCGCTTGGGGTAACACCACCAAATAACTATACTAAGCCTCAGATTATATTTAATTCGGATAGAATTATACTTAATTCAAAAACAGATTCAGTTCTAATCAGTGGTAACAAATCAGTAAACATATCAACACCTAATTGGAAGGCTGATATGGATAAGATGTTTACAATTTTAGAAAAGCTAATTGAACAATTGGCAGATTTAACATCAGGAGTTGCAACATTTGCAACATCAACAGGTGGAGTAACAGCCGCTGCGACAAATGTAGCTCAAGTTCAACAATTATTAACTGAATTAAAACAAATGTCTCAATGATAAAACTAAACAAATTGATATTTATATAAAATGTAATAGTATTATGAACGCAAAAGAATTAGCAAAACTTTTAGAAGTAGTAGTTAGAAAAGTGGTTAGAGAAGAATTAAAACCTATATTAACTGAGGTTAAAAAATCACGCAAGCCATTACTTTCTGAAAAACCAAATAAAAATAAACCATTATCAGAAATAATTGATGATGTACCTTTGAAGAAAAAACCCAATATGAATTTTTCAAAAAACTCTACACTTAATGATATACTATTGGAAACATATGATAGCGGTGAGTGGAAAAATTTAAATGGTAAAACATTTACATCAAACCAAGCTCAAGGTTTTGATAGAGCTGCTATGGCTAGTATGTTAGGATATGGTGATGAACATAGTAGATTAAATAGTATGACACCAACTATTGATCCAGAAGGTAATCCGATGAATGTAAACTTAGAAGGAACTGCAATTGGTGATGCATTAACAAAAGATTATTCTCAGTTAATGAAAGCTATGAATGCTAAAAAAGGAAAGTAATAGGTGATACGAAAAAGGAAAGAATATAGATATAACCCTTTGGATTTAAATGATAATGTTGCGATTGGCGTAACATTACCATTTGGAAAAATAGGTGGTTTATTTAAGTTAAGTTATACAACTGAAGAACAATCTATATCAAACCTAAAAAATCTATTATTGACACGAAAGGGTGAGAGAGTTTTTCAACCAGAATTTGGGTCAGATGTATATTCTTTACTTTTTGAGCAGATATCAGATGATTTATCAGATAGATTGATAGAAAGTTTAACTGATGATATTAATTTATGGCTACCATATATAATTATTAATGATATTATTGTCGATGTAGATACTGATAGGAATTATGTAAGAATTCAATTAAAATTCTCAGTAACCGAACAGGGAGCTAATCAGCAAATAGTATTATTTATAGATTCAGCAGGAACAACTACTATAGAATAGGTAATATAATGGCAAACGCAGTTAAAAATGATTTAGTAAAGAAAGATGTAAATTTAATCAACCGAGATTTTGGTCAGTTTAGAAAAAATCTGATTGATTTTACCAAAACATATTTTCCAAATACCTATAATGATTTTAATGAATCATCACCTGGTATGATGTTTATTGAAATGGCATCATATATTGGTGATGTTCTTTCATTTTATACAGATACACAACTTAGAGAAAGTTTACTAACTTCAGCTGAAGAGAATAGAAATTTATTTAATCTCGCAGCTGCATATGGGTATAAACCAAAAAACTATATACCTGCTACAGTTAAATTGGATGTGTTTCAATTAGTACCATCAATTGGTAGTGGTGATAGTGTAAGACCTGATTACGATTACGCTATGAAAATAGAAGATGGTATGCAGGTTGGTTCATCTGAAAATAGAGATGTTAATTTCATAGTTCAAGGTGAAATTGATTTTTCAGTATCATCATCATTTAATCCAACCGAAGTATCTGTTTATCAAATAAATGAGTCTACAAATGAACCTATTTATTACCTTCTTAAAAAAACAGTAAAAGCTTCAAGTGGAACTTTAGAAACATCAACATTTACATTTGGTTCACCTAAGATATATGATAAGATTAAAATAGAAAATCCCAATCTAATTAGAATAAAGAGTATAACGGATTCCGATGGTGATGAATGGACTCACGTTCCATATTTAGCACAAGATACCGTTTTTCAACAAATAGAAAATAACGAAGATAATACATCTGAATATTCTCAATACAATGGTGATACCCCATATTTATTGAAATTGAAAAAAGTTCCAAAAAGGTTCATAACAAGATTAGAAGATAAGGGTGTAATGGTTATTCAGTTTGGTGCTGGTATATCGAATAACGCTGATGAAGAAATTATACCAAACCCAGATAATGTGGGTTCATCGTTATACAATATTGTTGGTGATTTAGACCAAGGTATTGACCCATCTAACTTCTTATATACAAAGACATATGGTGTAGCTCCAGCTAACACTACATTAACTGTTGAATACTTAGTCGGTAATGGTGTAGTAGATAATGTTTCTGCTAAAGATTTGACAAGTATAGTATCAGTAGTACCTACATTTAGAAATCAATCGAATTTGGATAGCGATATTATACGATTTGTAGAAAGCTCATTAGCTGTAACAAATCCTGAACCAGCTAGGGGTGGTAGAAGTGAAGAGAGTATGGACGAAATTCGTAATAATGCAATGGCATTCTTTGCAGCACAAAATAGAACAGTTACCAAAGAAGATTATATAATGAGATGTTATGCATTACCACCTCAATTTGGGTCTGTTGCCAAAGCATATATTACACAAGATTACCAAATTGATAGTAAAACAAACAATACTATACCAAATCCATTGGCTCTAAATTTATACACATTGGGGTATGATTCAAATAAAAACTTAACACAATTAAACCCTGCTACTAAAAACAACTTAAAAAATTACATATCATATTATAGAATGCTAACTGATGCAGTTAACATTAAAGATGCTTTCATCATAAACATTGGTATTGATTTTGAAATAATTACATTACCTGAATATAATTCAAATGAAGTACTACTGAGGTGTATTAACTCTATTACCGATTACTTTAATATTGATAATTGGAGAATAGGTGAACCAATACAACTATCTAAATTATATGTACTGTTAGATGGTGTTAAGGGGGTTCAGAGCGTAGTTCGTCCTGACAGGAATGGTGAAGGTGGGTTGAGGGTATTTAATCGTTTTAACGGTAACTATTCACCAAATAAATACAGTATCAGTAATGCTACTAAAAATGGTATTATATACCCAGCGAAAGATCCATCAATATTTGAAATTAAATTCCCTAAAAACGATATTAGAGGTAGGGTAGTAACTCAATCATTCTAAGGAGAGATAAGATGATATACAGAATATACGGTCAAAAAGATACTACCATTTATGAACAGAATCTTCGTAAAAATCAAAATACAGGTAATGATGAAATATTGGAGGTAACTAAGTTTTTTGATGAGGAGTTCAATACTACTTGGATTGGTAATAGTAGAATACTAGCTCAATTTGATTTAACATCATTATCAGCATCAATATCAAATGGAGAAATATCAGGTGAGAAAAAGTTCTACTTAAACTTAACATCTGTGGATGAAAACGAAGTGGAAACTGAGTATGATTTAGAAGTTTATCCATTAAAAGATATGTGGTCTGAGGGTAAAGGATTGTTTTATGATAACCCATTAACAACAAAGGGTTGTAATTGGGTTTACAGAACTGATACTGATATTTGGGATGTATCTAATACAGACTTATTAAATGGTATACGACAAATATTACCACCAAGCGATGGTATAATTTTATATGAAAGTTTCTCAAATGGAACTGGTTCAGCCTATATAACTGAATCTATAAATGATGTGAATGGAAACGAACCAATACTTTTTAATGAAAATAATAAATTGGTTATTTCAGCATCGAATTATGCTGGAACTACATTAGTATTTCCTTTACAACTTGCAGCAAATCAAACCTATGAAGTACAATTTCAAATAAATCCAAATTCATTTGATGATATTCAATTTAGAGTAAAAGACCCAAATGGTGTTTTAAAAACCGAAGATGATTATCAAAATATGGTTGGTACAATTACAACTGCATCAACACAATCATTTACATTAGGAACTACTGTAGCAGGTGAATATCAATTGAGATTTACTTTATTCGATGGTAATGGTGATGGTACTACTAATACAGCCACATTTGATGAACTTTATGTTTATATTAATGAGGGAAATACATTAAGATACGAAACATTTACAACTGGGGTTGGTAGATTTTTATTGAGAAATGTGATAAAAAATACATCTGAAGAATTACCAAGAATGTTCGCATCTGAATCAAAGTTAAATTTATATGCTGATAATTTAGGTGGTGGTGATGCTACATACATTCAAAATCTGTCAACGCAATTAGAATATACAATGAGTTGTGAAATTAATCCAGGTGATTTTCCTAATATTGGATTTACAATCTATGACCCGAATGGATTAAATTATACAGGCCTTGTATCTGGCATTTCATCTTCATATGATACACCACAAACACAATCAATAGTTTTCACTCCTGAGATAAATGGTGATTACATTTTTGCATATACATTTTTTGATACGGGTTCTAATGGAGCTAGTGGTTCATTAGATAATTTCAAAATACAGTTTTCTGGTTCTGTTGCAAGTACACCGATAAGTGAAGCAAGTTATTTTAAGAACTCTGGTGGTGCTGTGTGGTATACTTCATCGTTATCCAACACTACTGTATCTCAAACCTTTAACAGATATACAACAGATTTAAGAGTTGATGTAACTGATTATGTAAATGATTGGTTGAGTGGTAATAGAGCTAACAATGGATTTATTATTAAACGACCTATATCACAAGAGAGCGGTTCTGATAGGTATGGTTCATCTAAATTCTTTTCAAACGAAACTCATACCATTTATGTTCCTACATTAGAAGTAAGATGGTCGAGCGGTTCATTTGAAACTGGTTCACTTACACCATTATTAGATGATGATATAACGCTTTATGTTAAAAATATAGCATCTGAATATAAAGAAACTTCAAAATCAAAATTACGATTAGTTGGCAGAGCAACATATCCACAAAGAACATTTTCGAATACTTACGGATATACTGATGTTAAATATTTACCACAAACTACTTATTATCAGTTGAGGGATGCTGAAACAAATCTTGCAATAATCCCATTTGATACCACATATACTAAGGTTTATTGTGATTCGACTGGTAATTATTTTGATTTTTGGTTTAATACACTTCAGCCTGAAAGATTTTATCAATTTGAATTTAGAGTTGATAGAAATGGTAAAAGTGAATTTTTTGAAGGACCTATATTTAAGGTAGTTAGATAATGGCGAGAATAGAAGTAGATAAATTAGTAAAACTATCATCTGAGAAAAAAATAGATAATGTAAGTGAAGTATTTGAACGAAGAGAAATAAAAAGAAACATTTCAAATCAGATAATTTCATATACGCTAGCCGATGGTAGTAATACCAAATATGGTATACTAAGATTACCTGCGACACGAACCGTATACAATGCTAATCAATACAATAGAGCTATTGATAGATTGAGTGATGATTTAGCTCAGCAAGTTGATGTTGATGGAAATGTATTTGTCGATACATTTAGTGGTAGATATGAGATAACGCGTTCATCTAAAATATACAATGGTGCATTAGACAGACAAGATATCAATATAGTCTTTGACACAATACCTTGGGATAATGTTGTAAACGGCCCTACATTGGAAGATGGTGCTTACAGAATAACAAAAGAGTTAATCGATAGTGGAAAAAATTTAAGACTGAAAGCTATAGTTGCCATATCAAATGATACTGGAGCAAATCTATTTACACAAGTTCGATTCCAAAGGAAGAGAATACTAACACCTCCTGGAAGTGGATTTGAATTTAGTGAGAACGAAGTATTGACTGGTCTAGGGAATGTCCACCAAATTGTATACGAAATAAACAATTCTGAAATGTTTGAAAATGATTTATGGGAGGTTCAAGTGAGGTATGTCAGTAATACTGAAGATGGGGGTATATATATGAGAGGTGACGAATCTTTATTTGAAGTAGAGTTAGTTTGATAGGGGTGTGACATGGCTATAGATAGATTTCAAAATCCAAATATACTTACTGAATTAAAAGTACCGATATTAAATGTACCAGTTTATTCGGTAAATGATATCAGTAGAATACAAAAGAGTACATTATCATGTAGTAAACCTCTATTGGATAATTCTGTTGTAGAAAAGCACGTCTATTCTCAAAATAATTTGATAAAATCGTTATCAAATCCAATTGCATATGAGTTTAATGAAAATAGTGTAGAACAGACATATAATATTTTACTTAACCCAGAAGAAGATATCAGATTAGCTGGTATCGAATTGGGATATTATAGCATTGTGTATAACTTTTTTAAGAGTATAATACCATCACTAAAAATTCAAAATATATCAGTAGATTCTACAGAACTTCGATTAATACCTAATGTTAGTAGTGCTGCCAGATTATTATTGGATAATCCATTAAACAACCTAAGAAACTTAATTGATAATCAAACTACATATAAAGAAAATTTAGTATTAAATTTTGGTAATAACAGAGCATACACAATAACAGATGTTAGTTTTGATACAGCTTTTGGTGTATTGGTTAAACTGTATACCGAACTACCAATTGATTTAGAGAATGAAAATTGTAGTATAGATATTGTAGTCAGAGATTCTTACATAGAACGAATTCAGGTATTCCCACACAACAAAGAAGAAGAGATTGAAGATTTCTCATCACCAAACTTTAATATAGATTTGGGTAATTATGCTAAATCACAAGGTACGGATTTTAAAACTTGGAATTCATTATTAGATGCTAATTTATCAACATCGCAGCAGATAATTGATAAGTATATTAGTGGTTCTTTTGGGGAAGTAAATTTAAACATTGATTACACTAGCTTTGATAACTTTGTTAAGTATTCATCTGCCGTTGAGAGGGTTAACAACTTAAAGTATAAATTAGAGTTAATCGAATCATACAATAGTAGAATTTCAATTTTAGAATCAGTAAGTGGTTCTGAAGCTCTTACAAACATATCACAATCAATAACTCGTAGAGATGCAGTAATAAGTGGTATGGATGGGTGGGAGCGATGGATGTACTATCAATCTACAGGTTCGTTATATACACATTATAGTTCATCTCAATACACAATATCACCGTGGCCAAAGCAGAGTGAATACCCAGTAGTTAATTATAGTGTAACATCAAATGAGGGTATATCTCATTACAATGGATTGATTGATTCAGCAAGTATTTATGATGCTCTGAATGATTCAAGATTGACTAAGTTAATTCCAGCATCAATCGTGGAAGATACTTTTAATGAAGACTACATTTTATTTGTAGATATGATTGGGCATCATTTTGATATTACGTGGAGTTACATAAAAGCTCTAACATCACTTTCACAAAGAGAAGAACACCCATATGATGGTATACCAAATGAAATGTTGTTCGATGTAGCAAAATCTATGGGTTGGAAACTTACTCAAGGAAAACCTAGATCTGATTTATGGAAATTTGCAGTAGGAACTGATAAACTTGGAAATCCAATTCAAAGTGGTTCTCTAAAATCAAAACCAGATGAACAAATAAATTATGAGGTTTGGAGAAGAATTGTAAATAATATCCCATACCTACTAAAAACAAAAGGTAGTGCTAGAGCCGTTAAAGCATTAATGGCAACATATGGTATACCACAAACATTTTTATCAATTAGAGAATATGGTGGCCCAATGGTTGAGGATGTAAGACCTATTTGGGAGCATGATAGATTTGTCTATAAACTAAGAACATCCCCATCTAAATATATAATTACGCCGTGGGATTCAATTGATGGTTCAGTACCATCTATGATTGAAGTTATAGCAAATCCACCTCAAAGTAACTATCATTTGTTTAGAATGACGGGTAGTGGTTATGTTGATTATTTTTGGGATTATGATGCTACTACTAAGAGTGCAAGAGTTCGTTTAAATGTAGATGGTACGGATACCATTTCATCATCCTATGCACCGTATCCATCTCAAAGGGATGTAGTATTTACATTAGCATCATCTAGTATGGATATTAAATCAACTTGGGTTGATGATTTCGGAAACACACTTGGATTCGTTTCTGCATCAAATGTAGAAGCAAATGAAAACTTCGATGATATATGGAGTGGGTTTATCGGAAATGAAGTTCTTCAAGTACAAGGAAATACTGCAACGTTAGCTCATTTTGCCCAAACACCAGCATTAGCAAATATATTAAGCGGATATCCTATAACAGCCAGTGTTAGTTACTATATACCATCATCAAATACGGCTGTGACTAAGGCAAGACTTAGAAGTGGTAATGCGGATTTTATTGTAGATGGTGTCGTTATGGGCGAATGGAGTTTTATTAGTGCTAGTTACACACCGAGTGCTGCAAATAATTATATAAGATTACAATTAATGCCAGATTCTGGTGTTACATTTAATTCCAATAATGAATCAATTTATTTTAAAGATTTACGTGTAGTAAGTTCATCTGGTGATGTATTATACACATCATCATGGTATAGTGGTGGTGATATATTCTTTACAGATGAAACTAATGCTACGGCTTCTATATATACTCAATCACTATTAGATGATTATCCAACAACAATACAATTTTCAGGTCCAAGTATAAACACAACGGCATCACTTCAAGAAATAAGGTATTATACAAACCCACTTTCGGATAGTACATTAGTCGAGCATTCTAAGAACAGAGAAGCGTATCATGGTAATACACCAACATCATCATATTATGATTTGAAGTTTAGATTCCTAACTGATTCTCAGATAAAAAACATATCCAACCCTGATACAATTTTATCACAACACCCAAATAGAAGAATTTCAAATACAGATAGTGGATATCCATTAACTGCATCATTATTTAATTTTACACCTAATGATTTAGTAGGTGTTGTCGAAGAATACTATACTAAAGTACCATCAGCGGGTGCTAATAACATATTGAATAACAAAGTTAGAATAGAAGAAAATACACTTCAAGGACTATTAGATGTTGATAATAAAAAAGAAAAATCAAAGTTTGATACAGCGCCGGTTGATACGAATCAAGTGGGTATTTACCTATCAGCTACTAAAGCTTACAATGAGGATATATACAATCATGCCGGATATTTTATTATTGATGATTATGTAGGTAATCCTGATAGTAGGGAAGGGTTTAATGATGAAAATAATGAGTTGAATCAGATTAGAAGAGATGTATTTAAAAAATACAGTTCTAAGAATTTGATAAACAACACAATAAATATTTTAGCTAGATATGATTTATCAATATTTAATCAAATCAAACAAGTTCTTCCCGCCAGAGTAGATTACAATTCAGGTATTTTGATTGAACCTCATGTGTTAGAAAGACCTAAGGTGAAATCAAAAACAAAGATAACATATACTCGACCACAATATGATGTAACATTACCGTTAATATCACAAACTATTGTATCAGCTCAAAGAGATGATATAGTGAGTGTTGGTAATCCTCAGTTGGGTGATATGTATGAACCATCTATATACAAATACACTATCTTAAACTACTCTTCATCGGCTAATATTGGATTTGGTATTAATTGGACTACTGGTTCGAATGGATATTGGAATTATACACCAACTTCATCTACTGCTATTAATCCCAGATTATCAAAGTATGCTAAAAAACAAGTCTATTTTTATAGTACGGATTTATCAGCATCTTTGAGATTAAGTAATTCTTCATCATTAGTACCTGCGGGAGTATCTACAGATGAATTACCATTATCTATCAATAATTTAAGATATTTTGGATGTAAAATGACTTCAGATTCTCTTACAACAAATTCACCTGATACACCAGACGGTAAACCTGTTATTGAAGTGTTTACAGCAGACCCTAATGTTTTAATTTATACATCACAGAGAGCGGATGAGGGTAATTTAGATGTTGATACACGAACAAACATAAATATTCTTAGGTTGGATGAATTGAAAGTGAGTGAAGATATTAAGTTTGCAGAAAAAAAGGAAGAAATTCAAAGAAAATCTAATCAAAGAATTCTAAGTGTTGAAGAAACTCTAACTGAAATTCAAAGAATAGAAACCGAATTGGGAAGAAAAATAATTCCACATAGAGATATTGTAGAAAGTGAGGAATCTGATTTTGATTTTGACCCAATCGCAAATTCAAATGATATACTTATTAAAAAATAACTCAATTCTTAGTTAATACAATACTTATTATAGAGTAAACGCTCTATAAATTTTTTATAACTTAATAATATGGGTTAAAATGGCAGCTGGAAGATATTCATTTACAATAGAACAAGGAACTACATTAGATTTTAATGTTCAATATTTAGATTCTAATTCAACACCTGTTGATTTAACAGATTATAGTGGTAGGATGCAAATTAGACCTACACTCACATCAAATGATGTAATTATAACACTATCATCATCTAGAGCAGAAGATGGAACAGGATTAAATTTTAGTGGTTCAAACGGAACAACACCACCTACATCTGGTTCTATTGGTGTATTCATTTCTGCTGCATCATCATCTTTATTTAATTTCAATGAAGCGGTTTACGATTTGGAAATATATTCAGGTTCTATAGTAACAAGAATTTTGGAGGGTAAAGTGAAACTTTCTAAAGAAGTAACTCGATAAAATGGCAATAAGCCCTGTAAATATAATACCTGATAATACAAATGTTACGGTTATCACAGATGATAAAAAACTTGTTATCTCTGGAGATGTTGTTGCCAATAACG
>Ga0208161_1000388_pt1 | contig 25528 bp, 31 predicted proteins | sample CB_VirMetaG_3_FD_184538 | JGI IMG/M metagenome (GOLD analysis project Ga0208161, IMG submission 184538) | Freshwater to marine saline gradient viral communities from Chesapeake Bay - CB_1508_1S Viral MetaG (SPAdes) (version 4) | ecosystem: Environmental > Aquatic > Marine > Coastal | place: USA...
TATAGGCCTGTAGCTCAGGTGGTTAGAGCGCACCCCTGATAAGGGTGAGGTCGGCAGTTCGAATCTGCCCTGGCCTACCAATTATCTCCGTGTAGCGCAACCGGATAGCGCAACAGCCTTCTAAGCTGTGGGTTGTAGGTTCAAGTCCTACCGCGGAGGCCAAAAAGTTTCGGGCCTATAGCTCAGTTGGTTAGAGCCGCGCCCTCATAAGGCGTTGGTCCTTGGTTCGAGTCCAAGTGGGCCCACCAATAAATAGTAATATCATAGAGCGGATATCAATCATGAAAATCTTGAAGGAACTAAACCTAAACGAAGTAAAAGAATTTATCGACAAACAATCACCTCAAACTAAGATATATCTCGGGTGCGATTCCGAAAGATTCAAATTGTATGATGAATGGTACGCTGATTACACTATTGCTATCTGCGTACACATTGATGGTAGACATGGTTGTAGAGTGTTTGGTGAAGTAACTAGAGAAAGAGACTATGACCAACGTAAAGACCGTCCGTCATTAAGATTGATGAACGAAGTGTACAAAGTAGCAGAAGTGTTCGCTAAACTAAAAGAAGTGATCGCTGACCGCCAGATAGAAGTTCACTTAGATATCAATCCTGATAAGATTTATGGATCATCTTGTGTAGTACAGCAAGCAGTTGGATACATCCGCGGTACTTGCAACGTGATTCCTTTTGTAAAACCTGATGCTTTTGCGGCTTCAATTGCGGCTGATAGGGGCATGAGTTTGTTACAACAACAAGGATAGTACGATATTCGTTGAAGCATGTAATAGGAAGTTTGGACGGCGGTTCGATTCCGCCCAGCTCCACCAATAGTACATTTACTGTACTATATCATACACTAAGTGTATTATTGATGGGGCTGACCAGGGTTCGACAGGCGACTGAAGGCATGTGGAGAATCAGTCAAAGCAGAAGACTGTGAGGGTTGGGGATTCCCGGCCGAAGAAGCAAAAAATATAATTGCAAACGACAATTATTACACTGAGGAACTTCGCCTAGCGGCGTAAACTCACGGGGCTGGTCACCTTGTAATCAAACGACTAAGGAAGGGACTTCGGTCCCTTCCTTTTTGCCTGCGATAAATACAACTATGAATATTACTGAACTCGACAAATTTAAACTTGAAGACGCGGTTAAAATTGCTGTATTAAATGAAATATTAAAAAAATAAAGGGTATTTAAAATGAAAAAATATGTATTTGTACCAGTAGTACTGGTAGTAAGTTTACTTGCAATTGCAGGTTGTCAAACGCAAAAAACGCAAGTTAACAGCGATCCAGTGACATTAGGATTGCAAGTCACTAATAAAGGTGATCAAGCATTCAAATGTAATCAAACATTTGCAGTAGACAAGAAAGATGTTACCACTGTTGTTGGTGTAGGAGAAACTGTAAATTTGCAGTCTAACACACATGCTCCTTCAGGCTCAATTTTTACGTGTTATATTACTCCACCTACATCAGTAAAACAACCTGATCCAGCCAACGGTAATTTTGCAATGTCATATGGTTATTGGAGTAACTCAGCACACGTAACGTGTGACAACAATTGCAACAGAGGTTATCCTACTGAATCTGTACACTACACAGGTAACAATTGGAAATATACAGCAACTTTTGCTAAACCAGAATCAGAACCTTACAACTCAGTAGTGATTACAACAGGACCCAAAGACTGGACTGACGAATAAAATTTATGGGGTACGGCCTCCTTTTCTGCATTTAAAACAATAGAGAATAAATACTATTATGCAGATTACCGAACTCGACAAATTTAAACTTGAAGACGCGGTTAAGTTTCACGATGAACTTAATCCCTTATTGTTCCATGGCACTAAGTTAAAGCCTGTTATCAAACATCAGTTACAAGAGATTGCCAAAGATTTTATAGAATTCATGGGTATTCCAAAATTAGCAATCGAAGATGTGATCATCACAGGTTCTAATGTTGCGTACACATACACTCCCCACTCAGATATCGATCTTCACCTTCTAGTTGATTTCAGTAAACTACCCGATAACGAAGTCTATCAAGAATTGTTTAACGCTAAAAAGAGCCTATACAATAACACTTATGATATCACAGTCAGAGATATCCCTGTAGAACTTTACGTACAAGATACAGCACAGCCACACGTTAGTCTAGGTGAGTATAGTCTAGTAAAGGACAAGCTAACACGTATTCCAACAAAGAAACGTGCAAACTTAGATCAAGTTGCAACAGCCGCAAAGTTTGAGAAACTAGAAGAACTGTGCATAGAAGCATTGAAATCTAATAGCTTACCAAAAGTTCAAAGAGTGCTGGACGTGATCAAAAGATATAGACAAGCTGGCTTAGACAAGCACGGTGAGTTTGGTCCTGAGAACCTAGCATTCAAAGCGATACGTAGCAAAGGTTATTTCCAAAAATTACATGACCACAAGAACGCATTAAAGTCCGAGCAACTTTCCATCGAAGAAATGATGAAGCGTAAACGATTTGAAGAATCAGTAGGCATCGAAAAGATCCTAAACAAACCCACGCCTACTGTAGACGACCTAGTTAAGAAATATAATGTTACTAGACAAGAAGTGTTGAAACAGTTAGACGCAGGTATCAAAATAGAAAAAGAACACACTAGTGACCGTGAAGTTGCAAAGCAAATCGCATTAGATCATCTAGGAGAGAAACTTGAGTATTATGAGTTGCTATCAAAATTTGATGAATCTATAATGAGATATGGTCCAGAAAAGTTTGATCAATATGGAATGCCTGATTATAGTTTGTACCTGAACCTGATTGATAAATTAGCAAAGAAAGGGTACAAACGTACAGACATTCTTAAATTCTTAATGTCTAAGTTCGATGAAGTTGATTCACGTGATGCCAGAGAACTTATGATTAGATATCAAATTATGAATCCTAGAACTGCTTGGATCAAAGAGGGAGCATCAGGTTATATACCCTCAGAGAAAGAAAAGAATGATCCAAGATTCAAGATGGCTCTCACGGTAGATATCAAACCCGATACTATGCAAAAGAATGCAAAGAAGCTGGGTTGGAACATCAAGCGTGACGGCAGACCTCCCCTTCTTAGAAAATAATGCTTGACTTTTACCCAATGAGGCATTATCATTATGGGTATGAGTGAGACAAAGTTTACAAATGCTATCGAAGCTAGAGCATATCTAGACCAAGTTTATCGACAGATCAAGGACCTTCCCTTCAATGCTGATATCCGTAGACTTTGGGACAACTGCTCAAAGCAAGTAGAAGTCTTGTCTACTATGGAAGTTTCTGCTAGACGCACAGGTAAAGACCATAAAGTGCGTGAGTATCTAGCAGATATGCACAAAAACATCGAAAACGTGGAAAAATGGGTAATTATGCTCAAATTGATGGCTTGAGCGTTCGTAAGTCATTGATTTTAAATGGACAAAAAGTTGAAAAAAATGCTAAAAAAGGCTTGACATTACCCCTCGATTCCACTATACTTAGTCTTGTAAGTTAAACAAACGGAGTGAAATAAATGTCTCAATTTTCTGATACTCTGACAGTTACAACTGTCCAAGCACGGAAAGCAATCAGCACTGCTTTCCAAATCAAGCGTCCTATCTTTATCTGGGGTCCTCCCGGTGTTGGTAAGTCTGAAGTTGTTCAGGACATCACTAATGAAATGAACGGTTTCATGATTGATCTGCGTATGGCGCAGATGGAGCCAACTGATATTCGTGGTATCCCTTTCTATAACAAAGATTCTGGCAAGATGGATTGGGCTCCCCCAGTCGATCTTCCTGATGAAGAACTTGCTAGCCAGTACCCAATCGTGGTATTGTTCCTCGATGAAATGAACTCTGCGGCTCCTGCTGTACAGGCTGCGGGCTATCAGTTGATTCTCAATCGCAGGATTGGCAAGTACAAACTGCCTGATAACGTTGTTATCGTTGCGGCAGGTAACCGCGACAGCGACAAGGGTGTTACTTATCGTATGCCCATGCCACTCGCTAATCGTTTCTTGCATATCGAGGTTCGTCCTGACTTTACGTCTTGGCAAGACTGGGCAGTAAACAAAGGCATCCACAAGGATGTTGTTGGTTACTTGTCTTTCTCTAAGCAGGACTTGTACGATTTTGATAGCAAGTCTAGTTCACGTGCGTTTGCTACTCCACGTAGCTGGTCGTTTGTGAGTGAACTTCTTGCAATCGAAGAAGACCACGATACCCTTCACAACCTTATCTCAGGTACTGTTGGTGAAGGTTTGTCTACTAAGTTTCTAGCACACCGCAAGGTAGCAAGCAAACTACCCAACCCTACTGATGTTCTTTCAGGTAAGGTGACTGAATTGCAAGTCAAAGAGATCAGTGCTATGTATTCACTCACTGTCTCTATGTGCTATGAACTCAAGGATGCCCTTGAAGTTGACAAGGTAGACAGCAAGAAGTTCCACGAACTGTGCGACAACTTCTTTAAATTCATGATGGACAACTTTGAAACTGAGTTGGTTGTCATGGGTGCAAAGATCGCACTGAAAACTTACTCGCTTCCGATTGAACCCACACAGTTGAAGAACTTCAACGATTTCTATCAGAAGTACGGTAAGTACATCGTTCAGACTCCTAAGTGAGTCTAACCGGGAGGGCGGGGTCCGAGACATACCTCGCTCTCCCTTCTTTTAAGGCTTGACATTTGTCTCCAAAGGCAGTATAATTAGTATATTAAATCGCAATAGAGGTTCATATGTCTACTATCACTGACAGCATCGACGGTAAAGCAAACGAGTCTAAATTCGCTCACCTTGTTGGTCCTACTGATCCTAAGGTAGATCATGAAGCACGTGAGCGTTTGATCACTGCCCGTATTGCTCTATTGATGAACCATTCGTTTTTTGGTAATCTCGCTACTCGTCTCAAGCTGGTAAATGCTGACGAGTGGTGCCCAACTGCCGCTACTGAAGGCAAGCATTTCTACTACAATTCACGTTTCATCATGATGCTGAAGCCCGGCGAAGTGATCTTTCTGGTCGCTCATGAGGTGCTTCACGTTGTTTACGATCACATGGGTCGCCGTGATGATCGTGATCCTAAACTTTGGAACATTGCAGATGACTACTGCGTCAACGCTGACCTCAAGAAACATAAAGTAGGTGACTTTATCACTACTGTTCCCTGCTTGTATGATCCTAAGTATGCAGACAAGCCTGCTGAAGAAGTGTACGATATCCTGTATGAGAATGCAGAAAAGATCGATATCAATGACTTGATCCAGCAATTGCTTGACGAGCATCTTGATGATGATGAAGATGGTGAAGGTGACGGTGATGCTGACGGTGAGGGCGATGGTAATAGCAAGCGTCCCAAACTGAGCAAAGAGGAGCGTGAGCAACTCAAGCAAGAAATCAAGCAGGCTATCATTAATGCCGCACAAGGTGCTGATGCAGGTTCTGTTCCTGGTAACGTGCAACGCATGATTAAGCAGATGACTGATCCTGTCATGCCCTGGCGTGACCTCATTCAATCTAATTTGACTAGCACTCTGTCTAACGATTACTCTTTTAATAAGATTAATCGCAGGGGCTGGCATATGGATGCAATCTTGCCTGGTATGATTCCCGGTGAATTGATTGACGTTGATATTTTTATTGACTTGTCTGGTTCTATTGGCTACGACCAAGGTTCTGCATTCTTGTCTGAAGTAAAAGCAATGATGGAATCGTTCACTAACTACAATCTGCACGTACATTGTTTTGATACGGCTGTGTACAATGCTAAGACGTTTAGTAGCGATAACCTAGAGGATATCGAAGACTACGAAATGATGGGCGGTGGCGGCACCGACTTTGATTGCATCTTTAACTACCTCAAATCAGAAGGTCGTGTACCCAATCGTTTGATTGTTTTCACTGACGGTTATCCCTGGGGTAGCTGGGGCGACCCTGACTACTGTGATACTACTTGGATCATTCACGGTGACCCTAACCCGAATCCCCCGTTCGGTACTTATGCAATCTATGACGACCATAAGCGTAGAAAGGCTGCATGACAACTGACTTTAATTGGATCTATGAGTCACCAGACGGGGGTGCAACCGTGTATAGAAGACGTGCGGGTGAACCTATCAGTACTAGAGAGTTAGCTAGTGTTAGCCCAGAACACCTAGAAGAAAAAAGGTTCCATGAACGCTGGCACAAGTTTAGAGATATGCTGGAACTAGCAAAAACTAATCCAGCACTAGAAAAGATGTTGCATCAAGCAGAGATGTATTATGAGTTGTCCAAATGAAAATTAGAATCAATCATAATTCGTTTTTAAAATCGAAACGCAAATTAAATTTCTGCCCTGAACATTTTACTAAAACTTCTATCAAAGCAGATAGAGATCAGATGCTATGGGTATTTGAAAACACTAACAACAGGTTTGCAGTCTATAGCCCTGAAAAGGCTACGGATGAAGAAAAGATGGATTTTCTTTTAGCTTTTGAAAACAGATTGCAACTGGCTTTTGAAGATCCTCAAGAAGCCATGCTATGCGAATTAAAATGGTCCTAATATGTATCTCTGTATCTGTAATGCAGTTAAACAGGGTGAAGTAGACAAGTATCATTTGATTGGAACCAAGTGCGGTAAGTGTGTTGAAAATTGTCCAAAAGAAAAACGGGTAACCGAACCCGAGAAAATATTTTTTCAAGCACCTTTAACACAGTAAATACATTAGATAGTTTATACAGGAGAATACTATGAGTTTTTTAAGACACGTTGGTAAACACGGAGATCGCAAAGTAGCGGTAGTATTCCGTGAAGTTCCAAACGAAGAACATATGTGTTTGGTTGTTTATACTCAACTACTAAACCAAAACATTCATGACCCTATGATGCAGTGCATCGAGGGTGACATTGGTCAAAATAGTGATGAACTAGCCAATGCATTGAATCGTCAATTCACAAGGGCAGGGGAGCCAATTCTTCAAGTACTGCATCGTGAGGGTATGCTCAAGAAAGTACGTACCGAAGAAGTCGTTATGACACCGCAACCTAACACCCAGATTCGGTTAGATGAACTTAACAAGATTCTGCGTGATATGAAAGCAGGTGAGGAAGCAACAAAGCGTCTAGCGGAAGCAGATTCGTCATTGGGTCTACAAGATCCTGCTGATGTAAGACGTAGAAAAGAGGGGCTAATCGGGGAAAAAGAGCGTCCAATGCCAACTGCTGGTACTAATGATGTACTATCTAACGAAGGTCTTGCACAGAACTTAATGGCGCAAGCACAAAAGATGGAAGCAGAAGCAAAAGGGCTCATGGCTGAATCTAAAAGATTACTAGATGAAGCGAAAGCATTACTACCTAAGCCCGCAAAGGTTACTAAACCTAGGGCAACAACAAAAAAGAAAACGACAGCAGTAAAAGCGTAAAGGAGTTAAAATGTCGAACTCCGTGAACATCCAACAGTGGGAACAGTTGCTTGAGGATGTTGAAAAGCATAAAATTCCTGTAGAGTTTCTTAAAAAACTTGTAGTAAAGCTAGTAGGAAAGAGACAGATGACTATCAATATTGAAAAGTTGTTTAAGCAAGGTCTTGATCCTGATATGGTTGAACTGTCGGTTGGAAGGCAATTAGAAGAAATAGAACCAATGATCACTAACATTGATTTTGTTTTGAACGTAGAAAAAATTGCTGAGTCAGTACAACCGCAAACTGATATGATCCTTAAGGATCTGTGATTAGTAGTAATATGCGCTGTAAAATCAAATTGCCCTGGGGGAAACTTCAGGGCGATCCATATAAACCTGGAATATAATCAAATGAAACAATATCACGATTTGCTTGAAGATATCCTCGCCAATGGCGAACGTAGAGACGACAGAACCGGCGTAGGTACACTCAGTGTATTTGGTCGTCAGTTACGTTTTGATCTACGTGATAGTTTTCCTGCTATCACTACAAAGAAACTTGCATGGAAAGCATGTAAGGGTGAACTGCTTTGGTTCCTCGAGGGTAGCAGAGACGAACGTAGACTAGCAGAGATCACACACGGTACAAGAGAAGGTCCTGTCACTATCTGGACTCCTAACGCACTTGCTCCATATTGGAAAGACAAAGCAGAGTTTGAAGGTGATCTAGGTCCTGTATATGGGGTACAATGGCGTAGTTGGATCACCCACAAGCCTGCAGGTACACCTGATATCGATGACGACTATGGCAAGTACTGGTCAGACCCGGTGTTTGAGTCTATTGATCAGATTGCAGAATTGATTGAAGGATTGAAAACTAATCCTTATTCACGTAGACATATCTTATCTGCATGGAACGTATCAGAACTAGATATGATGGCTCTTCCGCCGTGTCACGTGATGTCTCAGTACTACGTAAGCAAGAATAACGAACTAAGTTGTCATATGTATCAGAGGTCTGTAGACACGTTCTTAGGGCTTCCTTTCAACATTGCAAGTTATGCTTTGTTGACTCACATGATCGCACAAGTCTGCGACATGAAAGTTGGGGAGTTAGTTATCTCTACGGGCGATACTCACATTTACAATGATCACGTTGATCAAGTCAAAGAACAGTTAAGCAGAGAAGAATATCCATTGCCTACACTTTGGTTAAATCCGGGCGTAAAAGATATTGACAAGTTCACTATGGATGATGTAAAATTAGTAAACTATCAAAGTCACGGACCAATCAAAGCAACAATGGCGGTATAATGAAAGACGAAAAAGATGCAGTAGAAATCTTAGTACACAAGATCAGCATGGGTGATGTAGAAGACCCCGATATTATGGTAGCACAGCCCATCTACGAATGGCAACAAACTGATGCAGGTAAATGGGTCATGGAGAAAAGTAATCCTACTGCTAAATGGGTGAGAGGAAACAACCCTTATACATACGGCCACGAATATAAAATATATGGCTACTTTACACCTGAAGAAGCCTGTTTTTGGAGATTGAAGTTTGAATAGACTAGAACTTATTAGTAAGTTAAATCCGCATCTGTTAAAATTAATCGACATTGTTAACGATGTGGGTGTTCCTATGGAAGGTAGTTTATTTTTTGACGATCAGGTTAGGGATATTAATATAGATCAAATCGATGTTTATAAGTACGAGAAGGCATTATCTCTTTATAGATTTTCACAAGATAAGAGTAACATACTAGAAATAGGTTTCAATTCTGGTTTTAGCGCATTAGTATTCTTGCTATCAAACGATACAGTCAAAGTTACCTCAGTTGATGTATGCTCATATCCATATATACCGCCGTGTTACGAATATCTTAGAAGTGTGTTTGGAGATAGAATAAAATTATTACCCGGTAGTTCTGTTGATGTACTGCCTGATTTATTTAAAGAACAGACCTTTGATAGTTACTTCATCGATGGTGGACATAGTGATGAAGTTACCGGCGCAGACTTTAATAATATCATCGATAATGCGACAGATAAGTCAGAAATACTTGTGGATGATTACAACTTTCCACTCATAGAAAGAATCGTACTAAGGCATGTATTAAACGACCAAATAGAAATATTAACTGAAAATAAAGAAAACATAACTGTAAGAGTAAAAAAATGAGAATCTTAATCACAGGTGGTCTAGGATTGATAGGTCACAACGTAGCTATCAGGTTACTTAAAGCAGGTCATGAAGTTTATATCACAGACACTATGACCAACTATGGAATCATTCCTCAGGATGAGATCGAATATCTCACAAGTGAGAGAAGGAAAAAAATCAAAGATAGTTTAGAGGGCGATCAAACATTTGGTTGGTCAACTTACGATATCAGTGATGCTTCTCAGATGCATACGCTGTTTGATTACTTCAAGCCTAACATTGTGATTCACATGGCAAGTTTCCCTAGACAGAAAGTAGTCAATGCTGATCCAGCTATGGGCGCTAGAGTGATGAGTGAGGGCTTGCTAAACTTGTTAGAAGCGAGCAAACGTTTCAATGTTAGCAAGTTTGTTTACATCAGTTCTAGCATGGTATACGGCGACTTCACTGATGATGTTACTGAAGATGCTATCTGCAATCCTCAAGGTCAGTACGGCATCATGAAACTTGCAGGCGAGTGGTTAGTTAAAGACTACAGCCGCAAAGGGTATTTCAATCACGTGATCATCCGTCCTAGCGCAGTATATGGACCGCTTGATGTAGAAGATCGTGTTATCGCAAAGTTCATGCTTACTGCTATGCGTGGAGAAGCGTTGAAAGTAAATGGAGCTAGTGAGACATTAGACTTTACTTATGTAGACGATGCCGCAGATGGCATCGTTGCGTCTGCACTAAGTGACAATACTAATAACAAAACTTATAATATCACAAAGAGCCATAGCAGAACTTTACTAGATGCCGCACACTTGGCTGTAAAGATTGTGGGTAGTGGAACTATCGAAGTCAGAGACAGAGATTTAGATTTTCCTAGCAGGGGAGCCCTCAGTATTGAGCAAGCAAGAAAAGACTTTGGATTCAATCCTAAAGTTGATGTGGAAGAAGGTTTTCAGATTTACTATGATTGGCTATCATCTTCTGCATTCTGGAAAAAGAAACTAAACAGTTAATGCAAATACCTCATTTCGGTGTCCAACGACAGTATAACAATCTAAAAGATGAACTGTTAGATGCGTCTGACAGGGCGCTGTCTTCTGGATGCTGGAATAACGGTCCGTATTCTGTAGAGTTTAGTGATTGGTTAGGTAACAGAACCAAAGCCAACCATGCTATCTTATGTCATAGTGGTACGCAAGCACTAGAGATCATGGCAGAGTACGAGCGAAGAAAATATCTAGAAGATCCGGACTATCATAGGATCCGTATACCTAACATAACATTTCCTGCAACAGCAAATGCTTTCTTAAAAGCAGGATTTAAAGTTGAGTTGTGTGACGTAGACAACAACGGTATTTTACCCATGAATCAGCCCGGAACTGATATATTACTTTCGTGTTATGTGGGCTTGTATGGTGCACCAATCGATGTACCAAGCTCCAATCAAACGTTTGCTCTAAATTATATTGACGGGGCACAGCACTGGTTGATTGCAGACGGCAATATCGGTGACGGTATGGCTATCAGTTTCGACCCTACAAAAAATCTACCTGCGTCAGGTAACGGTGGTGCGTTAGTCACCGACTCTCATGACCTTGCACTTTTCGCAGATGCTTACGTCAATAACGGAAAACCCTTCAACGCACACTACGGCACGAATAGCAAGATCAGTGAGCAAGATTGTGCCCAGCTGTTAGTGCGTACTCAGTATATCGATCAGTGGCAAGAGCGTAGAAAGCAGATCAGATTATATTGGATCAACAGATTCAAGAACATACACCCAGACTTAAGATGCATGAGCGCAGGGTTTGATCGTCACGCAGATCAGAAGTTTGTACTACTCACGCATGAACACAGAGACAGTCTAATGGAACACCTTATGGAAAAGGGTATCGAAATCAGAGTTCACTACGATAGAGTTATATCTGAGATGCCTATAGGTCTTTTGTGCAACACCAAACCAGACTTTACTAGTAAAAGTCATGTGATTTCTAGGGCAGTTCTTAGCCTTCCTATCTATCCCGAACTTACTGATACTGAAGTAGAATACATCGCAGACAGCGTTATCGAATACTTTCAGTAAATCCTTATAGCTTTCCCCAAACGATAAATACAATATAATATTGGGAACATGCTATGGCACAACAAATCATTAACATTGGTACTCTACCCAACGATGGTCAAGGTGACCCGTTAAGAGTTGCGTTTGGTAAGATCAATAACAATTTCAGTCAACTCTATAACACAGGTTGGTTATCTACTGACTCTTATACTACAGGAAATACTGCTGGTCAGGTGATTTTTGAAGCACCTGCTAATGCTTTTTCTCTAGGTCAGTTCTTTATCAAATCAAACGACCCGGGTACTATCAATCAACAAGACATCAAACTAGATGCACAATTGAGTGCTAATAGTACAGCAGTAAAGTTTACTGCTTATGGTACGACACAATGGGGAGATCCTGTTGTCACAAATTATGATATGGATGTGTCTGGCGGCAATGTAAGAATTTTAGTATCTCCCAATACAGCAACAGTCTCTAGCCAGTCACTTTATCATTTTATCACATACCAAGTTGCATATCAGGGAGACGCTCCTGAAGGCTTGCCTATCGCATTAGACGGATATGTTGATTCATTAATGTCTACAGAGACAGCAGAACCTATCACAACAGAAGAAACCCCATAATGAGAGCAAAAGAGTTTATAACAGAAGTCAAAAAAGGTTACGTATCTAAACGTCAACGATACGCTACTAAAGGTCTTCATAAATTTCAAGATGTCGACGGCAGAGATCGCACCTACGAATTAAATCGTGTAATGATGGCCGCGGCGACCGCTTCAGGTGAAGGTCCTAATGAAGTAATAGACTTAGATAGCGAAAGCTGGGTAGGTACTTTTAATACAGCAATGCCCTACACTGAAGAAGAAGCAAATATGCTAAAAGCCGCATACAAAGCAGTTGGTTCAAAATGGGAAGATATGAACAAGGGCGATTTAGAATCAGTAGAGTTACCTTCTATCAACACAGAAAGTCCAGTAAAACCTTTCAAGGGTTACAAGAGGTAATACATGGCATCGATAAATGTCCCAGTCAAAGGCTTAACAGGATTGATAAACATCCTAGCACTAGACACTGCCAATACCATTGCAGAAGTTGCAACAGCGGCTTCCGCGGCAGAGGGACTTACTGTTGGCTACTATGAAGTGATGTCACTTGAACGCAACCCCGATTCAAATTCAGTAGATGCACCCACTGATACTATAGCCTCACTTAATTTTGTAGGTGCGTCAGGTACGGACCCTTTCACTGATATCGATGAAGATACTGATATTTTTTATTTCAAGCCCCTACAGGCAGGACAGACTAAACAGTATCTACAAGAACAAAGAATAGATATTGCAGAATTAAAACGACAAGGTGGACCTACAGCAAATACAAGTTTGCCCTGTTATAGAACATTAAACACAGCGAATTTAAGTTTATTGCCCTCTGTTTATGTAGGCAATACTTCTACGCCTAACCCACATCCAAGTGGATTGCAAGAAGGAAGACCCTGGGAGTAATAAATGGCAGAACCAACACCAGCAGACGTAAAACCTTGGTATTTACGTAACATAACAGAAGCACTAGCACTTGATACTGTTAGCGGCAATGTCTATCTACGTACAGATTCAAACGTAAGCATAGGTAATGCTAATATCATAGTAGGCAATGTTGGTATCACAAGTTTTGGCAACGTAGACATATCAGGAAACACACTTCCTGTCATTATAGATTCGGGTAATGTCACAGTAAGTGGTTCTGTAGATGCCAACATCACAAATGCTAATATTGAAGTCACACAAGGCACAGATCCTTGGGTAGTGTCTGGTAATGTTGGTATCAGTGGTACTGCCAATGTTATATTAGCAGACGATGCCAGCGTAGTCATCTCGGCATTTAGCGGCGCAGTAGCAGACGCATTTGGACGATTGAGAACAAGCGAACCTTACACACTATTTGATACACGATCACGATATTATGACCATGGACAGTTCGCAAGCAATACATCAGGCACAGCCAATGTAGTATATGTTGCTAACCAAAGTAGTTATCAACTCAATGTAGGTAGTGCTTCAGGTGACAGCGTGTTGCGTGAAACACTCAAACCATTCCCTTATCAGCCTGGCAAGAGCCAACTCACATTAAACACATTCTGTATGAACACACCCGAGCCTAACTTGCGTCAGCGTGTAGGCTTGTTTGATAGTAATGACGGTGTGTTCTTTGAGAACGATGGTACATATAACTATATGGTCATTCGTTCAGGATCATATGGTTCGGAAGAAAGAGTCAGACAAGATGCGTGGAACGTTGACACATTAGATGGACTGGGTGGTGCATCTAATCCTTCAGGTATCACATTATATCCAGATCGCACACAGATCATGTTTGCCGATGTTGAGTGGTTAGGTGTAGGTAGTGTTCGTGTAGGATTTGTGATAAATGGTGCTTATATTATTTGTCATCAGTTCAATCATGCTAACCAAGTTGGCAATACAAAAGTTTACATGACTACAGCAACATTGCCTATCAGATATGAAATTACTAACACTGGTACAACTACTGGCAATAGCATGATGACACAGATTTGTAGTTCTGTCATCAGCGAAGGTGGTTTTCAGTTAGCAGGATCAGGCAATCCTAGAGCAGCCTCACATGTGATAGGCACTCCTGTTAGATTACCTAACGATGAAAGTTTCTTACCTGTACTTTCTATAAGATTGAAAAGCACTAATCTAAACGCTGTCGTCATACCTATGAACTATTCGATAGTTCCCGTGTCAGGAAGTTTGTTCCAATATCGTGTCTATAAAAAAGCAATCACAAGCGGTGGTAGTTGGGTAAGTTCAGCGGCAGATAGTTCAGTAGAATATAATCTAGCGCCTACAGCATTGGTTAGCGGTAGCATCGCAGAACAAACTTTTTTGAATAGCACTAATCAAAGTACAGGTGCGCCCATACAAGAACCATTCACTTTTGAATATCAGCTTGAGAGAGATCCGTTCACAGGCGTAGCATATGAATATACTATAATGATGGCTACAACTGGTACTAACCAAGATGTCTACGCAAGTATTGAGTGGCAAGAAATCACGTAACGTGAATGATAAAACTAATCATTTGGGACTTAGATGGCATATTATGGGAATCTAGTGTAGGTGAAACAAACTCTACTGGTGACATAAATCATAAAGCCATACAATTCATAAAACAAACCGAAGAATGCGGAATAATACATTCTGTCTGTAGTAAAAACAATCTAGCGAAAACTAAACCCTTCTTAGAATCATTAGGCATATGGAATTTATTTGTTTTTCCTGTCATCGAATATTTGCCTAAAGGACCCGCAGTAAAGAAAATAATAGAAAGCTGTCAATTAAACGAAACTCATGTATTGTTCGTAGATGACAATACAATAAACACCAATGAAGTAAAATACTTTTGTCCAGATATCAGTGTAGAAAATACTACTGACTTTATTGACTCGTTTGATATACCTCAAGGTAAATCAAGAACAGAACAGTATAAGATATTAGAGTTAAAATCATTTGATAAAGATAATCTTACCTTCTTGCAAGACAGTGATATAAAAATCTCTATAACTAATAATAACAATTGTTTTTTATTTTACGATAGAATATGTGAATTAGTTAATAGATCAAATAGACTGAACTTTACTAAAACAAGATTTCCATGCATCGATGATCATTTAATGCCCTATGCACATATTCAGAACAGAAAGAATTATGTAGTATTTGCATGGGACAAGTATGGTTATTATGGATTGATTGGTTATTTCTCTACGGACGAGGCTCTACAACAAATAGAGCATTTTGTTTTTTCTTGTAGGGTATTAGATATGGGGATAGAAAATTATTGTGCAGATTATATCAAGCATACCCTTAAAATACCTTTTGATATTAATATACCTCACCGAGATGTATCTTATATAGAACATGTTGATTTTGAAATTGCTAGCAAAATAATAGATACCAAAGAAGAACTAAAATTTAGCAGTGATGAGCCAAAAGTAAAAATATATGCGGGATGCCTGTCTTTGCCGATATGGTCTAGTTGTAAAACTAATTACATTATACAACCTATGAATTTTGGTTATCAGCCACATCACAGCAATATAGAAGATAACCCAGAGTTGATTATTATAAGTATAATGAATGAATTAATGATTGATCCTGGATCGTTATCTGATTACATATACAGATGTAACCGTTTTATCGAAATTGCTATTGAGCATAAGAAATCTATATTGCTTCTTATTCCCGAAAGTTTAGGGAAAAACTATACTAACACAGAGTTAGAAATCTATGATTTTTGGAATAAATTAAATTTGGATAGTATCTATGTACCTTTATCCTCTGAAATAGATCATACACATTTCACTAGACACGTTTTGGCTAAACTAGGGTTAAAAATCGATGCCTGGGTAAAAAATAAATTATCACTCACGTAACATCCAATAAATATCTACAGCACATCATGATTAGGAGCAAAGATGGAAATCCCTTACGATATTAACAAAACGCTAGACTTGATCAAACTAAAATTCTATAACGAATGGTTGTACACTGCCCACATTTACGATGAAGGCGACAGTCAATTTCATAAATCACTTACTGCACAAGTAGTCACAGAATATATCGATCCTCTTAACGTTGCTAAAGACGCTAAGATTTTAGATATGGGTTGTGGCCCCGGTTACTTTTTAGACGAGATGAAATCTCGAGGGTATACTGATGTTACTGGCGTGACATTAAGCCCGGGCGATGTAAAAATCTGTAAAGATAAAGGTCATACTATCAAAGGATACGACCTTTCTTTCTTGCCTCAAGGTGAAGGATACTATGATGAAAGTGTAGACTTTATCTTTTGCCGTCACGCATTAGAGCATAGCCCCTATCCTATCTTTACTCTGATGGAGTACAATCGTGTGCTAAAACAAGGTGCCAAGATGTATATCGAAGTGCCTGCTCCTGATTGTGAACGTAGACATGAATTCAATTTGAATCATTATAGCATTCTAGGAACACAACAACTAGCCGCATTGTTGATGCGTACAGGTTTTAAGATCGATCTATTCAACAATATGGAGTTTGAATTGAACGTTCCTGTTGGAGATGAAGAACAGAGAGTCAAAGAACATTATTATTGCATCGTAGTGACTAAGGCTAAACCATTGGATATAAAATGATTTGGCAAATTTAGACAATTTCATTCAGCCGTCTTTTTCGGATAGCAATAAATATTTTGAAAAGGGAAGACGATGGCAACAGAATCATTAATCAAAACGCCTTATCAGAAAACAATATTCAAAACTGATAAGGACTTAGAAGATTTTATCAAGTGCTGTGACCCTGAAACGGGTTACTTACACTTCATGGATAATTTCTTTTACATCCAGCATCCTACTAGGGGTAGTATTCAATATCACCCTTATAAGTATCAGAAACGCTTAATCGACACCTATCATAACTATCGATCATCTATCGCACTGATGCCTAGACAGTCAGGTAAGACTACAAGCGCCGCAGGTTATTTGTTGTGGTATGCTATGTTTATTCCTGATTCTACTATTCTTATTGCCGCACACAAATACGCCGGCGCACAAGAGATCATGCAACGTATCAGATATGCATATGAAAACTGTCCTACACATATCAAAGCAGGTGTCGTAACTTATAATAAAGGTTCGCTCGACTTTGAAAATGGTTCACGAATTGTAAGTGCTACTACAACTGAAAACACAGGTCGTGGTATGTCTATCACGTTATTATATCTTGACGAGTTTGCGTTCGTAAGACCCACTATCGCACAAGAGTTTTGGACTTCTATCACTCCAACACTAGCAACAGGTGGTAAATGTATCATCACTTCTACTCCTAACTCAGACGAAGATCAGTTTGCATTGATCTGGAAGCAAGCAAACAAAATGATCAATTCTCAGGGTGAAGAACAAGAAGTTGGTGTGAATGGTTTCAGAGCGTATCGTGCATACTGGAATGAACAGCCCGGAAGAGATGAAAAATGGGCAGAGGAAATCAAAGCTAAATTAGGAGAAGACAGATTCAATCGTGAGATTGGTTGTGAATTTATTATTGCTGATGAAACTCTGATCAATCCTAATACATTGTTTAAATTAGAGGGCATTGACCCGATCGAAAAGCAAGGTCAGATCAGATGGTTTCAAAAACCTAAAAAAGATCGGGTGTATGTAGTAGGCTTGGACCCGTCGTTAGGTACAGGTTCTGATCCTTGTGCTATCCAAGTGTTCGAAGCAAACACAACTACTCAGATTTGCGAATGGACAAACAATAAAACAGACATTCCAAATCAGATCAAATTACTAAAGCAGATAAACGAATATATCGTAGAGTGTACAGGTCAACCAAACAACTTGTACTACTCTATCGAAAACAATAGCATCGGTGAAGCCGCATTGATCTCATTAAGAGAGTTTGGTGAGTCTAATATTCCTGGCATCTTTATCAGCGAACGGGGCAAGAAGCGTAAAGGCTACACAACTACACAAAAAGTAAAATTATCGGCTTGTGCCAAGTTTAAAACCCTACTTGAAAGCAACAAATTGCGAGTAAATAGTAAAGCACTTATAAGCGAATTAAAAACATTTGTTGCGTCTGGTGGCAGTTATGCAGCCAAGATCGGTGATACAGACGATCTGGTAATGGCTACACTATTAATAATTCGGATATTACAAGATATCGCAGACTATCATCAAGACTTGGGCGAACAGATCAGAGATCACGATGAAGTGATTCCTCCACTTCCGTTCTTTGCCGTCATTAACTAAATTGGACTAAATATCTATATGGCCATTGATCAAGAATCTTTTAATACTAGACTATACGAACTCTTAAAGGTGCGGGGCTACGATCCTGTACCTAAAAATTCTAAAAACGAGCGATCTAACCCGCAACAAGCTGATGTCTTTGAGTTTACCTTCAAAAAAGACGGTGAAAGCTATGGTAAAGCGTGGGCAACTATAGATCAAGCCTCGCAATTAAAACTATATTACGATGACGAGCAAGCAGAAAGCCCTCCTGGGAAGACTAAAGGGCTTGACTATGATGATTCTTGGTCTGGCTTCTTAAAGCATTTGAAACAATGGACATTATCTAAGCAACTAGACTTTGACTTACAAAACAGTGATCGTTTAGGTGATGACATGCGTCAACGGGACTACTACAAAATGAAAGAAAAAATGAATGAGGGATATCACCCTATCAACAAACAAACAAGTTATAGCGATAGCGTACCAAACGTAAAAATCATTATTCAACATGATAAGAAACTTGAGGAAACTGATCAACGTTTCAGAAATATCGCTAAGATTTTTGTTGAGAACCAAGAAGGTGAGAGATTTGTAGTTCCCACTAAGCGTCCCGGTATCGCACGTGTATATGGTCGTCACGTAGCAGAAGGTGGTACTCCTTATGACGAGCGTGGCCGTCACATCACTCAATTAGTAGAAGAATTTACCAAGATGGCTGGCTTTGTACGTGCTACCAAGAACGGCGAGTTTACAGAATCAGTACAGCAATTAGTGAATGAGGGTGTTAAACATCACCAGTCATTAAAAGAAACACTACAAAAGATGCAAAGCCATAGAGGCTACAGTCATTATTTTGAGTCTTGGACTCCAACACTTATGGAAGACGAGTCTGATCCTACAATCGCTGAAATGTTTTCTACAGAAACTATCGATCCAAGAATCGAAAGTGTATTACCTATCTTAAACAAATTAAACAGACAAGTTGTTTCTGAGATTGCAGAAGTAAATGAACTAGCCGCTTGGGCAGAAGAACTTACTGAAGGCGAATCTGAAGAACGTCCTTATATCTGCGTACATGCCAAGAAAGGCAAGCACGAATGTACGGCTAGTTCATCATATGAAGCCGCAAAGAAAGCCGCGGAACATTGGAAATTAAAATCAACTGCTGGTATCGATGCACACTTAGCAGACGTTAAGCACTCTACTCAACACATTGAAGAAGCAGAAAAAAGAGATACACACTGCTCAGACAAGTGCTGTGGTTCGGACGTTAAACGAGAAGACTGTAACTGTCCACCAGACTGTAAAGGTTGTAACTGCAATGCAAAGCTAAATGAATCTGCACCTTATGAACCTTCTATCAGTCAAATGAGTGATGAAGATTTAGCCGAGTATATTTTTAAAGACACAATTGATACACCAGATACATACAAAAAAGCAGTTATGTGGGTTAAGCAAAATAGAGAAGAAGCAGAAGAAGCCGCTAACGAAATCTCTATGGATCATGCTGAACCGGGTGACGAACTTAACGAAGGTTCAGTCCATGTCATGTATATTAACGGCAAACCGATAACAAAATATGCTAGTATTAGTGATGCCGAACGTGATCTAAATTACATGACCGGAAAATATCCTAAGCATAATATAGAACTCAAAATAGAAAAAGACCCTGCTGATAAAAAGACCGCCGGCCTTGTAGGTGAAGCGCAATTGCTTGAGCAAGGATTATTATCAGATAGTGATATAGCAGAAAAAGTCAGTAAATTTATTGATGAGATCAATTCAAAGCATAAAGAATCAGACCGTGCCGCAGTGATTAAAGAAAAGATCAAGTGGTTAAAGCAAGAAGCAAAGCGTACTAAAGACAATGCACATAGAAGCAATCTTGCGAAAGAAGTAAAACTGCTAGGAGCATACTTACAAAGCGGAGAGATTCCTAATACCGGTGCTCAAAGCGCATATGATGCCGCAGTCTCAGCCGCTGATAAAAAGATTGGTAGAGGAGCACAAGATAGGGAATCCGAAGGTCCAACTAAAGGACATGTAAGTATCGCTAGAGCATTGTCTGGTATCATTGGAGCCGCTACTGGAATGCCAGTAGGTGTAGCAGAAGAACAAGTAGACGAGTTTGATATGTCTGGTTGGGAAGATGATCGCCCTAAGAAATATAACCCTCGACTAGTAGACAAAGACACTGGTGAAGAGATCAAGTTACCTGCTAAACTTAAAGACTTTAGAGGAGACGAAGTTATTGTTGTAAGTTTTCAAGCTCCTCACAAACCAAGTTCGACAGGCAGAGTTTATACTAAAGACGGTGGTTCTTTCTTCCCTAGCGTAGTCAATGCTAAGATCGTAGATCATGAGTGGGACGATCCTGACAATCTAGATGAAGAAGTTGAACAGATTGATGAAATTTCGGCAGACCTTGCAAGAAGGGCGGCCGACAAAGCATACACTAAAGCTGATGTAGCAAGCAAGAAAACTTATCCTGCTCAAAGTGATGCCGAAAAGAAAGCAAACATTCAGGGTCGTAAGTTTGATCGCTATGCAAACAAAAAGCAAGATGCGATGGACGAACTTGAAGAAGATTTAGATGCTAATCAGAAACGTGCAGGACAACTTGGGCCTACCGAAAAAGTTAAAAACAACAACATCGGCAAACTCGTAGGCAATGAGAGTGTAGAAAGATTCGATGAGAGCGAAAAAGCACTCGAGGATATTCTGAGATTAATTCGTTAAATTAATTACGACCGCCGAAGGCTTTTCCAGCTTCGGCGATACCAAATGATCCTAAAGTAACTATTACGAAAGAAGTATAGATGGTGTCAGAGATAACAAAGTCTCTGCCCATATAAGCTGTTACTAAGTCAACAATACCAAACGCAACCATCATAAAGAATGACACGAATCCAATAATAGATTTCTCATTTATATGGTTGTCATCCATGAACAACCCACCAATACGAAACTTCTCTTTGGGTTTAGCCTGCAAAGCCGCTACTTTAAGTTCCTTGGTCAAGGCTTCCATCTCTTTAATCTTGTCATTTGCTTCATCTAATTTCAAAAGCAAGTCGGTGTACTTGTCAAGATCCAAGTTTTCAATCACATTTTTGTTGTCGTTATCGGTGACCGTATCGCTCATTTTGTTACCCTAAATGTATTCAAAGACGCAAATAAAATTTTCAGGTCACTGTGAACGCAATAAATATGATTGCATTGAGTGACTCTTGCGTCTGTAATGTTAAAAAGTTCTCGCAAAACTATTTATCCATTCTTTCGCAAGGGTTATATGCATATTTTTTGTGTAAACACCCAAAATCAATCGAAAAACTGATAAATGGGCGAATAAGGAATAAATATGTATTGACACAAAGAGAAATCTATTATAGACTATCTAAGTGTTAAAAGTTTTCTCAATGAAAGCGAAACAAGTAAGATGATGGCATCTTGCGACAACACAAACTTAACTAAACTTAGGCACATACAATTAGGAGAAACAATATGGCAAGTCTAGCAGACATTCGTGCCCGTCTAGCGGCACAAGAAAATCGTTCTACACAGAACTATCCCCAATCAGACGGAGCAATCTATCCTCACTGGAAAATGGACGAAGGTGCAACTGCATCTATTCGTTTCTTGCCAGATGCGGACGGAAACAACTCTTTCTTTTGGGTAGAGCGTCAAATCATCAAGCTCCCATTCAACGGAGTCAAGGGTGATCCTAACATGAAACAAGTCACAGTTCAAGTACCATGCGTTGAAATGTTTGGTGAAAACTGTCCTGTTCTTGCAGAGGTTCGTCCTTGGTACAAAGATGAGACACTTAAAGAGATGGCTAACAAGTATTGGAAGAAGCGTTCTTATATCTTCCAGGGCTTTGTTCGTCAAAATCCTATCGGTGATGATACTACTCCTGCAAACCCAATTCGTAGGTTCGTCATTTCACCACAAATCTTCCAGATCATTAAATCTTCATTGATGGATCCTGAGATTGAAGAATTGCCAACTGACTTGATGCGAGGTCTGGACTTTAATGTTCGTAAGACTTCAAAAGGCGGTTACGCTGATTACGGTACATCTTCATGGGCACGTAAAGAATCTGCTCTTACTGAAGTTGAACAAGCCGCAATCGAAGCACATGGTCTTTTCAATCTAGCAGACTTCTTGCCCAAGAAGCCAAGCGAAGCAGAACTGCGTGTCATTAAAGAAATGTTCGAAGCATCAGTAGATGGTCGTCCATACGATAATGACAAGTGGGGTGCATACTATCGTCCATATGGACTAGAAGCACCAGCTGGTAGTGCAAGTTCAGATGATTCTGACTCTGACTCAGCTCCAGCGACATCTGCACCCGTAGCCCAGGCACCTGCCCCGGCTCCAGTAGCAGAACCTGCTCCCTCGACTGCTCAAGCATCAGGACCTTCTAGCGACAAAGCACAGGATATTCTTGCAATGATTCGTGCAAGACAGCAAAACGCTAGCTAAAGAGTGTGGGGGAGGCAACTCCCCCATTTTTGATTAGGAGATTTTAAAATGACATTACCAGACGAAAGATTTCGAGCTTTAAAGCAAGGAAAGAAACTTTTAGAGGAACTTTGCGATCCAGGTAAGACTCCTAGAGTACCCAGCGTAGTTAGAGACAGGGCTCGCGGAGCACTGAGGCATTATCCTAGTGATTATGATTTAGATCAAATCGCAGATAATTGCCCAGATATCCTTGACAAAGTTTCATTTGCAGATAGACTAGCACAATCAAATAACCGATAGGAGGAAAAGTGGCTAAACCTTTTGATGTTTCCAAATTTAGGAAAGACATAACCAAGTCCATCGAAGGACTAAGTATTGGATTTAATGATCCAACAGACTGGGTTTCGACTGGTTCATACGCACTCAACTACCTTATCTCAGGAGACTTTCACAAAGGTATCCCTCTAGGTAAGGTAACAGTGTTTGCGGGTGAATCTGGCTCAGGCAAATCATATATTTGTTCAGGCAACTTAGTGCGTCATGCACAACAACAAGGCATCTTTGTAGTCCTTGTTGACTCAGAGAACGCACTAGATGAAGACTGGCTGAAAGCGATCGGTGTAGATACTTCAGAAGATAAACTTTTGAAACTGTCTATGTCAATGATCGATGACGTTGCAAAAACTATTTCAACCTTTATGAAAGATTACAAACTTTTGGATGAGAATGATCGACCAAAAGTATTGTTTGTAATCGACTCACTAGGTATGTTGCTGACACCGACTGATGTTGACCAGTTCGATAAGGGTGATATGAAAGGTGACATGGGTCGTAAGCCCAAGGCACTGACTGCACTTGTTCGTAACTCAGTCAATATGTTTGGTGCACACAACGTTGGACTAGTAGCAACTAATCACACTTATGCATCGCAAGATATGTTTGACCCTGACGACAAAATCTCAGGTGGTCAAGGATTCATCTATGCATCTTCTATCGTAGTAGCAATGAAAAAGTTGAAACTCAAAGAAGATGAAGATGGTAACAAGATCAGCGAAGTACGTGGTATCAGAGCCGCTTGTAAGGTGATGAAAACACGTTACGCAAAACCGTTCGAGGGTGTACAAGTTAAGATTCCATATGAGACAGGTATGAATCCTTATTCTGGACTAGTTGATTTGTTTGAGAAAGCAAATCTTCTTAAGAAAGAAGGCAACAGGCTCACATACGTAGCACAAGACGGTACCGAACTGAAGTTTTTCAGAAAGGGCTGGGAATCTAATAGTGAAGGATGTTTAGACAAAGTTATGGCTGAATACTCTACTGTAAAAACTCAACTTGATTCAATAAATAACGAAGTTGAAGAAATTACAGAAGAGGAAGCATAACATGAATCTAGTTGATTTAAACGAAATTTGGTCTTTGATCAAACCCAGTCTCAGAGACGGCGACCCAAGAGAAGCCGCAGACCTAGTTGTACAACATCTTATCGATGTTGAAGGTCATACTTTTGCAGAGATTAAGAAAGCATTTGGTAACGATCCAGATATCAAAGAAGCACTTTCTTACTTTACTACAGAAGAGGAGTACGAAGAGGAAGAAGACTGGGGTGACGAGGATGATGAAGACGAACTTGAATTTGAATAATCTATGAATTGGTACACACGCATCACACACGATCTTTCAGTAATTCCTGACTTCATCAGTCATTACGAAAATGAATTGATTTCATCTAAATCCGATGTCAGGGTAAGCGGCGTTGTTGAAAAACAAATTGCCGCTTTACCCGGCATTACCGAACACCGATTTAATCAATTGCAAGAGATTGAAGCAGTCTTAAATTATCTTAATATCAGATTAAGAAAAATCCGCAGAACACATTTCCAGAAATATCTGGAGAAATATAACAGGGCCCTTACTAGCCGTGATGCTGAAAAGTATACTGACGGTGAGGACGAAGTTATCGACTTTGAATACCTAATCAACGAAGTAGCATTATTACGTAACAAGTATCTTGGTGTAATGAAAGGCTTAGATGCTAAACAGTGGCAACTGGGTCATATCGTCAGACTGCGTACCGCGGGCATGGAAGACGTAACCGTATCGTAAGTCATTGATTCTAATAGGATCGTAAGTTGTTGATTCTATTAGGAATCCAAAAAAAGTTGAAAAATATCCAAAAAAGTGGATAAAAAGGCTTGACTTTGGGTTGGATTGGGTTCATAATGTGTACATAGACTGAGAAAACGGAGATCGTTATGACTACTGCAATCACTGAAACCCAAGTTCTTGACATTCACGTAGAGGCTCTTCAGGCCGCTAAAAAAGCAGAATCAGACTTTATCTCAAAGCACGGTGAACCTTGGTACTGTGGCTTTGCTTGGGTCGATGTTTACGGAGTTCGTTCTAACAGCAAGTTGGGCAAAGCCCTGCAGGCTGTAGGTTTTGATCGTTCATCTTATAGCAAATCTCTCAAACTTTGGAACCCGGGCGGTTCTGGTACCCAGTCAATGGACGTTAAAGAAACCGGAGCCCGCGCATATGCTGATGTCCTTCGCAAGTATGGCATCCAAGCATATATGGGTTCAAGAGCCGATTAAAAGGCTTGACATTGGTTCCAAAATCCATTATAATTATATCTTACACTGACACACACGGAG
>Ga0208161_1000389_pt1 | contig 25391 bp, 42 predicted proteins | sample CB_VirMetaG_3_FD_184538 | JGI IMG/M metagenome (GOLD analysis project Ga0208161, IMG submission 184538) | Freshwater to marine saline gradient viral communities from Chesapeake Bay - CB_1508_1S Viral MetaG (SPAdes) (version 4) | ecosystem: Environmental > Aquatic > Marine > Coastal | place: USA...
TGAGCAGCGCGCCGCGCGGCTGGATCAGCTCGGCATCTCGACCCGCGAGCTCGATCTGCGGGCCCAGCAGCTGGCGCAGCAGGCGTTCCTGGAAGGCCGGAGCTTGGATCTCCAGGCGGCCCGTGATGAGGCCGAGGTGGATATCCGGAGCCGGCAGCTCCAGCAGGAGTCGCTCCTCCAGGGCCGGAGCCTCGATCTCCAGCAGGCGCGCGACATCGCGCAGCGGGAGCAGACGGCAGCGAACCTGGCGCAGCAGGACCAGCAGTTCCGCGCCACCCTCTCGGCAGAAGACCGCCGGTTCAACGACACCTTGGCCGAGCAGCGCATCCAGCGCCAGCAGCAGCTGGGGCTCTCGCAGCGTCAGGTGGAGCTCGAGGCGGTGCGGATTCAGAACCAGGCCGCCCAGTTCGGCCAGCAGCTGTCGTTCCAGCAGGCGCAGGCCCAGGCCGAGATCGGCCTCCGGACCCAGCAGATCCAGAACGAGTTCGCGATTCAGGGCCGGCAGGTCTCGGTCCAGGAAGCGCAGCAGCAGGCGCAGGAAGAGCAGTTTGCGATTATCAGGGCGCAGCGTGACGCGGAGTTCGAGCAGACCATCGGCGCCGAGCTGCGCCGAGTCGGTGTGTCCGAAGGCGAGCTCCAGCAGCGCAAAGATCAGTTCGATGCCGAGTTGGAGTTCCGAGAAAACCAACTGGCGCAACAGAACGATCAGTTCAACCGCGAGCAGGATATCCGCCGGATGCTCGGGCTGACCGAGGCCACTGGCGTCGTGTACGACGAGCGGGGCAACCCCATCCGCGTGGGCGGACAGCCGCGCCTCACGCAGCAGGCCCTCCAGGCGCAGCAGTCGCTTATGGTGCAGCTGGCCGGGATTCTCTCGGGCGCGACCGTGCCGGATACGTCATACAAGGCGTTCGTGGATCAGCTCCGCACCATGTTTGGGATGCCGCCAGCAGCCGGCGGTAGCGGCAGCGGAGCCGTTGGTGGTGGGTCTGGTGGCTGGGGCCCGACTGATAACGAGACCCAGATCATCCCCAACGCGACCTAAGGAGACAGCACAATGGCAGCCTATGGAGCATTGACCGCGTTGCAAGCCGCCCTTATGGCGGGCGCTGGTGGCGCAAAGGGGCTCGTCGCCGCGCGCGAGCGGGAGAAGGCCGAGGAAGAGCGCAAGCAGCAGCAGATGGATCGCGAGTTCTCAACCCGGCTCGGCATCCAGACCTCTGGCGCGCGGCCCGTCACCGGCGCGCTGCCGGAAGGTTACGAGCAGCTGGGGTCATATCGCGGCGTGCAGTATGCGGCGCCGATCCCCAGGACCGCCGCTGAGAAGGCGCAGGACGAGCTGACCAATCTGCTCAGTCAGACCAAGGCCGTCGCGAATCTCAAGTCGGAGCTCGAGACCCAGCAGCGGGCCGCTGGTCGCCCGGCCCTCGAGGCGGCCCTGGCGAAGGTGCCGAAGGGGCTCCTGAGTGAGGGCGAGCGCGAGATGATCCTCTCGGCGGGCGGGATAGAGCCGAAGGAGTTGATCCGACTCATCAGCGACCGCATGGAAGCGCAGCGGCGCGGGGCGCCGGGAACGCAGACCGAGGCGGAGATTCGCAAGCTAATCAATGGGGAAGTCGGGCAGCTGCGTCGGCAATTGACCGATGAGACGATTGATGTTCCCGATCCGGATTATACGGGCCCCGAGCCCAAGTATCGCGTGCCGTATGGCAAGCCGATCCCAACCATGAAAATCAAGCTCAAGCCCGAGCAAATCGAGGCCCAAGTCGAGGCGTACCGGGCGTCGCGGTTCGCGGACTACGGCCTGGCCGTCCCGTCTGCCGCACCGGCTGGCGGCACGGGAGCTACTGGCGGGCAGGGTGGGGGCCTCCGGATGTCGGTGCCAGCCCCAACCCAGGGCGCGGGCGCCATCGATAACATTGGCACCATCCTGGATCGGACCAGCGCCTTCGGACGGCAGGGCGCTCCGTCGCCCATGACGTGGACGAGCAGCAGCGGCAAGACCTACCGTTTCTAATCGGGATCTCTCATGGCCAACGGCACGCCTCCCAAGCGGTTCTCCGAGCAGTCGCTGCAGACCTGGAATAACATCCAGACGTTAAAGCGTCAGGGCGCGACGGACCGGGAGATCGAGGAGTTCCTCGAGTCCTCCGGCGCCGAGCGCGTCAACGAGCGCACCGGCGTGCTGGGTGCGGCGGAGAACATTGGGCGCGGATTCCTGCAGGGGATGAGCGAGGGCGTGACGAGCACGGTGGGGGTGACGGGGGTGCCCACTCGCCAGACCGATATCGAGAATGCCAGGTTCTATGATCCGCTCGGCAGGGCAGGCGCGTTTGGGCGGGGGGCGGGTCGTATCACGCAAGAGGTGGCCCAGGCCATGCTGATGGCGGGCCCAGCGGCGAAACTGGTCAGTAAGATCCCGCAAATCGGGAGTGCCGCCACGCGCGCGCTGCAGAGTAAGTCCCGCGTGGAGCGGGCGCTGGCGACCGGCGCCTTGAGCGCCCCGGTCGATATCGTCCAGGGCCTCAAGTCCGAGACGCCGTTCCTGCTACCTGAGAGCACCGGACGTCTGGGTTCGGTGTTCGAGAACGTCGCCACCTCCGGGATCGCGGGCGGCCTCTTCCCAGCCGCCAAGCGCCCGGTGGAGCAGCCGATCGGTACGCGCCGTCCGCAGCCGCCGGGTCAGACCATCATCGATACGCGCCTGGCCCGGATGGAGGGTGCGCCAGTGGCGGAGGCCATGCCGACCCCTGGGGCACCACGGCTCCCGGGAGCCCCAACCGCCCTGCCGGCGCCAGCCACGGTCGCTGAAGAGATCGTGCCGCCACCATCCGCTGTCACGCCAGACGTGACAGCACCCGCTCAACCGATCAAAAAGGCAAAGGCCAAGCCGGCTGTCGTCGAAGACAACCTGCATATCGGCGGGAGCAAAGAAAACTTCGACATCTTCAAGCGTCCGTTAGACCCTGACGAAGCATACGAAGTTGGGTGGCGCACGCCGCTTGGCGAGATAAACCAAGTATCCTATACCAAGATCCCACCCGACTATACGTTAAAATGGGAAGTTCGGCGCGTGCGCCTTACCGACGACGGCATTGTTGGTGGCGCCGTTTCCAACCTAACCCCAGAGCGCATTGAGCTCTTCGAAGAGGCCACGCGCATCAATAACGTTGCGCGTTATTCGAAGGATAAGCAGGCCGTGAAGCAGGCGAAGGATCGCCTGAAAGAACTGAAAGAGATGGGGATTCGCCCACTTCGCGACGACGATTCGTGGGATTTGCAGTACGCGCGTCAGAGATTGAATGAAGGCCAGCAATTAAACTCTGAAATACCTTCTCCAGAAGATATTCCAGAAATCATGCGGGCCATAAATGACCCGGATAGTCCGCATTGGTCAAAGCAATATCCTGGCAACCGCCCCGGCTTCGCGCAGGCGCAGGCCCTCACCACGCTCGGCGGCGCGGGCGTTGGCGCCACGCTCGGCGGCCTGACGGGGACGGACCAGGAGACGGCCATCTCGGGCGCTATCGCGGGTGGCCTGGCGGGCGCTGGGCTCGGCTATGCTGCAGGCCGTGGGCTGGGCCGTGCGGTCACACCGGAGATCCGTGGTTCGACGCCGGATATCCAGGCGGTCAATGAGACCATCCGCGTTGGGGACCGTCCGGTTACTACGAAGCCATGGCTCTCCGAGGCTGATCGCTTTCTGACCAACTATGTCTCGCAGACCATTCCCATGGAGCGTGCGGGAAGGGCGGCGGCTGGTGCGGCGGGCGAGCGCGCGATGGCCGAGCGCATCGCCGTAGCCCAGGGGGCCGGGCAGGCTGCGAAGCAGTACATTCTCGATAACATCCGCCCATCACTACTCGCCGCACGCGGAAGCTGGGATGATGCGCGGGCATTGATTAAAGCGCGCCGGTTGGTCAATCTCGCGGATCGCGGTGTGGCGGAGAAGTCCGACGTCCCGATTGATGTTTTGCGTGGCGCCGTGCGTGACGGGGATGCCAACCCCGCGGTGCGAGGCTTGGCTGATGTGGTCAACGGGGTCTACCGCGACCTCCTGACCATGAAGTATCGCGCTGGTCTGCTGACGACCGATCAGTATAATGCCATTATGCAGAGCGAGGATTATTACTCGCCCCTGCTGCGCGAGTTTGTCGAAGAGCGTAACACATTTGGCGGAACCGGTGGCAAGCGGTGGACGATTTCAGATGCTGGCGTTCGACGCATGGATCGCACGCAAAAAGCCAGTGCACAAACCGCCGATCCGCTCGAAGTGCTTTTGGCTTCGGTGGAAAGCACGTTTAACCAGGTGGGCCGGCAAAATGTGCAAAACTTGCTGGCGACCTTTGCCGATCTCGATAAGATCCCAAATCTCATCCGTCCGGTGACCGGTAAGGTATCGCCGGATGCGCTGACCTTCACGCAGCTGCGTGGCGGGCAAAAGCAAGCGTATGAGGTGCTTGATAAAGAGCTCTACGACGCTATCGCCGGGCAGGGTCCGACGGCAGCAAACGTCGGCGTCCTCATTGGCAGTTACTTTAAGAAGGCCCTCCAGACTGGCGTTACCCTAACGCTAGACTTCTTGCAAAAGAATATCGTCCGTGACTTGGCGCTCTCCGGCATTCAGCGCCCGGACGTCCAGCGCGCCGTGCGAGAGATGGTGGCGGGATCGGTCTCTGGCGCAGCCATCGGGGCAGCGACGGCAGAAGAGAACGAGCGCATGAAGGGACTGCTGCGGGGCGCCGGGATGGGCGTCGCGGCGGGAGCCTATGCCCGGCCACTGGCGCAGACCATGGTCGCGGTAAAAAACATCGTCCGCAACGAAGACGTCTATAAAAACTGGATTCGCCAGGGCGGATCGACTGAAGGATTCTTTGTGCGTCGTCCGGCTGACGCACGAAAGTTCCTCGAGCAAATGGAGCGCCAGGGTACGCTCAAGGATATCATCAACCCGGGGCGCTGGGTCGATATGCTGGTGTATGTCGGCAGTGTTGCCGAGCAGAGCACCCGCTTGGCGGCTTATAAGCAGATGAAGGATCTCGGGATACCGAATGCGGCAGCGGTGCTTGAATCTCAGGATCGCACGCTTCGATTTGCCCAGCGCGGCAAGCAGACGCGAACGGTCGCCGAGGTCTCGACGTTCTGGAATCCGCGCGTACAGGGATGGTACAAGCTGGGCCGGATGCTGAAGGAGCCAAAGACGTGGGGCATGGCCGCCACCATGATCACGGCGCCCAGCATCGCGCTCTGGAACGTCAACAAGGATAACCCCGAGTACTGGAAGACTCCGGTGTGGGAGCGCAATATGTTCTGGCTCATCCCGAAGAACGGGGAGCCAGACGAGTATGGGGAGCGGGGATTCTGGCGTATCCCGAAGCCGTTCGAAATCGGCCTCATGTTTGCGTCACTGCCGGAGCGGCTGCTCGATGCGGCTGCGCAATCTGGTATAAAAATTCCGTTGCTCGACACTGGGCGCACCGCAGCTCCCAAGGTGGCCGAGCCGGGCCGGGCGATTAGCGAGACAGTCGGTCCGTTTGTTGAAGAGACGGCGGTTGGTTTGGCGCCAATCCCAACGGCACTATCAGTACCCGGGCAGCTGCTGCTCAATCGCGACATCTTCCGGGGACGGCCTATTGTTTCCCGCACGGATCTTCCAGAATCCGAGCAGATCACCCCAGAGTCATCGGCCATCGCGCGTGTGCTGGCTGATCGTGGTATTGCGCCGCAGAAGACTGATTTTGCTATTCGTGGTTTCTTTGGTGGGCTCGGTACAGAAGCCTCGCGGGCGGTTGATGCGCTGGCTCGAGCTGCTGGTGGGGCTGCGCCAGAAGCACGGCCTGCGCCGACTGGCGCTGGTCGATTTATTTCTCGTGCATTCCAGACCCGCACCTACAGCGCGACGGACACCGAAGTGGCGGCGCGTGACCGCCTGCGCGACCTGCGTGAGGTCAATAACGGGCTCCGCAAGGTTGAGATGAGCAACGACCAGGCGCGGATCGATCGCTACATCCAACGCAACCAGGCGGACATCGATGCCTGGTTCTCACTCTCCGGCGCACAAAGCCAGCTCGATGACCTGGCCGCCGAGCGGCGGGCGGTGATCGCGGATCAGCGCATCTCGCAAGACGAGCGCCGCCGGATTCTTTCCACGATTCGTACCGAGGCGGACCGCATCGCGCGGGACGTGCTCGCCTTTGGGATGCGTCGCTAATGCCAAACAAGCCACTGGTTCCCGCCGCGCTTAAGGAGAAGCTGCGCGCCCTCCTCACCGCCCAGCGTAGCACGACCGATATCCCGATCGAGATGCCCGAGCGCCCGGCGCGTCCGAGCCCGGTCGATGAGGCGGTCGAGATGATCGCCAAGTACGAGGGGTTCCGCGAAAAGGCCTACCGCGATCCGCGCGGTAAGCCGACCATCGGCTACGGGCAAGCGACCCCGGACGTCCGGATGGGGATGCGGACCACGGAGCCCGAGGCCCGCAAGTTCCTCGAGGAGCGCGTGCGCGCCGACTCCGCCAACCTTGCCGGGCGCGATGTGCCCATCAGCGCGGGGCTCCTCTCGGCGGCCTATAACCTCGGGCGCGGGAATCTCGGCGAATACGGCATCCTCTCGGCGTTGCGTGGGGGCGACTACGAAGAGGCAGCGAAGATCCTGGAGACGGCGGTCCGGGCCAGGGGGAGAACGCTCCCCGGCCTCGTGAAGCGCCGGAAGGAAGAGGCCGAGAATATCCGCCAATCCCGTCCCGTCCCTCAGAACATCATCGGGCTCCGCTAATGTCCCCCCACAGTTCCTCCTTTCTCATCGGCATCATCACTGGCGCCAGCTCGAGCGTCATGCAATCCACCACCGCCAGCCCGACCGTTTCCATGATGGTGCCCATTCTCTCCGCCGTCGTGGGCGGCGCCGTGAGCTACGGCATCCTGAAGGGCGTGGTGCAGGCCATGGAGCGCGACGTGTCCCAGATGCGGCGCGATATGGGCCAGATGTACGATCTCCTCCGCGACTTCTCGAGCCGCATCGGGCATATCGAGGGGCGCCTCGACGACCGCAAGTGATCGCCAAGCTCGGTGGCCGCAAGTTCCTCTTGTCCCTCCTCGGCGTCGTGGCCATCGCCGGGCTCTCTCTCACCGGAGCCGACGCGGCGGCCTATGGCTCCATCGCCCTCATCGTCACCGCCTATGCCGGAGCCAACGGCTACATCGAAGGTCGCTACGCAGTCCCGCCCAAGCCCCAACCACAACAGTCGGGGGACGAAGGAGATTAAGTGCATCGTCCTCCACGCCGACGCGAGCCCGAACGAGCGCGGCACGCTGTCGTGGATTCAGGCGTCGGAGAGCAAGGTCAGCTACCACACGCTGATCGGACGGGACGGGACGATCTATCGCTGTGTGCCCTACGACCGCCGGGCCTGGCACGCCGGCAAGGCGAACTGGCAGGGCGAAAAGGACGTGAATGGGATCTCGATCGGTGTCGCGATCGCCTCCCGGCACGACGGGAAAGAGCCGATGACCGACGCGCAGAAAGCGTCACTCCACGGCGTGCTCACCGAGATCCGCGCCAAGTACGGGCCGCTGCCCGTGACCACCCATGCCGCCATCGCCCCGGGCCGGAAGACGGACCCCGAGGCGATCCCCAACTTTACCCTGGCTGACTATGCCTAACCGGAGTGACCGGATGTTCGTCGTCGCGTTATTGCTCCTGCTGAGTGCCTTAGTGCTGTACCTGGTGCAGCACCCCGTTCCCCGCCAGGGCCTCGAGGCGAGGCAGCAGCGGGTCGAGCAGGCCGTCCAGGAGGCGGACCATGCGACCACCGTCGTCATGGCGCAGCGCGACCTGACTCGGCAGGTCTCCCGGCACGAACGCCAGGCGCGGGTGACGGTGCTGGCGCAGCTCCAGGCGACCAATGATAGCTTAAAAGCCCTCACGGAGACGCTGGTCGATTCGACGGCCACGATCACCATGCTCCGGCAATCGCTGGCGAGCGCCATCCAAACCGCCGACACGCTGACCGATGTCGTCACGCAGTATGTCGCGGCGGTCGATAGCCTGAAAGACGCCTACGCCGCCGAGCGACGCGCCGCCACAGTCGCTCTCGAGAAGGCCGAGAAGGCCATCGTGCAGCAGGATAGCCTGATCCGGTCGCATCGTGCGCCGGAGTGTGCGGTGCTGGGGATCCGCTGCCCCACGCGCAAAGAGACGCTGCTCATCGGCGTCAGCGTCGGCATCCTGACCAGCCTCTTGACAATTCGGTAACTTCGTCCTACTGTCGGGCAACTCCTCACCCCCTCGGAGGCTATGCCACGTCGCGCCCGTTCGTCCCATGATAGCTGGACTCCGGAGCAATCGCAGGCGTTGCTCGAGCTCATCCGCACCTATGGTGCCGATGCCTACTACCGCTACGGCAAGGAGACCGGGCGGACCCCCGATGCCTGCCGGATGCACATCCAGCGCACCGAACGGGACGAGTGGCTTGATGCGATGGCGGAGTACCGGCGGAATACGTTCGCCAAGCAAGAGGGCAAGCCCAAGACGATCTCCGAAACGCAGGCCGCCGTGGCGGATGCCTGGTGGGATCGCTTCACCCCCGTCCAGATCAAGGCGCCGCCGGCCCGATCGACCAAATTGGCCCAGGCCGGGGTCACCGTGGTCGCCTCGGACTTCCATTTCCCGCTGCAAGATGACGCCTCGGTGGCGATCTTCCTGGAAACGGTGCGCCAGCTGCGCCCGGCGACGGTAATCCTGAACGGCGACCTCCCGGACCTCCTCGCCCTGTCCCGTTACCCCAAGGATGTGCGGGGCACCTGGTCCCTGCAGGAGGAATCGGTCGCCTTCACGGCCTTTCTGCACGAGCTCGAGCAGGCGATGCCCAAGGACGCCACGTTATTCGAGATCGACGCCAACCATTCCGGGAACGGGACCGAATCCCGCTGGTGGCGCTACCTCTCCGAGCGCATCCCCGAGCTCATGGGCCATCCGCGCGCGAAAGAGGAGATGACCTACCAGAAATGGTGGCATCCCGCGTGGAGCCGGGTCCAGATGATCGAGGAGATGGTCATCGGGCACGACCTCCTGGTCACCCACGGGGATATGGCCCGAAAATGGGGCGGCTATACCGCCAAAGCGCACTCCGAGCGGTATGTGAACAGTGTCTTACACGGTCATACACACCGGCAGGGGTCGCACATCCGCCGGGTCCCTGCCGTGGGCAGCCGGGGGGAGCAGACCATCCGGGCCTATGAGATCGGCTGTATGTGCCGCCTCGATCCGGGCTATACGCGCGTCCCGGACTGGACGCAGGGGTTCGCCATCGTGACCAGCACCGCCAGCCGGTACGCAGTCGAGCTCGTCACCATCGAGAACGGGGCCGCCGTCATCGGCGCCCTGGGGCAGGAGCTCCGTGGCTAGACGCTGGCCCGCCATCCCCAAAGCGGTCGCCGGCATGGCCGGCCCGATCAAGATCAGCCAGCGGCGTGGGGCGTTAACGGCGCCCGATGGCGAGGACTGCTGGGGGCTGTACCTACCCCCCAAGCGCACGATCGCCCTAGCGGCAGGGATGCCCCCGGCGCTCCGCTGGCATACCCTGATCCATGAGTGGGCCCATGCCTGGATCATCGACGCCGGGCTGACCAACCTGATCCATGGCGAGGACGCCGAATTGGAGCGGAACATTGAAGTGTTCTGTGATACACTAGCGACCGCTATGGTGCGTGCCATGGCCACCCACCTGGGCCTCGATCCGCTCCAGAAAAAATAAATGTCTTGACAGATTTCCGAAGGGGAACTAGACTAGGGATGTCGCCAGAACGGCGGCATCCCTTTTTCTCTTTCAGGAGAATCGCATGGCGGTACACAAGATGTCCGATGGGCCGATCACGATGGTGGTCGCAGGTGTCAAGCAGACCGAAGGGAACTTCGGTCCGCAGTTCTGTTTCACGGCAGCCGATGGCACGGATGTGTATGTGAGTGAGATGGCGGGGGCCAAGGGCCTCGCGCGCATGAACCTCACCCCGGAGACGGTCGTCGGGCAGACGATCACGATCGAGCAGGTCAAGAAGGACGGCAAGACGTACACGAACTTCAGCAAGGGCGGCACGCCCGGCGCCCCGGCCACCCGCACGACCTCGACGGCGGCGCCGGCGATGGCGTTCGACGATCTCGTGGCGCTGTATGCCAAGTGCGTCGAGGCGGCGATCCAGCAGCTGGGCAAGCGGTGCGAGCAGGCGGAGATCCCCGTCGATGGCGCCGCCATCCAGGCCGCTGCCGCCACCCTCTTCATCCGGGGGAGCAAGTGACCATTCAGGGAGGAGAGACCCCGGTCCCCACCGTCGTCCAGGAGCTGCAGGCCGAGCTCCGGGCGGTGCGGGAGCAGATGGTGAAGCTCGAGCAGTGGGTGTTCATGGTGGACGTGGCAGCAGGTGAGCTCGAGGCGCGGTTCCAGAAGCGGATCGTCTCATGAGCCCGACCATCACGAACCTCCACAATCTCCCCGAGGCGCTGGTGGCGGCGGTCCGCAACGACCCCTACACCGGGGGCGGGGACATCAGCGTGACCAAGCTGATCGATGCCCCCCAGCGCCGGGCCCTCTGGCGGCAGCACCAGGACGCGATCGAGGAAGATGTCTCGGAGCGGATCTGGTCGCTGCTGGGCCAGGCGGTGCATCACATCCTGGAGCGCGCCGGGACGGATACCCTGGTCGAGCAGCGGCTCTTCGCCGAGATGGCGGGCTGGACGATCTCGGGCCAGTTCGACCGGCTGCACCTGAGCTCCAAGACGCTCAGTGATTACAAAGTGACCACGACGTACAAGGCCAAGGGCGACGACAACTGGACCCGGCAGCTCAACATCCTGCGCTGGCTGGCGTTCCAGAATAACCTCGAGGTCGAGCGACTCGAGATCGTCGCCATCTTCCGGGACTTCCGGCGCTCGGAGGCGGAGCGGAACCCCGACTATCCGCAGCAGGCGGTCAAGGTCATCGAGATTCCCGTCTGGTCGCTGGACGAGACCGCCGAGTACATCCGTGAGCGGGTGCTGCTGCACCAGGCGGCGCAGGCCGGCGACCCCGCGCCCTGCACGGACGAGGAGCGGTGGTATTCGGGGGATAAGTGGGCGCTGATGAAGCCGGGCGGCAAGCGGGCGCTCCGGGTGCTCGAGGAGAAGCCGGACTTCGTGCCGGAGGGCACGATCCTGGAGCACCGGCCCGGGCGATATCGGCGGTGTGAGCAGTACTGTGAAGTCGCGCCCTGGTGCGCGCAGTGGCAGGCAGACCTAACCCTTCAGGAGACGTATGCGACCGATCGATGAGAAGCGCCGGACCCAGATCCGACGTCTGTATGCAGCGGGCCTCACCTTGCGCCAGATTGGCGCGGCCCTCGATGTGACCTACCAGGCCGTCCACTCCATGCTCGAGCGGATGGGCGTCCCGCGCCGGCCTCGCGGCGGGAACCAGGGCGCGCACAGCCGGCGGAGGAAGTAGTCATGCGCTCGTCAGAGGAATGGGAAGAGATCATCGACGCGCTGGAGTACCGGGTGGCGCAGCTGGAGGAGCGCGTGTACCGCGAGTCGAACCCGACCGATCTGCGGAATATGCAGAAGCGCCGGCAGATCTACTATCGGGTCATGAACCGGGCGACCGACCATGCCTAATCTCTCGATCATCCCAGCCCGAGCCGTTATGGATCGGGAGCTCACCCCCACGCAGCTGCGGGTGCTGTGTGCCATCGGCATTCACACCGATCGGCTGGGCGGAAACGTCTGGACCTCGGTGCGGACGCTGGCCCAAGAAGCCGGGGTGGTCGAGCGCACCGTGCAACGGGCGTGCGAGGAACTGGTGGAGCGGGGCTACCTTCGGGTGGTCCCGCGCCCCGGGCGCACCTCGCTCTACACGGTGGTGCTGGAGCCGCCGCAGACGGGTGACACGACAGTCACCCCTGACTGGGGGGTCACCCCACCCCCGACACAGCTAAGTCACCCCACCCCCGACAGAGCTGTGTCACCCAAACGACCCCAGGAAACGACCCCACTGAAACGTGCGACGCGCGAGGAGGTGGATACGCTGATCCGCGCTTATCCCGATCGCCCGGAGCCGGTGGTCTGGCCTGCCGTGATGAAGGAACTCAACCTCCTGGTGCAGCAAGGGCAGTCCGTCGAGCGGATCATCCGCGCAGCGAGCCGATATCGGATGGCCTGCCTGCTCAACAAGACGGAACCGCAGTATGTGAAATCCCTGCACCGCTGGCTCGCGGACGGACTCTGGCGGACCTACGATGTGATCACGGTCCATGGCCGGACGCGCGAGGAGTGGCGGTTGTCGGGGCAGGATGTGCTCGAGTTCGACCGATTAGCTGGTGTCCACAAACCTGAGGAGGTGGCGTTGTGAAACACACACAGGAGGTGCCGTGTCCCAACTGTCATGGGCGCGGCGAAATCGTCGGCGACGACAACGACATGGTGGTCTGCGGGGTGTGCATGGGGATGAGGCTCATCTCCGTGGACCTGCCGCCGACCATCCCCGCCATCCCCGAAGAGGCGTGGTATCGGGACCCACAACCCATCCGCCTGTCACGGAGCGAGTTATGATCATCGACGAGATGCAGCAGATGGTGGAGCCGACCGAGACGCTGCACGAGCGGGTAGCGCAGCGTCCCCGGCCCTACGGCATCGACCTCACCACGCAGTATCTGGGCAACCGCGTCCGGCGCACCTTCTACCCCGAGCACTGGGCGAAAGTGCAGATCGCCCGTGATAACGCGAGGCGTTATGCTGCAGGATGACGAGCGATTCCGTCTGGTCTACGCGCAGGTGGTCAAACTCTGGGCCACGATGGAAAGCGGGACCGACGATGAGATTGCAACCGAAACCCAGAAGTTGACCGCCCTCCTCCAACACGCAGAGCCGACGAATGGCGCATAACATCGACCTTCCCCGTCACCGCTACATCTGGGTCATCGAGTCGGCGGTCCACCGCAAGGGCTCGCAGGAAGTGACCCTTCCCGCCGTCTGGTGGGGGATGAGCGCCACTCCGGGCCGGATGTTCGGGTGCCATGTGCTGCTGGAATCCGGCGCGATGGTGGTGGACCTCCCCCTGCACGCGCTGCGGCATCACCCCCACGCCACGCACCGGGTGCTCCCGGAGATGAGCCAGCGATGGGATGCCTACGGCTGGGCCATCGAGGCGCACGAGCCACGTTACTTGCAGGATCTGCGGTGCCGGGTGTTGAGCGAGAACCATAAGCACATCGTCGGCACGGGCGAGGTCTGGTTCTATCTCGACCATGTCTCTGATGGCTACTCGCTCGAGCCGGGGCAGCACAAGCACCACTGGATCGTGGCGATGTCGGAGGGTCACTTCGACTGCGTGCCGCAGGACATGGTGCTGGTGGAAGAGACGAGCTTCACGAAGGACGTAGGCATTCCCCCCATCAAGCGCCAGTCCAGGATCTGGAGTTGCGAATGACGAACGGGAAAGGTAGCATACGACGCCCGGCCTCGGTCTCAGAAGCCGAATACGCCGCCAACTGGAACCGCATCTTCAGAGGAGAAGAGCAGAGTGCATACGATGGACCGACGTGGTGTGCTGGCGCAGGCCCTGTTACGCCGATCCGGCACCAAGAAGACGGGGAAGACGATTGCCTTCCGGTGTCCGAGACATAGTGATAACACCGCCTCCGCCTGGCTTGGGGACTTTCAGTGGGGCTGCGCGGCGTGCGGGTTCACCGAGCACTTCGACACGCTGGCGACGGATCTGGGCATCGTGCTGCCCGAGACCACGCAGCGCGGGCTCACGCTCAATGAGTACGCCGAGCGCAAGGGGCTCTCGCTCAAGATGCTCGCCAAGGCGGGCGTCGAGGAACGGATCGGCAAGTTCGGTGATGCGCTGGTCGCGATCCCTTACCGGGATGCGGACGGGCGCGTCATCCGCACCAAGATGCGGACGCAGAAGGGCACCTTCTGGGACCGCGATGGCGAAGGAGCGCCGCTCTATGGGCAGGATGTCCTGGCCTCCGTGCCGCCCACCATCCCGGTGCTGATCGTCGAGGGCGAGTCGGACTGTCATGCCGGGTGGCAGCACGGGCTCTGTGTCGTGGGTCTGCCTGGCGCCTCGCAATGGCGCTCCGAGTATGCGCCGCTGCTTTCTGGGCGCGACGTCTACGTCTGGCAGGAGCCGGACGAGGGCGGCGCCACGCTCGTCGCCGCGATCGCCAAGGACTTGCCCAAGGCCAAGGTGATCCGCGAGGTCACGCACCAGAACGATCCGGTCAAGGACCTCTGCGACCTGCACCAGCGGGTGCCCGACCTCGATGCCTTCCAGAAGGTCTGGAAAGACCTGATGCAGCGCGCCACGCCGATCGGGGCGGAGGGGCCAGCGGTCGCCTTCGACTCGGTCTCGGGCGACACGCTGCTCCAGCTGCTCGACGAGAAGCTGGCGCCGATTGATGCGGTGCCGACCATGCTGCCGCTCTGGAACCTGGCGTGCCATGGCGGGGGCGGGGGCGTCGGGCTGGCGCGGGGATGGTTCGTGACCATCGGGGCCAACACCGGCACCGGCAAGTCGCTCATCGGGCTCAACCTCGCGCACCATGCGATCGAGCACGGCGAGGTGGTGACGTTCATCTCGCTCGAGATGGGACGCTCCGAGCTCGCGACGCGGTTCCTCTCGATCGCTTCGGGCGAGCCGGTGGTCGAGCTCGAGCAGGGTCCACGCTTCAGCACCGACACCTTCCGCCGGGCGCGCCATGCGGTGGACGCGATCCGTGAGCGCACGGGCGGGCATCTCCTGGTCAACCGGCGCCCGCTCTCCAAGCTCTCCGACGTAACCGCCTGCATCAAGCACTATCACGAGAGCTACGGCTCGCGCTACTACGTCGTGGACTATCTGCAGCTGGCCTGGACGGCCAACGCGCACTCGATCAACGACCGCATCGAGCTCGTCGCGCATCAGCTGCGGGACCTCACGCACAGCCTCAATGTCACGATGGTGGCGCTCTCCCAGTTCAATCGCCAGACCTCAGCCGCGCGCAGCGAGCGCCCGGTGGCGCAGGGTTTGATGGGCGGCAGCGCCATCGAGAACGATAGCCACCAGGTCTTGCTCTTCGATCACTCCCGCTATGAGCGGCAGGGCGAAGGCGCCAACACCTTTCTCATCATCGACAAGAACCGGCATGGCGGTGTCTCGGACATCCCGGTGCGCTGGGACTATCGCACCTTGCGCCTCGAGCCGCGCGCCTTCACCATTGACGAACAGGAACAACAGCATGGACGTCTCACACAGTACGGACGACTCTCTCGATAACGAGCGCGAACCGCTCTGGCTCGCCGATGGCCTCGAGCACGCCTTCTTGGGGTTGCTCTATCGCTTCAACGTTTTGGAGCCGATCGCGTGCTATGACTATCAGCGCGTGATCCAGGGCTTCATGGCGGACGGGATGACGGAGGAGGAGGCGCACGAGCACTTCGAGTACAACGTCATCGGCGCGTGGGTGGGCGAGCGCACGCCCTGCTACCTGATGCGGATGTCGCTCGAGGATGCGATTGAGGAGGAAACCAATGCTTAACGCTCTCATCTTCCAAGTCCCCTGGTCGGGTCTCTGCTCGGATAATCGCAAGTTCGTGAGCGGGCAGTTCATTCTCACCAAGGAGTACCGCGCGTCGAAGGAACTCATCGGGGCGCTCTCGCTCGCGGCGGCGCGCAAGCAAAAGTGGGTGCGGCAGGAGGGCCCGCTGGCGCTCGAGGTCGTGGTGCGGGAGCCGGACCGACGGCGGCGGGATCTCAACTGGAGCAAGAACGCGAAGGATGGGATCACCGCCGGCGAGGCCGTGTGGTGGGACGATAGCCAGGTGCGGTGGGAGCTGTGGCGCTTCGTCGAGCCGTGCGATAAGGCGACGGCGGGGGCCGAGGTGACGATCCGGGTCCTTGACGGATTCCACGATGCGCCCAATATTGCCGCACATGGCGACTCCCCGGTGGGACGATCCCGAGACGTTCAGCGACCGCCTGCCGCGCGACTACAACGCGCGGGGGGTGTTCGCCGAGGGACCGCAGCCCCCGTCGAACCCGTTGGTGCGCCTGCAAGGGGGCCGCGCCGCCGACGCCAGCCAGCAGGCGCTGCCGGCGAACGTGGCCCGGGTGGCGCTGTCCCGCGCGGGAAAGACCCGGCAGAAGCTCAAGCTCGCCCTGTTCGTGCACAAGCCCAAGCCCCCCGCGCATCCCGTCGTGACCACCTGGAGGAGCCCGGATGACACGCTCTGATTCTCGCGACCTTGGGGCGGAGTGGGAGCGGCGGACGTACCGGCCCCCGTCGAAGCGCCGGCTGCAGATCGAAGCCTGGACGGTCGCCGCTCTGATTCTCGCCGTCACCTGGTGCCTGGTGGGTGGGATCTGGATGGGCCTCAAGGTGGTCTGGGCCCTTGCGCGGATCGTGCTCGGCTGATATCTTGATCGGACCGGGGGCGACCTCGGTACTCTCCTCCTCTGACGCAATAGCCCCCGGCGCGCGAGCACCAGGGGCTATTGTGTTTCCAGGGACTACCGGCCCCGGCGATAGAGCCAGGCGGCGGCGAGGCAGAAGACGAGGATGGGCAGGGCCTCACTCGGCATCGGGCCCCCGGCGCTTCGCGAGGTAGTGCTTACGCCATCGCTCGGCGTGGGCCTTCGCGCGTCGTCGTCGGAGCCGCTCGCGCTCGATGGGGGGCATCTCGGCCTCCTTCGCCCGGCGGATGGCTTCGGTCGCCAATCGGGCCGCGACCTTGCGGCGTTGGACCTCGGTGCTCCGGAGCGTCTCCAGGGCCTTGGCTCTCGTCTCCGGGTCCTGGAACCCTCGGCCCCTCGAGACCTGGGTGATCGTGACCATGGGATCGGGAAGCAGGGGCCAGGTGCTCCGGGCCAGGGCGCGCGCGGCCTCGAGGTCGTGGACGTCGAAGGTCCCGAGCTCCTGGGGTGGGCATCCCACCGGCGTGAAGTGGAGGAGCACTCGGATCATGAACGCACCTCGAGGCCCCGGCGACCTCGGCGCAGGAGCGCGCGGTCGGCCTCGAGCTCGGCCTCGCGCCGCTCGTGCTCGCGGTCGGCATAGAGCCACCGGATGCGCGCCAACACCTTCCCCCACGCGAGCCGCGCGTGAGGGTTGGGGTCGGCGCCGAAGCTCATGTAGGGGTGGCTCATCTCGAAAGCGTAGAGATAGGCGGCCTCGAGGCCCATCGTCTCGATGAGATGCCGCGCGGCGGACCAGTACGGGCCCGTGTTACTTGGCGGCATCGGCGCCCTCCATCGTCTCGCCATACTCGGCGGCGAGCTCGGCGTAGACCTCGTCGAGGCTCGGCTCGCGCCAGAGGGTGACGGGCGCCTCCGGGCCCAGGCAGAGGATGGACTTGGGCAAGACGCCATCCTGTTCGTGGAAGTACCGCCCGAACAAGAGCCACGCCTCTTCCGGGCTCGAGGCCCAGAGCGTGACGATCGTCATCGCCTTATCGGTGCGGCCTTGCCCCGCGCAGAGATACCAGAGTTTTTTCGAGCTCATGGATAGATACGCTCCCAGGTTGAGGTGTCGGTCTGATAGGTGCCATCTGGCATATCGCGCGTGGGGTAGCGGGTAATCGTGGGCCATACGCCGTACTCTCGGCGATACGATGCCGCCGCCTCCATTGCTTCGGTTTCGTCTTCGGTCCAATGGTCTATCTCGCTGTGCTCATCTTCGCACCAAACGTTGTAATCGTAAATCATGGGGCGTCCTCCTCCTCTGGCATGGCGTCTGTCACCATCTGGCGCATTTCATCCTCCCCTAAAGAGAATAGATACTGCTCGGCCCAATAGTGTATCGCTCCCTCACTTGCGTCCTTGATAATCCACTCGGCTAGTTGTGCCGGAGTGGCGGTGCGGTAGTCGAAGATCATGGTCAGTCCTCCTCCTCGAAATAGTCATCGGTGACTTTGTGGGCGTTCTCGTCCGTGGGCATTTCGTATCCAAGCGCGAGGGAATCATCGAGCCGACAGAGATAATCAAGCTCCTCCTCGGCCACCCGTAGCGCGTTTAGCTGGCTGTCGGCACGGACGGCGAGCATGATAGGCACGTTATACACTTTTGTGGTCATACGGCGAAGTCCTCTGGGATGGTGTGGGGTGCGTCGAGGTCGGCGTCCACCTCCTCGGCGTAGAGCACGATCGAGGTGAGCCGCGAGCTCGTCTCGGCATCATACAAGTCCTCACAGACTCCCGCGACCTGGAAGACATCGCTGTCGAAGTCCTGGCGGAAGTTCACCTCGAGGGTCTCGAGCGCGATTCCCCGGCGCTCGAGCTCGCGGAGAAAGGTCATCAAGTCATGCGCGGTCATGGGTTACTCCTCCTCCTCTTCATCGAGAGGTACGCAAAATGGGCAGTAGTAGTTTGGGTCATCGGCATCGGGCGGATAGGGACAGGCCTCCCTATCGTTTGCGTTATCATCCTCCAACGGGATGCCGCATCGGTCGCACGTTAGTTCGTCATGCATAGATCATACCTCTTCGACGGATAAAGGGATGTCGCTAATTTGTCCGATGACATTCTGGGGGTCGGTGGTGCCGAGCCACTCATCGGCCTGTTCGACGGCGCTGTCCTCATCTTCGGCTTCGACCTCGATCGAAAGCCAGAAATCTACACGGAAGGTGGGCATGGTCAGACCTCGTCGGGGTTAAAGTTGTCGGTGATACACGCAATCGCATTCTCAATGCGGTCCGGGTCGGCGAGTTCCTCGACCGTCCAGAATGCCGAGCCGTCACCGCCATCCAGATGCAGAAGGATGTTCGCGGCTTCCTCGTCGTCGAGCATGGCAAACCCGCGCCGCCAGGCGTCATGGTCAGATGCGGCGCGTAAGATGGCGGTCGTGTGTGTGTCGCCATCTTCGGTTGATGCGTAGAAGCGAAAGAGTCGGGTCGGTGGCGTTGCTTTCTCTTTCTCTTTCTCTCTCTCTTCCTCTCTCATCTCTCCCCCTGCGTGAATGTGCCCGGAGCCGCCGGGCGCGGGACTGCCGATCCTCGAAGCTCGCGCCGGGGCCCTGCCCCCCGGTGGTCGCTGATTCGATCGCGAGCGCCGTCATTTCCCCCGGTCCGCTTGTGCTTTCCGCTTGCACCGGGGCGAACAATGGCGCGCGGTTCGTTTCTCTATCGGCATCTCGCGCGCGCACCACGCGCACCACTCATTCCCCCAGAGTGGATAGCGCCGCTTGCGTGGCTTCCGGATCGCGGGGGCCATCATGGCGCCCCCGTTGGCTCGAGCACGAACCCGGACCGGTCCTTAATCGCCTGGCCCTTTGCCCGGAGCCCGACCACGACACCGGCAGGGTCCAGGAATCGCAAATCGTCCCGGTCGCCGTCAATCACCGGGAGCCCGTCCCAAAATTGCGGGAGCTCTTGACGCTTGCCAATCCGAAAAACCGCCGCCACGTTCCGCCCCTGGCGGAGAATCTCGCGGACCTGGTCCGGGCCCTGGCTCGAGCGGCTGAAGGTAAGCCGATAGTTTGGCGGCAGGTCGCGCCGGTTTGGTAGCTTTGTGTAATCGTAGAAGGTGAGCTCCGGAAATGCGCTCATGATGTTGGGATATCGGGCCCCCTCGAGCTCGAGCGGGATAGTTTCGAAGCGGATATCTGACGTTCCGTTCAGCCGCACCACGGGCTCGAGCCCCTCCCGGCGCGCTTTCCGGACGCCGGCCCGGATATCGTCCACCAATTGCGCCATAAAGGTGGCCCGGTCCTCGAAAAAGAGCCGGGTGCGTCTCACTCTCGCGGCTTGCGTCCGGGCGAACCGGCCCCGGCCTGACGTATTGAGACAAGAGGCCGCGCACCCTTTCGTTGCCATGGGGCACACCTGATACCCGGACAACCTGGCGGGGGCCAGGTGCAGGATCATGGTGAGATACCCGGCCCCCTGGCCCCGTAGGGTTTTCGCGTTGCTTGTGGTGAGTAGGTGCACGATTAGAACCCCCAGGCCTGGCGCGCTTTCGCGAGCTCGCGGGTTTTCTGTGAGTGCTCGACCGGTTCCCAGGTGTCACCGGTCCGGACCGCCACAATGTCGCTTGTGTACACGCTCCCGGCCTCATCATAGAGCCCTACCTTCTCCCCGTAGACGTAGGCCAACCGGGCCTGCATTCGCACCTGGTTGTCGAGCATGGTCGCTTCCAGGCCGTTCCGCAATTGCACATAGGCCCCCTTTCTTACGTCCTTCGCTTGCATGATGTCCCCCTCTGATGGGTTGCCCGGTTCCGCCGGGCCCGGTCCTACGATGCCAGGGGGGCGGAATTGAACCGCCCTCGCGCCTGTCGCCCCTGGGGTCCGCACTTACGTCTCGAGCATGACCGCGAACCAACGCGCCCGGGCATGAGCCGGGACCTTGCGCGTGATAGGTTCCAGGCGCGTGATCCCTAACCAGGTGGCCCCGGATAGTGCGCGCTCGATAGCGGCGCGCGCGTTGTCCTCATAGGTGAGCGCGAAATCATAGGGCACCGATTTTCGGCGCCCGTCTACGGATACGGCCCAACGGCCCCCCCGGGTGTCGGTGGGGGCCTGGTAGGTGGCCCGGGCCAGGATATGGCGCGCCATGTTAGTGGCCCCCCTGAACGTGCACATAATTCAGCGCGCGCTCGATGTGCTCGAGCGCCTGGGATGTGGCGGCCTGGAAATCGTAGATAACATCTTCCGGGTCGCCCCCCTGGAAGAGGAGCGACAGGTTGGCGGACCCGTGGTCCCGATGCTGTATCCGGATGGCGCCATGCTCGATGCTTGCGACGTAGTCGAGCGCCTGGCGCGCGTCATCGGTGGCAATCGTGCTTTCCTGATCCCCGGCGCCCCGGATGGTCCACCCGTCTTCCTTGAGACTCTCGAGCGAACGTAGCGCGAACGTGTACTCTGTCATGTTGCCCCCCTCTTGAATGGTAAGCGACCCGGGCGGAAGTGCCCGGCGCCATTAGAGTAATAAGAAACCGGGACCCTGTCAATAGTGGGGCTCGAGCTCGAGGGGCGAGGGGGCGACCAGGGGGCGAGCTCACGCCCCGTGCCGGTCGCTCACCCCCGCGCGCGTTCCACCAGGAAGCGAGCGCGCCAGGGGCTCGAGCACCAGGGCACCAGGTCACCAGGGCACCAGGAACGCGCGACCCCGGCGACCAGGGCGGCAGGATCGAGCGCACCAGGCACCCCCCCCTCCCCCCCCCCCCCCCCCGGGGGTATGTCCCGCCGAGCCGTGCGCATAAGTCACACCACCCTCACAGCCGCGCCTAGCGCCCAGTACAAGTCAACGGTATATTGGCTGGCATGAGCAAGTACACGGAGGCCCAGCGCCTCGAGATCCTCGAGGACGTGTTCGAGGGCATGACCAATGGGCGCACGGTGGCGGATACGGCCCGGGCGCGGAAGGTGAGCCCGGGGACGATCCGGCAGTGGATCGCCAAGGACCCGGAGCTGACGGGGCGGTATCAGCGCCTGAGGCCGTTACTGGGCGCGGCGTTGGCGGAGGAAGCGATCCGGGTGGCACGGGAAAGCACAAGCCAGACCACGGCGATGGACCGGGTGCTGATCGAGACGCTCAAGTGGGCGGCGGCGAAGAGTGCGCCAGCGGAGTACGGGGAAAAACAGACGGTCGAGCACCAAGGACAGCAGACACTACAAGTCAAGGTGATCGAGGACGAGGCCCCCGTGCGGAACGTGAAGGCGCTGCAGGAAGCCGTGGTGGCGGCGAGCCTGGGGAGCGTCACGATCCAGGCGCTGCCAGCCCCAGAACCAGCAGATTTGCGCTAAACGCCGTTGTAAGGGCCGATCACATGGTGGGGGCTACCCTGGCTAGGGTGGGTCCCTGTTTGGCGTTCTGGAGCCATCCTCGCGCAAAAGAGGGGGTGGTGTGGGGCCGGGGCCCGGGAAGTATCTCGCAACAACGGATCCTCAGCGCCAGAGCGGTCGAGTGCATATGCAGGCGTTATTGCATCCGTGGGAAAGAGGGAAAGAAAGGGTTTGGGATAGTTAGGGAGATAGGGAGGTACTAGCTAACGAGTGACCAGTAGTTCAGTGTCCCTAGTTACTAGTATTATATATATATACTAGTTATCTGGCGCGAAACCCCCGACACAGCTATGTCAGGGGTGACTCTGGAGTCGGGGGTGAACAGGACTAGGACCGGATGCATAACAGGCATAAATATATTAAAAAAGCGATATTTTGGGCGATACAAGGCATACTCATGCCCATGAGTACGGGGGCTTGACAGATCCAGGTCCCGATATTATTTTTGTACACTGCCGCACGTGGCTTCGTGCCAAACCGCACCCATGTTGGTGCATGGCGGTGGATGGGATGTCGTTTGCTGCCGCGCGGGTGGGGCAACGCAGCACCCCCGCCGGCGGCACGCATCCCCACCTTCGAACACCGGGGTTTGTGAAAGCAAGCAAGAGCCAGCCCAACGAGGTCAGCGTGCGCCTGCACCGGCTCCATCCCGGTCAGACGCGCGTCGCCCAGCATCCCGCCCGGTTCCGGGTGGTCATGTGTGGGCGCCGGTACGGGAAATCGGCCCTCGGCATCCGCCTCGCCTGCGACCTGGCCCTGGCGGGCCAGCCGGTGGGATGGTTCGCGCCGAGCTACAAGTTGGCGCTCGAGGCCTGGCGGGAACTGAGCCAGCGGCTCCAGCCCATTGTGGCCCGGCAGAATGAGCAGGATAAACGCATGGAGCTGGTGACGGGCGGGGTCATCGAGGTCTGGACCCTGGACAGCCCCGATCCGGCCCGTGGACGCAAATATGCGCTGGCGATCATCGACGAGGCCGGGATCGCGAAGGACTTGCTCGAGGTCTGGCAAGCCGCGATCCGCCCGACGCTTGTTGACCTGGGAGGCCGCGCGTTATTCCTCGGCACCCCGAAAGGCCGGCGCCATGGGTTCGTGACGCTGTTTACGCGCGGGGACAAGGGGGACGATCCAGACTGGGCCAGCTTTCGGGCCAGCACCCTGGAAAACCCCTACATCCCGCCCGAAGAGATCGAGATCGCCCGCAAAGAGCTCCCGCCGGAGATCTTCCAGCAGGAGTTCGAGGGCATCCCGACCGACGACGGCGCCAACCCGTTCGGACTGGAAGCCATCCGCAAGTGCATCGCCCCCGTGAACGACCAGAAACCGGTCGTCTACGGGATCGACTTAGCGCGGTCCATGGACTACACCGTGGTCTGTGGCTTGGATCCCTGGCGGCACGTCGTGGTCTTGGAGCGGTGGCAGGCGCCCTGGGCCGAGACTAAGGCCCGGATCGCCCAGATGGCGGCGCAGGTCCCGTGCGTGGTCGATGCCACCGGGGTCGGCGACGCGATCGTCGCGGATCTGCAGCTGATGGGGGTCGATGTGACCCCTCATGTGTTTACGCAATCGAGCAAATTGCGCCTGATGCAGCGGCTGATCGCGGCGTTTCAGGCCAAGGAGCTCACCTTGCCGGACGGATGGCTGATCTCCGAGCTCGAGGCGTTCGAGTTCACCTACACCGCCAGCGGGGTCCGGTACGAAGCCCCCAAAGGCTACCACGATGACGGCGTCATGGCGCTCGGACTGGCGCTCTACGGGTGGGATCGGGTCCAAGTGGTCCCGCCCGACCCGTTCCAGCCCGCCCCCGTGTTCGGTGACGACCCACTATTGACCCCCACCAAGTCGGCGGTCGCCAAGATCGGCGACTTTGCGACACAACTCCCTGCGGAGAGCTGGTAATGGCAGACAAGGCACGATTCATGGACGCGGTCGCTGAGAAAGTCGGCGCCAAGCGCAAGCCGATGATGCGCCGCAAGGGCCCGCCGGCGGTGGTGATCGCCATTGGCGCCCCCAAGCCTGGCCCGATGATGGGCAAAGGCGAGGACGAGGGCGAGATGAGCGGCAAGATGAGCAAGGCCGAGAAAATCGCCATGCTCGAGGAAAAGATCGCCGCGCTCAAGGCCGAGCTCGCGCTCCTCGAGGACGAAGAGGAGATGGACGACGAGATGGAGATGGACAAGGACGAGCAGGAGTACGAGGACGAGGACGAGGACTGAGCCATGGCGAAGTCCCCAGCCTGGCAGCGCGCCGAAGGGAAGAATCCTGAGGGTGGGTTGAACGAGAAGGGACGGGCCAGCTTGCGCGCCGAAGGGCGGGACATCAAGCGGCCCGTGAAGGCAGGGGAGGCCAAGCGGTCTCCGACAGCAGCGAAGCGCCGGGTGGCATTTTGCCGGCGGATGAAGGGCATGAAGGCCAAACTCACCAGCGCGACAACGGCGAACGATCCGGACTCGCGCATCAACAAAAGCCTCCGGGCTTGGGACTGTAACTAATGGCAGCGACGCTCCTCAAGACCAACAGCGTGACCGTGGCCGCAGAAAATGATGCCGCCTCGGTGGCGGGCCTCCCCTCGCCCGGCTTCGTGGCCGTGCAGGTGACCGGGACGCTCAGTGCGACCATCACGTTCGAGGCGTCGGTGGACGGCACGAACTACGTCGCCTTCAACATGACGCCGTCAAACTCGGGCACGGATGCTTCGACGACCACGGCCGTTGGCGCGTGGACCAAGTCCACCGGCGCCTATAGCGCCTTCCGGGCGCGGTGCTCGGCGTACACGAGCGGCGACCCGGTCGTGACCATTCGGTACTCCGCGCAGTAATGCTGGCGCATCTGCTCTGGGCTGCGGTGGCGGTCTATGCGGTGCACAAGATTGCGGGCGTGGTCGTGCGGTTTGCGCCGGCTCGCCCAGAGGCCGCACTGCCCCCCGCTCCGGTGGAGATTCCTGAGGATCTCGTGGCCGTGGCGAACCAGGAGCGGGAAAGTTGGGCGCAAGAAGAAGTGCTCCGGGTCATTCGGGAACGCTACGAAGACCTCAAGGACTGGAACCGGGTCCGCGCTGCGTTTGGCGTGGGCCGCATCGAGTAACGCATGACGATTCCCTATACGGACGCGCTGATTGACGACGCGCTCACGCGGGCGATGGAAGGGTTCAGCAATAACCCGGAGTCCCCGAACGATCAGGTCGCGCCGAACGACCCCGAGGATACCGGCCAGTCGCCGGCGGAGGACTTCTCCGCGCTCCAGCGGGCGCTGTATGGGGCGGATTACCCCGGCGCAGACAAGGACACGACCGAGGATATGGCGGCGTGGGCCAGCTGGACCCGTGGCCTGTGGGAGTCGCGCCGCGAGTCGGTGCAGATGCACCTCCATCTCGTTGAGCGCAACCGCTTGTTCCGGGCGGGGCAGCAGTGGATTTCGGCCAACGGGCTGGGCCCCTGGCGTGAACCGGCCCGTCCGCGTGATTCGGCGCGGGTGGTCTACAACATGATTGATAAGGCGCTCGACCAGCGCCTCCAGATCCTTGTGGATCAGCGTCCCGGCTTCTCGGTGACGCCGACCACGCAGGATCCCGACGACAAACGCAAGGCGCAGTCGCAGCAACTGG
>Ga0208161_1000392_pt1 | contig 25198 bp, 33 predicted proteins | sample CB_VirMetaG_3_FD_184538 | JGI IMG/M metagenome (GOLD analysis project Ga0208161, IMG submission 184538) | Freshwater to marine saline gradient viral communities from Chesapeake Bay - CB_1508_1S Viral MetaG (SPAdes) (version 4) | ecosystem: Environmental > Aquatic > Marine > Coastal | place: USA...
GGGGTAAGTTACTCATTTCGATGAATTCAATGCAATATGAAAGTGCGGAGGGGTAAGTTACTCAATTCAACGAATTCATTCGATTCAGCGTGCCTGCTCCGCCATGAGGCCGCCCCGTTCATGCAGCCAAAAACATAATAGAGTGTTTAAACATAATCAAGGGTTACTGCCATCTCCCCCCCTAAAGGGGGAGTGGCGGAGACTCCATGGAGAGTTGACGCTCTATAAGGTATACGAGAGTGGTATATGCGCCCCCCTAAATGCTCTAAATAAAATAATAATGCTGGTCAGGCTGTATGTTGATGGGGCGCACACAAGAGCAATAGAAGAGTATCAACGCAGTTCCTAAGCAGACTTAGGGTGTCTGATCCAACAGCTGGTGTTCCTGAAGTTTGGGGATTTAGTTAGGCAGATTCCCTTCTACCATATCAGTCTATACTAAGATAACTAAATAATTAAAATCTGTTCATTATAATCTGTAAGCATAAACCACCTTTTTGGTTACAATCTGTAAGCAATTTACGGATATGGTACAAAATATGAAAGTTTGGTTATCTCTATGTATGGGAAAGACAATACAGTTAGAGCTTACTATTCCGCAACGTTTGGCAGACATTAAGTTGGAGCAATATCAAAAGTACGTTAAGGTACTTGACGGTATTGATAAGGAAGCTGAAGACGCAGGTGACTTTATTAATCTTAAGGCTCTTGAGATATTCTGTGGGCTACAGCTTAAGGAATCTTATAAGCTACCAGTATCTTCTTTTCAGTCGGTATTAGAAGCTATTGCTAATTGCTTGCAAGAACCTACACCGCTTGTAAAGCGGTTTTGGTTCAGAGGCTCTAATGGAACGGAGGTAGAGTTTGGAATGATACCTGACCTTAAGAACATCTCATTTGGTGAGTACATAGACTTGGACAGGTATATAGGAGACTGGACGCAGATGCACAGGGCTATGGCTATCTTATTTAGACCCATTACAGCTAAGAAGGGAGAGTTCTATGAGATAGAGGATTATGAAGGATCTGATAAGTATGCAGGTCACATGTTACACATGCCTGCAAATGTAGCGTTAGGAGCGTTGGTTTTTTTTTATCGTTTAGGAATGAAATTGTCGAAACATACGATGGACTATTCACTAAAACAGATGACTCAGGAGCAGCGCCAACAAGTAGAGAGCAAGTTTTCGGAGCTAAATGGGGTTGGTATCAATCACTTTATGCACTCGCTGGAGGAGATGTCTCAAAATTTGATACGATTGCAGAGCAACCACTCACTAAATGCCTAACATGGTTAGTATTTGAGAAGGAGAAAAACGAATTAGAAGAGAAACGAATAAAAGACGCATATAACAAGAACAGATGACAAGTATATACGATGTTATAACTAAGATAAAAGTTTTCCTACGGGAAAACCCTATAGTGAACTATGTGACCTATGGAGACATTACGCAAGTAGACCTCAACAAGACTACTATGTTTCCACTAACCCACTTTTTCATTCGAAATGTAGCCATCACCGAACACGCTATGCGTGTGACGGTGTCTTTATTGTTCTTAGATATAGTAGACTACACGAAGGAATATAATGCGGATGACTTAGGAGACAGACAAGATGCAAGCAACCTTATTGATGTGTACAATACGCAGCTACAGATTGCCAATGCGCTGGTACAAGACCTAAGAAGAGGTGATCTATACAGAGACAAGTATCAACTCGTAGGCGAGCCTGTTTGTGAGCCATTTAAAGACCGATTTGAAAACGAGCTTGCAGGATGGTCAATGGACATTACTATAGACATTGTTAACGATATATCTGTATGTTAGAACAACAACTTAAGGCGCTATTTGACCTCTACGGAGAGGAGTTCATAAAGGACATGCGTGCTAAGATGGCCTCTGATAAAAGATCGGCCTCTGGTTCAGCAAGCATAAGCCTTGAGAGCGTTTCTACAGGTAGCGGATTTGCTATATTAGGTAACGACTACATAGAGCAGATTAGTGAAGGGAGAAGACCAGGCCCGATAAGCAAAGAGGGATTTAAGAGAATAAAGGAATGGGTAAGAATTAAGGGTATAACCCCTAATAAACCAAATATCAGATACAAGGACTTACCGTTTCTTATGGCAAGAAGCGTAAGAACAAGAGGATTTGCCGCTACAGGCTTATTTGACTATGTAATCAACAAAAACATCGTACAGTTAAGCGAGGATGTAGCAGACGTAGTCTTAGAGGTGGTAGGACAGCAAATAGACCAAACTATAAAAGCAAACTTTAAAGGACGTAACATAGGAACAGCAATATAATGAGCGCAATAATTAACACAAGGAGTCCGTATTATGTTAATATGAGCAGATCATCTGCATTATCTGTAAAGGTAAACTTAAGGATATATTCAGGTCTTCAATCAGCTCTTCCAGCTACAGACACCTACTCTCTAATAAAAAACACTTCAGATAATGGAGGTACGGTTACTGAGTACGCAACATTTGAAATAAGTGAACTAATCAGGGATTATATATACACCGATTATTATACAGATGCGATAGATGCTGTGTGGGTACGAGTAGAAAGAACTTTTTACGATGGATTAAATGGTACGGGTAGCACCCTTTCGGGAGGCGGTACTTTATATTACCTTGCCATTGATGGATTTGGATACTTCGAAGAGGGTGTGAATCCAAGAACATCTATAGACCCAGATGACGAATCTTATACACCCATGACCTTGCAAGACAACCTTACGGTTTACTTTGTGCCTGGTGAGCAAATCACGTTACCATTCTTTTCTGAAGCAGAGCCTTTAATAGACTTTACGTTCTCAGGAGGTGCAGGGGTAGAGTGGCAAGCATTAGACAACTTTTGGGAAACATACGATGGGCTATGGAACTCTTCTTTGGACGATGTTCAAATTGAAGATTCTACAGACAGCCTTGATAAGATTCAATATATAGGTATATTTCCTACTAACAACATAAAAACGGGAGACACCGCAACAGTCACCTCAACCACAGGAACTGCACAAACGCAGAATATTGTGTTTAAGGCTCTGTGTGCGGGCAAATACCCTGATGTTAAGATTGTATTCTATAACAAGTACGGAGCAATACAAGAGCTTTGGGCACACAAAAAATCAGTTAAGTCATTAAGCACTAAATCTGAAACCTACAACAGGAATATAATGGATTATGCTGCTGTTGACTATAGCATCTATAAGCACGCCACGTCACGTTTTGACGTGAACGGGCGTGAGTCTATTACGGTAAATACAGACTTTATGGACGAGTCTATAAACGACCCTGTTAAACAACTATTACTTTCTGAGCAAGTATGGTTAGATATAGGAACTGACACTTATCCAGTAGTCATTAAGACCTCTTCTTTAACAGAGAAAACGAGTGTTAACGATAAGATGGTTCAATATACTTTTGAGTTTGAATACGCTTACGATAAGGTGCAAAACATTAGATAATGCAGACAGTACAGCTGTACATAAATGACACAAGAATTGAGCTGTTTAAGGACGAAGACATTGCTTTAAATGAGTCCATCCGTAATGCAAAGGACATTGCGAAGGTGTTTACCACCTTCAGCAAGCAATTTACCGTTCCAGCAAGCAAGACTAACAATAAGGTCTTTAAGCACTACTACAATTTTAACATATCAGGAGGTTTTGATGCTCGAACTACGCAATCAGCACGCATAGAGATTAATAATTTACCCTTTAAAGACGGTAAAATTAAGCTGAATGGGGTGAAAATGAAGAATAATGCACCTTATGCATATAACATAACCTTCTTTGGTAGTATAGTAGACCTAAAAGACGTTCTTGGAGAGGATAAATTGACCGATTTAGACGATTTAGGACTTTTGGTAAAGGACTACTCTAATTCAGGTATATTAACTGCGCTACAGGCGGCTCCTGGAGAGACAGCATTACCTTTAGTTACCGCTAATCAGCAATTATACTACGACACAAGAGATAATACCGTTGGTACGGGTAATTTGTACTATAATGCATCATATCTTAAAGGGTTAGACCCTAAACAGCTTAAATATGCGGTAAGACTCGACAAGATTATTGATGCTATTGAAAGTAAGTACAGTCAAATAACTTTTGCGAGCACAAGCTTCTTTAAAGATGCCACAAAGGACATTCATAAGCTTTATATGTGGTGTCACAGAAAGAAAGACTTAATTACAATAACACCTGGATCTGAGCAAAGAATTACTTTTGACCCTACTTACTCACTACCCGCTTTTAACATAGAAGCCGACAGTGATGCAGTGCTTGCTGTAAGTGCTGTTGCAGGAGACACCTTTGAGTTGGCTGTTTCTGCTGGAGCTACAGACAAGTACGACCTTATAATTAAGAAAAATGGCACTATAGTAAAGGAATACACGAATCAGACAGGTTCTGTTACCTACAGCACTGGTAGTTTTGTCTCTGGGGATCAGTTTGGTGCTTTTGTTAAGACTTACGATAAAAGTATTACGTTTTCAGGTATCAGATGGATATTTAAGGATAATGGATCAGAGTTTCAGGATGAAGACGCAAACAATTTTACTTATTTAAGGTCTTTTAGCTTCAATATACAAGAGCAAATACCTGAGCAAAAGATTATAGACTTCTTATCGAACCTATTTAAGATGTTTAATTTGGTTGCGTATGTAAATACGGATGGAGAAATAGATGTGCAGCCATTAGACACCTTTTATACATCCACTTCACATGATATAACCGATTATGTAGATGTGAATGAGTCAGAAATCAATGTGGCACTACCTTATAAAGAAATATTCTTAAAGTACAAGGACACTAAGACCATTCTTGCAGCTCAACACTTGCAAGAGATAGCTAATATCGATTGGGGTGGTAATGAGTATACAGATACAGGCAACTTGTATGGGGAGACTTACAAGGTAGAGCCTTCGTTTAACCACTCTAAATTTGAGAAGTTATTAGACCTATCTGATAATTCTGTAGATACGGGAATAATGTATGGCTACTATGTTGATGATAATCAGAACGGATATTTAGGAGATCCTTTAATAATGTATATAGAGCAAGCCCAGATAGGAGTTCAGATGTCTATAAATAATGATGGCGTTCTTTCAAGCTTCGCTTCATCAACAATCATTAACATGCCCTCTAACTTAGAAGATATTGCAGACGAAACGTCTAACAATATCCACTTTAACACAGAGCTAAGTGAATACAATGGATTAAGTGCCGATGAGACGTTATTTAAGCGTTTTTATGAGAACTATATAGTAAACATCTTCGATTTAGACAATAGACTCACAAAGGTAACTGCATATCTTCCTGTTCAAAAAATAGTAAGGGGGGGTAAACAAATAACGCTTTCGGATGTTATTGTTCTTAATCAAAACAAGTACAGGATAAACTCCATGAGTATCAACCTTACTACAGGTAAAACGGACTTTGAATTAATTAACTACTATGATTAAAGATATTATAGACCTACTAAATACCAATGATTGGATAGTAGGAGATGAGGATATAGACTTTGCTATGGGAGCCAATAAGCTCCCAAGCACACTCAAAGAAGCTAAACAACTAATTAAACGAAGAAATGGCAGACTCAGTTAAAAAGATACTATTAGAATTAGAATTAAACTCTGAAGGTGCTGTTGTTGGAATAAACAGGACTGAGAAAGAATTACAGGATTTAGGAAAGACAACTCAAGCGGTGTCTAAGCAGACTTCTGATATGAATAAAGCATTTCAGAATACTGCTGGTTCTGCTGGTATTGCAGGTGCAGCTACTGCAGAATTTGGTAGATTTATCTCGGATTTACCTTATGGTATTCAAGCAGTAACAAACAACATTTCTCAGTTAGGTTCAATGTTTGCTTTGCTTGTCTCTTCTGCTGGAGGTGTAAGGAATGCTCTTAAGGCAATGTGGACTACAATGATGGGGCCTGCTGGTGTTCTTATTGCGTTTCAAGCTATAGTTGCATCTGTTGATTACTTTAGTAGGTCTACAAGCAAGGCTACTGAAGAGGTTAACAAACTTAATGAGGCAATGTCAAATTTAGAGCCAAGAATAGAAGAAATGAATGCTTTGGCTAATATATTAGAAGATAATAATGCTTCGTTTAAAGAACAAAGAGTTGCTCTTGAAGACTTAAAAAAACTTGGGTATGATCCGCTTGTAGAGTCTTTGACTGAGTTTAGAGATAGATATATAGAGATTATAACATTACAAGCAACTAAAGACATATTCGCTGAAAGGATTGCTTCTATTGTTAAACAGAGACTTGAGTTGCAGGATGAAATAGAGAGGTTAAAAGAAGAGTTTACTGATGATGAAACTTTCCTTGAGAAAGTAGCTGCTATGTTCAACATACCACTCAAAGAAGCTCAAGATGCTATAGTGGCAATGAAACTTGAATTGTCTCCTCAAGCATTGGCTCAACTAAATCAAGACTTAAAGAAGGAAACTGAATCATTTGCTAATATAGTACGGCAAATAGTCTCTACTGTTGCTGCGGGTCAGCCTGAACCAAGGCCTTTGGTCGAGAAGCTAATATCTCAAATACTTGGACTTGTAAATGTAAGAACTGAAGACATAGCAGATCAAATTGCAGATAATGTGCCAAGCCCAGACGAAATTATAGAGGGACTTATAAGAAAAAGAAAGGTTGACGAGTCAGGAGAGTTGTTTGATAAGATGCTTGGCATGAAGCTTTCTTCTGAAAAACTTGCAGGGAGACTTGATACTATTAGTCAGGCTTTTGATTCTTTAAATCAGATATTAAATGCGCAGGCTCAAAGAGAAATGGATATTGAAGAAGCAAAAACCATAGCTCAGAATGATGCATTAAGAGAGCGTTTAAGAAATGAACAATTAAGTGCTGAACAAAGAGATTCTATTAATCAGCAAATATCAAGAAATGAAGCTAAGTTAATAGAAGAGCAAAATAAGATGAAGGAAAAGGCCTTTAAAAGAGATAAGGCTTTTAGAATCTCTATGGGGTTAATTGATACCGCATCTTCTGCTATTAAAGCGTATGGATCTCAATTAATACCAGGTGACCCAAGTTCACTTGTTAGAGCGCAAGTTGCTGCTGCTTTAACAACTGCTTTTGGATTGGCACAGGTAGCCGCTATTGCAAGTCAAAAATTTGTTCCTCAAGCATCACCAACACCAAATCTTACTGCTCAAGGAAGTGGAGAAGCGGGAGGTTTGTCTCCTTCTTTTAATGTGGTTGGCTCTGCTAATCAGAATCAGATTGCAGCAGCTGTATCTGCAGCAATCAGAGAAACTCCAGTAAGAAGTTATGTGGTTTCTTCTGATGTAACTACAGCGCAGCAGCTTGACAGAAACATTATATCGAGCGCATCAATCTAAAACATAAACAACTAATTAAGTTATCCTAATATGGACTATAAGGTTTACGAATTATTCATAGAAGAAGACAATGAGTTTAGCGGTGTAGAAGCTATCTCTATTGTCGAAGATCCTGCTATAGAAGAAGATTTTGTTGCGCTAAAAGCGCACAAAATAGAAATGGCTGAGGTTGATACAGACAAGCGCATCCTGATGGGGCCTGCGCTTATTCCTGACAGAAAGATTTACAGACGTAATGACGAAGAGGAGTATTACATCTTCTTCTCTAAAGATACAGTGAGAAAAGCCGCAGAGCTGTTTCTTGCAAGGGGCAATCAGAACAATTCAACATTAGAACACGAATACAACCTAAAAGGACTTAGTGTTGTAGAATCATGGATTGTTGACGATCCCCAAAAAGATAAATCAAGTTTATACAACCTTAATGTGCCTCAAGGCACATGGATGGTGTCTGTAAAAGTAAACAATGAAGAAGTTTGGCAAGAGTTTGTTAAAACAGGTAAGGTTAAGGGTTTTTCTATTGAAGGTTACTTTAGCGATAATTCTGATAGACCTAAAGAATCTGTAGAAGAAGATTTGTGCGCAGATTGCTTTAGAGAACTACAAGCGGAATATGCTCTTTTAGAGGCTGTAGCAGCCTTAGAAGAAGTAGAGTTAGAATCTTATGGAGGCTACCCTGAAAGTGCCTCTAACAACGCTAAATTAGGTATTGAACGTAATAAAGAGTTAGGTAATAAATGCGCTACACAGGTAGGAAAAGTAAGAGCTCAACAATTAGCAAGAAAAGAGAAGTTCACCCTACCAACACTGAAGAGAATATACAGCTACCTAAGCCGAGCAGAAGCATACTACGACCCAGCAAAGCCAGAGGCTTGCGGTACGATTAGCTACCTATTATGGGGTGGCAAATCTATGAAGAATTGGGTAGAGTCTAAGTTAAAGGGATTAGGTGAGATATAATGGCTAAGCAGACCGTAGCAATAAAAGCACAGAAGACTAAAGTAAACCGAAAGGGCGTTCAAGCGAAGACCAAAACAAGTCAATCAAAGACGTCTAAGAATTATAAAAAACCATACAGGGGACAAGGTAGATAATGGCACTTATATATAACACTTCTTATAGAACGAAATCAGATGTAAACACAGAAGCTGAAAGGCTTCTGTATAACATTGAAGAAGGTGCGTATGTAACCACTTCGGCAGGCGTATGGACGGTCTTTAATGGCGAGTGGGTAAAGCTATATCCACAAGCGGGAATTGGAACGGGCATAGGTTGGGCAAGATACATAGATAGCCAATATACAGAAGCAGCGCCTTTAAGTTTGGCAGATGGTGTTTCTACCCTACTTCCTAATAATAAAGGAACTGTAATTAGAAGCGATTCGTCTGTTGAATATTATGAAAACGCTGTAAATCAAAAAATAATAGGAGATAATTTAAATGACGTTTATATAACAACAGTAGAATTTAAAGCACAAGCACCAAATGCAAATCAAACGTATTTAGATTTGTCAATTCAAAATGGTGGGGGTGTTATTGAAAATCTTGATATAGCTTTAGCTTTTATTAAAGGAAACGCAACGACACAGATATTTCATAATATATTTCAGTATTATATAGACCAAAGCTTTCTTGATAATGGAGCGTCTGTTTATGTAGAATCAAACGGAGGTACTTCTACTGTTTGGGATATAGAATACTTCATTCAAAAGACACAAAGCTATGCGTAGACTAAAAGGCTCAAGAAATGAGTGGAGCAGAACAAGCCCAAGAGAAAATCGCAGGGCTTGTCTTTGTGCTAAAGGAAACACCTACAGCAGAAAGTGCTGTAAAGGCCGTATGATTAATCAAGGAATTGGTTTTATCGGAGGTTGAAAATACAACAATAAAAATAAGTAATAGTTAACCCAATATAAATTAAGTATTTATGAAAGCAAGTGAAATTGTAGACAAATTAAAGTCTGTTTTACTTTCTGCTGAAGATACAGTGGTTGAGCAAGCTGAAGAGCAAGTTGAACTATCTGCCGAAGAAGTGGAAGTAAACGAGCCTGTAGAGTTAGGCTACGAAGACAAAGAAGGCATGGAAGAAGATATGCCTGTAGAAGACGAAGTAAAAATAGAGTACGTCTCTAAAGATGACTTCGAGAAAGCTATCGCAGAAGTTAGAGCAATGTACGATGCGTTAGTTGACAAAATGGGATCTGAAGAAATGGAAGTAGAAGTTCCAACTGAAGATCTTGCAAAAGAAGAATTGTCTGCTCAAGAGCCAGCGGTAGAGCCTATCACTCACGCTCCACAAGCAGAATCACAACCGAAAAAACAACTGTTCAACGGTCTAAGACCTAAAAACACCATGAGCGTTGTTTACGAGAAAATGTTCAATAATTAAAATTAATAAATAACAATGGCTACTACGACCTCGATTACCACAACCTATGCGGGCCAGTTTGCAAATCAGTACATCTCGGCTGCGCTACTTTCAGGTAAAACCCTGAACGATGGTGCTATCAGCATCAAACCAAACATTAAGTACAAAGAAGTAATTAAGAAAGTTGCTACTTCAGGACTTATTGCTAACGCTTCTTGTGACTTTGCTGATACAGGGACAGTTACTCTTACAGAGCGTATCATTCAACCGGAAGAATTCCAAGTAAACGTTGAGCTTTGTAAGAAAGACTTCCGTTCTGACTGGGAAGCTATCCAAATGGGTATCTCTACTTTCGACCAACTACCTCCTAACTTTGCTGATTTCTTAATCGCTCACGTTGCAGGTAAAGTTGCTGAGAAGACTGAGCAAAACATTTGGGGTGGTGTTAACGCTACTGCTGGTGAGTTTGACGGATTCACAGTTCTTATGGCTGCTGACTCTGATGTTAACGATGCTGCTAACGGATCTGAGACTTCATTCACTTCATCTAACATCATCACTCTTTTAGGAAACACTGTTGATGCGCTTCCTTCTGCTGTGTATGGTAAAGAAGATCTTACTATCTATGTTCCAACTGTAGCTTTCCAAGCTTACGTTCGTGCTTTAGGTGGATTCGGAGCTTCAGGATTAGGTGCTGCGGGTGTTGCTAATCAAGGTTCACTATGGTACAACATGGGTAACGCTCTTGCATTCGAAGGAATCAAAGTTCAGCTTGCTCCTGGTATGCCATCTGACCACATCGTAGCTGGTGAGGCTTCTAACCTATACTTCGGTACAGGTCTACTTTCTGACCATAACGAAGTTAAAGTAATCGACATGGGAGACCTTGACGGTTCACAAAACGTACGAGTTATCATGCGATTTACTGCTGGTGTTCAGTACGGAATTGGTTCAGACCTTGCATTGCTAACTTTAGCTTAATAAATCTAATGTTTAACAAAGAAGGGGGTGGGGTCTTCGCCCCTCCCCCTTTTTTAATATAAAAACCTAAATAATATGAGTTGCAACATCGATACTGGAAGAACGCTTCCTTGTAGAGACTCGGTAGGTGGACTGAAGAACGTATATTTCATCAATTACGATTCATCAGCATCTATTCCGCTTGTAGAGACCGCTGGTTCTGAAGACACAGTAGCTTCTGCTGTTTGGGCTGCCACAGCTACAACCTACAAGTATGAGCTTAAAGGAACATCTTCTTTAACACAAAACATTCAAGCTTCTCGTGAAAACGGGACTGTTGCTTTCGAGCAAGTGCTTGAGCTTACTTTGCCTAAATTAAGCAAAGAGGACAACTACCAAATTAAACTACTTTCTTTTGGTCGTCCAAGAATTGTTGTAGAAGACTACAACGGAAACCTATTCTTGGTAGGTAGAGAGCATGGTGCTGACGTAACAGGAGGTACTATTGTAACTGGTGCTGCTATGGGTGACCTTTCAGGTTACACACTAAGCTTCTCAGCTATGGAGCTTACTCCTGCTAACTTAGTAACAGGAACATTCCCTTACACAGCTTAAGTATCAAGCTTAGAAGTTAATCAAAGAGGCCCCGTAAGGCCTCTTTTTTTATTTAAATAAAAACAGAAAACACACCTTTTAGTTATCCTATTGTGATACGATTAAGACCAATACAAACGGAACAAACTTTTAGTATTATTCCGTCTACATACAACACGACAACGCTCGGTAACGCTACTCTTTCTTTAATAGAGAATGGTACTGACGTTGAGGATGGAGGGCTTAGCTTTAGCGTTGCCCTTTCATCTAACGGTAACTTTATAGAGGTTAGTCTAACGCCTTCTGTTACGTTAAAGGAAGGTCAGATATACACCGTAACTATAAAGAGTAGTACTGATATTTATTACAGGGATCTGATTTATATAACAGCTGAGACAAGCAAGAAAGAAGTATTTACGCTACCTGATAACTACAACGAGTATAACTCAGGTAAGGATGAATACATAGTATTATAATATGAAGAACAGAGTTAAATTAGTAGGAACGCCACAGCAACCTAAGAGTTATAAAGATAGCATTAAGGTTGTAAACCTTAGTGGTTATCAAAGCCCAGAGGTGGTAGAACAGCACAGCAAAGACTGGGTACTCTACTTAGATGGCGAAAACGGACAAGATTATTTTGACGGTCTTATAGAAAACTATTTGGGCAGTCCAACCAACTCATGCTGTATTAATGGTATTACAGAGATGATTTATGGTCGTGGATTAGATGCTACAGATAGTGCTGAGAAGCCTGAGATGTATGCTAAAATGAAGCTGCTTCTCAAGTCTCGTGAAATGAGAAGGGTAGTAAGTGATTATAAGCTTCTTGGACAAGCTGCAGTACAAGTTATTTACAACAAGCAAAAGACGGCAATCACTAAGGTACTCCATTTTCCAATGGAGACCTTGAGAGCTGAGAAGGCTAAAAATGGTCGTATAGAAGCTTATTACTACTTTCACAAGTGGTCTGAACTAAAGCCTGGAGATAATCCTAAGCGTATACCAACATTCGGTAATGGTGGCAAAGGAGACCTTATTGAGCTGTACATATTCAAACCTTATAAATCAGGATTCTATTACTATGCTCCAGTCGATTATAATGGGTGTCTTCAGTACTGCGACCTCGAAGAAGAGGTGGCTAATTACCACATTAATAATATCCAAAATGGTCTACAACCTTCGCTTTTGGTTAACTTTAATAACGGTGTTCCCAACGAGGAGACGCAAGAGTTAATTGAAAGACGAATCTATGAGAAATTTAGTGGTTCATCTAATGCAGGTAAGTTTATACTTACCTTCAATGAGTCTGCTGAAGACCAAGCAAGTATAGACCCTATCCATTTACCTGACGCTCATGCGCAGTATCAGTTCTTAGCTGATGAGTCAAGAGAGAAGATAATGTTAGGCCACAGAATTGTGTCTCCTATCTTATTAGGTATTAAAGACAACACAGGCTTTGGTAACAACGCAGAAGAGCTTAGAACAGCTTCTATTATCATGGACAACATGGTAATTAGACCGTTCCAACAGCAGATTATTGACGGCCTGGATGAAATCCTGGCCTTCAATGGTATTTACCTTAACCTATACTTTATAACACTACAACCTATTGAGTTTACAGAGCTTGACAACATCGCCACTAAAATCAAACGAGAAGAAGAAACAGGAGAAAAGTTGTCAAAGCAAATGCCTGAAGACCTGCAAGAATTGTCAGACGAAGACGCAGACGACCTACTCGACCAATTAGAGGAGTTAGGAGAAGTAATCTCTTCAGATTGGGAGTTGGTACACACAGAAGTGGTTACTGATGAGAATGAAGAGTTTGACCTTACTAAGCTTGCAGAAGTGAAGCGAAATGACGCTGCTCCTTCTAAGAAGAGTTCTCAGGACAATAAAGGTTTCAAGGTACGTTATGCATATATGCCTGTTAGAAAGTCTGCTGAGAGCCGTCAATTCTGCTCTAAAGTAGAATCTTTAACAGAGAAGGATATTGTATTTAGATTAGAGGACATCAACATGATGTCTTTTAGAGGAGTCAACAAGGATTTAGGTCACAAGAAACGTAACTACTCGCTATTTAAATACAAGGGTGGTAAGAACTGCCATCACTTCTGGGAAAGAAGAGTGTATAAGAAGAAACAACAAGTAAGCGAAGATCAGGCGTTGTCTGAAGGTTTTGAAGCACCAACTAATCCAAGTGAAGTGCCAATCAGGCCAATCGATATGCCGAACAAAGGTGCTTACCCAACAACTAACTAATCATGGCACAGAAGGCACTATTTGTTACAATACAAGATATAAAACAGAAGTCTATTGTTAGTGGAAACTTAGACCCCGACAAGATCATTCAGTTTGTTGAGGTTGCTCAAGATACTCAGATTCAGAACTATCTTGGTGGCACACTATACAAGAAGCTGCAAACGCTTATTATAAACAACACTATTAATGACGCTGGTAATGCAGATTATAAGACGTTGTTAGATGAATACATTAAGCCCATGCTTATTTGGTTTACTCAGAGTACCTACTTGCCATTTGCCGCTTTTCAAATCGGCAATGGCGGAGTGTACAAACACAAAAGTGAAAACTCAGACAGTATAACAGAGAGTGAGCTTAATATGCTGATCAATAGGGCTTCTGAGACTGCTGAGTTCTACACAAGACGTTTTATGGACTACATGGATTTCAACAGTCAACTATACCCTGAGTATACTACAGTTGATACAGATGACATGCAGCCAGACAAAGATGTTGGATTCCACAGTTGGTATTTGGGTTAATGGGAAAAGTAAGAGGCAAATACAAGCCTAAGGAAGAAAACATCAAGAAGTTGATTGCTTTTCTAAAGAAAGAAGAGAAACAACCAGATCAAGATAACAAAAAACAATAATGGCTACACTTACAAATACTAAAATTAAAGACACTTATGATGGTCTGTTAAAGACAGCAGATAATGATGTTATAGGTGCAAGTGAAAAGAATATTACAGATGGATTAGGGAATGCTACGGTTCTTAGCATAGGAACGGGTAGTGCTTCGTTTACTTCTGATATCGAGGTTAATGGGCTTACTATTGGTAAGGGGAATGGTAGTATTACTCAAAATACTGCTATTGGTGTACAGGCTCTTTTTGATAATATAGATGGTCAATTCAACACAGCTGTAGGTTATAATACTCTTGGAGCGAATACTTCGGGAGACCATAATGTTGCAGTGGGATATCTTTCATTGTATAATAACACTACTGGGTTAAGAAATGTTGCTATAGGAACAAACTCTTTAAGCAGTAATCAGTCAGCTAATGATAATATCGCAATAGGATATGATTCACTTAATTTTAACACTACAGGAGCAAATAATAGTTCTTTAGGCTCAAGCTCACTATTTAAAAACACCACAGGTTCTCAAAATACTGCTGTAGGATATCTTTCATTGTATAATAACACTACGGGTAGTCAAAATACTGCATTAGGTTCAAATGCTTTACAAGACAATACTACAGGTCAGCATAATACGGCAGTAGGTTATACTTCTCTTAATAACAATATAGATGGTGCAGATAACACCGCAGTTGGTTATTCTTCTTTATACACTAACACATCGGGCTCTCAGAATGTTGCTATAGGTCGTCAAGCACTTTTATCGAATACAACGGGAGGAAGTAATACAGCTATTGGATATGTATCACTTGCAGGAAATATTACAGGTATAAACAATACCGCTGTAGGTAGAGCTTCTTTATATGCAAATACAGGTTCTTACAATACAGCTTTAGGAGCATACTCATTGTTAGATAATACTACAGGTTCGAACAATGTAGCAGTAGGATATAATTCTTTAGTAGAAAACTTAACGGGATTATATAATACAGCTATAGGGGTTTCGACTCTTGGAGATAATACCTCAGGAAGTGGTAATGTTGCAGTAGGATATCAAGCCTTAAGAATTAATACTGCTTCAGAGAATACCGCTGTAGGTAAAGAGGCTTTGACCTATAACACTACAGGGAGTAGAAATGTTGCAGTAGGTAAGGATGCTTTAAGAAATAATGTTACAGCAAATGGTAATACCGCTGTAGGTTACGAATCAATGTTACAAAACACTTCAGGAGCTTACAATTCAGCTTTTGGAGGTGATTCTTTAAGATCTAATCTTGTGGGAGGTTTTAACTCAGCAATGGGTTATAATTCTTTAAGCAATAATACTACGGGTTCTTACAATATATCAATAGGTGTAAATTCTTTATTATCAAATGCAGATGGCGATAGAAATGTTGCTGTAGGATATGCAGCAGGAGATAGTAAAACATCAGGAGATGACAACATCTATATAGGTTATAATGCTGATGGTTCTGCTGCAACTACTTCTAACGAGATAGTTATCGGTTCAACAGCTACAGGTAATGGTTCTAATACCGCTACTTATGGTAATGCAAGTATAGTAGAGCACCACTTTACCGCAGGTGATGTATATATGAATGCTGATTTATATGGTGTTGAGGTGATTGGTAATGAATTTGGTGCTACTGAATATGTTGATTTAACAGGTAACGAGATAGCATTAGGTGCGGGAGGTTCTGACAGATTAGTTATTAATTCAAGTGGAAACACAAGAATCACAGGCAATCTAACAGTAGATACTAATACACTATATGTAGATGCTGCTAATAATAGAGTTGGGATAAATAACAATACTCCATCTTCTTCGTTAAGTGTAGGGCAATCTTTTTTTGTAGGAGAAAATACAGTCGGAAATACATCTACCGCTGAATTAGGCTCTCCTGATACGGGTGGCTCTCAAAGTGTAGCAAAACAACTTGCATTTTATACAAATGCTGTGGATGCCTCAAGAGTAGAGCGTATGAGAATAACATCTGCGGGATTAGTAGGTATAAATACAGATACTCCTTCTTGGGATTTAAGCGTATATAAAAACTCTGCTGCAAACGTTGGATTTGCATTACAAAACAGTACAACAGGTCAAACTGCTTCAGATGGTTTGGTTCTTTATGTTGATTCAAGTGGCAACTCTCAAATAAGAAACAGAGAAAATACGTATACTGCTTTTTGGACTAATGACGCAGAAAGACTCCGCATAGACTCTTCGGGTAGAGTGGGCATTGGTAAAACTCCTTCTTCTGAAAAATTTGAGGTAAATGGTGCTATTGTTTGGGAGGGTGCTTTAACTGCTTCTCAGACAAGCGCAGGTGTATTGGACAGGTCAGGTGATGATTTAAGAGTTCGAGTGTATGGTGCTACGGCAGGTTCGGGTAATTTTGTCGTTAGAACAGGTGGAGGCGGAGGTTCTGCTGACTCAGAAGCAATGCGCATAGACTCTTCAGGTAACGTAGGTATAGGTACTTCGAGTCCTGCTTCTTCAGCAGTTACTTCGGGAGCAGTTATTGTAGATTTAAAAGGTAATGCAATCAATAGAGGTGGTGTTGTAAACTTTAGAACTTCAGATTCTTCTAAAATTGCTTGGGTAGGATTTGATGGAGGTTTAGCGAAGTTTGGTACTGAAACTTCTAATGATACTGTTTTTTATACTGCAAATACAGAAAGACTCCGCATAGACTCAAGCGGTCGAGTGGGGATAGGGACTTCGAGTCCTGCTACTAATTTGGATATTGCATCATCAAGTTCAACTACCTTAACGGTAAGAAATACGGGAACAGTATCAAGTGTATTAATTTCAAATGGCTCTACTGCTAATCAAATTTTTAGTAGAGGAGTTAATAGTTCAACAGGTAGAGATTTAGCTTTTGTTCAAGGAACTACAGAAGCAATGCGCATAGACTCTTCAGGTAATGTTTTGATTGGTAACACTTCGGCTTCCGCTAAATTAGATATTCGTCAAGATTCAGGGACTGCTATTAGATGTGAAGATGCTTCAGGTGGTTATTTTGTAGTTAATCAAGGAGGTAGTGTAGGGATAGGTACTTCGAGCCCTTCTTCACCCCTTCATATTAAACCAAATGTTGATAGTATTGATGGTGGTATAACTTGGGAATCACAAGATGGTACTCACGAATGGTCTATTGATGCAAACAATGCAGGACAATTTAGAATTTACAAAGGAACAACTTCTATTGCAAGATTTGACTCTTCAGGGAATGTAGGGATAGGCTCAAATTCCCCTGTATCTAAACTTACTTTAGAAGGAGCAAGAAACACTAATACAATAACACTTAGAGCTACTGATAATGATTCAGGATGGAGTTCAGGTGATGAGTTTGGTGCTATTGAATTTTATTCTAATGATGCTTCAGGAGGTGGTGCAGGAATAAAATCTGCAATATCTTGCTTTACTACAAGTTCAAGTGGTTCTACTTCAGTATTATCATTCTCAACTTCATCTACAGGTTCTAATAACCAAGAAAGAATGCGCCTTGATACAGACGGATTAAAATTCAACGGTGATACTGCTGCTGCTAATGCTTTAGATGATTATGAAGAAGGGACTTGGATTCCTGCTATTTCTTTTGGTGGTGCAAGTGTTGATGTTACTTATAACGAGCAAAGTGGACAATACACTAAAGTAGGAAGAAAAGTTAGTATTTCGGGTCGTATATTTTTAAGTAACAAAGGAACGAGTACAGGAGATGCCGTAATTACAGGACTGCCTTTTACTTCGGGAAATTTAAATTCTTATGCTTCACCTGCCTCTTTTAGAATTAACAACATTAGCTTTGCAGACTTTTTACAAGGTAATGTTAGGGTTAATAACACAGAAATTGCTATTTCTGAAGTTACAAACGCAGGGGTTATTTCAAATATAAATGATGCAAACTTTGTAAACACTTCTGATATATATTTTTCAGCTACCTATTTCGTATAAAAAATAAATAAATATAAAAATGGCACTATCAAAACAAAAAGTACAAGACAAAATCGAAATCGTTTCTGCTTTTAAGCACATTCAGATTCGTTACGCTGACCAAATCGTAGAAGATGGTTCAGTTATTTCTCAATCGTATTTTAGAACCGTAGTAAACTGCGGTGATTACGATGCAGCAGATGAGCATAATGTAAGAGCAATCGCAGATGCAGTATGGTCAGAAGAACTAATCGCTGAGTACAAAGCAAGCGTTGAACCACAAATCGCAGAATAATGGCAAAAACTTACAAATGGGTAATCTCAGGATTACACGCAAAAATTCAAGAAGGAGAACTATCAAATGTTATCGAGAGTGTACACTACCGATACCAAGTAGAAGATGCTGAAGGTAATATCGCTGATGTATATGGCTCAGTAGGACTTGAAGCACCTGAAGCAGAATCATTCGTAGCTTACGAAGATTTAACTCAAGCAGATGTAGAGGCTTGGTTAGAGGCTAAGCTTGATGTAGAAAGTCTTAAAGCGGGACTTGATGCTCAATTAGAGGCTATCGCTAATCCTACTCACATTACTTTATCTATCTAATGATTAAGAAGTGGCTTAGGGATTTACGACCTTTCGTAATCTACTCTGACAAAACATTGGACATCCTCTCTATCCTTATGAAGATAGGGGGGATTGCCCTTTTTCCTGTAATTATCCTCAGAGAGAAATACAGAGATAGTCAAGAAGAGTTTTGGGTAAACAGAGCGAAGCAAGTCATCAACCACGAGTCGATTCACTTCCAACAAGCATTAGAATTAGGTGTACTACCATTCTATGTATTGTATGTATTAGAGTGGTTATTTAAATTACCTTTCTACGGAATGAAGGCTTACGAAGCTATATCATTTGAAAGAGAGGCTTATGGTAACGATAACAACTTAGATTATCTAAAAAACAGGGTGAGATATAATTGGATTTATCGTATCTTTAAGTAAAATTTATTATCATGTCTAAAATCAAAGAAGAAGAGTTAAAAGAGTTGCGTGAGCAAGAAGCTAAAAAAAACGCTATTCTACATGACCTTGGTGTATTAGAAACACAGAAGCATCAACTGCTTCATGCGTTTGCTATTATACAGGATCAGCAGGATAAGACTAAAGTAGCTTTAGAAGACGCTTACGGAAAGATTAACGTAAACCTGGAAGATGGTTCTTACGAAACTATTGAAGAGTAATCTATTTTAACATAGTATACTCTTTAATATAGCATGGGGGCCTTTATGGGCCCCCTTTCTATTTAAACTAAAACAGATCTTAATTTATTAGTTACCCATGTAACAGCTAAACGACTATGGAATCAATGGATAATAAGGTTTCTTTTATAGCAGGGTGGACACTCACCACTGTTACCAGTATAAATTTAATGGGAATATTTCAGGCTGCGTTAGTTGGTCTTGTAGGTGGCTTCTTCGGTCTATTTGGCAAAGAAGTATATTACTACGTCAAGAACGAGATTAAATCAAAGTTGAAGAAAGATGAGTAAGAAACCATTCAAAGAAACCTTTGTTGGTAAGCTGCTTGGAAAAGGATCTCAGATACTGCCTGAGAAGGGCGTATTAGGCGTTTTAAAGAACCTTATTGATTCAGACGAAGAATTAACTCTTGAAGAAAAAGAAGAGGCTCACAGAGCCTTAATAGAGGCCTATAAGGCAGAGGTCTCTGATAGAGACTCTGCCAGAAACAGAGAAGTAGAGATAGCTAAAGCAGGTAAAGAAGATTGGTTGTTTAGCTTAACAGGTATTGTAGGCTTAGGAGCATTTGCAGCTATTATATGGGCTATACTTGCCTTAGACATTCCAGAAGGTAATAAAGAGCTATTTATACATACTATAGGTATAGTAGAAGGCGTAGCCTTGTCAATCTTTGGCTACTACTTTGGAACCTCTATGAAAGAGAATAAGAAGTGAAAGTAACTGCTAACTTTAATAAGGAAGAGTTTGATTGTGCCGATGGCACGCAGATGCCTATAGAGGTGTTTAATAATGTTATTGAGTTAGCCGAAAGCTTAGAAGTATTACGAGCGCATTTCAATGCGCCAGTAACTATTAATAGTGCCTGGAGAACGGCTACCTATAATCGTAGGGTTGGCGGAGCAGTAAACAGCCAGCACCTATCAGGCAAAGCTTCTGATGTAGTAGTTAGTGGCGTGCCACCCGAAGAGGTGGCTAACGCCATAGAGTTTCTAATAGAGTGTGGCCTAATGAAAGAAGGTGGAGTAGGTAGATACGACACTTTTACACACTACGATATACGGGGTACTAAAGCTCGTTGGGATTTTCGTTCAGAAAAGGCATAGTATCCGCTAAACCACCTTTACTTCTTATAAGACTGTCGGACAAGCTTCGCCTGTGTGTCAGGCTCGCTTGCACTACTGCCGTATAGATTAGCTTGTCTAACGCTGTAAAGTTATAAGAAAAAAATGACAAAGTCAAGTCTATTCACCAAAAATATATATTTTATCATAAACTGTATTTAGTATATAAATTATTTGTATATTTGAATATCAATTTAACCGAATTAGAGGGGAGGAGTATATTATTAACGATGGAAGTGTTACCGATTAGGCCTCCCCAATAATTTTTAGTTATGAAGTTAATTACGAAAGCAGGAACTTACGAAACAGATACGTTTTGGCAAATGATTATCGAGGTGTTAAAGCATAGATTTTGGCACTTGCGTAATCATGGAAAATGGATGGACTAATGAGCAGTAACGAGCAATTAAGTAGAGAAGAAGAAATAGACCGAGAGGGCTTACGAGTACTTCGATGGTCTATGTTTGATTCTCCAGACTCTCCAGGAAGTGGATATAAGTTCATGGAACGAGAGCCTGTAGTTGCCATTGACAGAGCTGCCCATAGATACGAATACAGGCCTGACATTATATTAGGATATACCTCAGCGGCTGTAGCTAAAAAGATGAGACTTGCAACAACAGACAGCCACAGAGTTGGTCATGCAGTCAGAATACGATGTGTAGGTGCAAAGAAACGATTAAAGCTCATAAGAACCCTTATGGAGCAGGGAGTAACCCGATTTGCTGTGACAAGAGATATGGTTTACTTTGATACTGATCCACTAAAGGCTCCAGAGTTTCATATATGGTGATTTAGTTAATTCCATAATTTTCATTTTGTTTAGTTTAGTTAGGAGTTGAGGGGCGAAAGCCCCTCTTCTTTGTTAATGAAAAGTTAAAGTTCTTGCATAAGCGAAAAGTTGTGTATAGATTAGCTGAAAATTAAAACAAAACAATTATGTATAACTTAATGTCCTTTAAAGAAGCAAGAATAGAAGCCTTGCTAAGAGAGCTGAACAAGAAGCAACAGCGTATTCAGCAATTAGAAACCTATATCTTTGAGCTGTGTGACAAAGAATGTCCAGACGAGTACAAACACGTTGTACAGCAAGAAGTATTTAAAACAACTGACGAAGTTTAATTATTTTTAACTATATTTACCATTATGGAATTAACATTTCAAGAACGATTGATTAAAGTCCAAGCGGAGCTGAAAGCTCCGAAGGGACAATTCAACAGCTTTGGGAAGTACAAGTACCGAAACTGTGAGGACATTCTGGAGTCTGTGAAACCACTGCTTCAGAAGTACGGATTAGCACTTATGCTTACAGACACCATTCAAGAGGTGGCGGGAGTATTATTTGTTAATGCGAAGGCTAAGGTTTGGGACACCGAAGGAACTTCAGTAGAAGTGACTGCCCAAGCTGGTATAGATCCCGATAAAAAGGGTATGGATATTTCTCAGACTTTCGGTTCAGCCAGTAGCTATGCAAGAAAGTATGCTCTTAATGGTCTGTTCTTAATTGACGATACTAAAGATGCAGATGCTACTAATGATCATGGTCGTACTGCGCAGCCTGCTGTAAAGACAGGCAAGCAGGTGCTGCCTAAGAGTGGTGCTGCCTTTAACAAGGTCAAAGAGTACATGACTAAAGGCGGAAGCATTGAAGAAGTGAAAAAGAAGTATCAAGTAACAAACGAAGTAGAACAATTATTAATTAATTAAATTATGAGTGCAGTAATCAATTTCAGTATTAACTTAGACAAGTTAGACAAAAACAGAATCCAGAAAACCAAGTCAGGAACATTCTACAACTTTGGTCTTTCTGTAAACGATGAGACAGGGCAGTATGGAGACAACTGCGGAGTTTTCATTGCGCAAACCAAAGAAGAGCGTGAGGCTAAGCAGAAGCGTTCTTATGTTGGAAACGGAAAAGTAGTATGGACAGATGGAAGCATTGTCCTTGCAGAAAAGGTTGAAAGAACAGCCCAAGCTGCTCCAGTTGCTACAGAAGAGGCTGACTTCCCCTTCTAATTACGAATACCTATTGGCAAAGGGGGCTTAGTGCCCCCAAAGCCAATTAACTAAACAAAACGAGATGACGGAAAGACAAATGCAAGACCGAGAGGCTCTGATAGAGATTCTCGTTCAAGAGAGTTATATTGACCCTAATGAAAAGATAGAACACCCTCCAGTAGCTATTAGCTACGGAGAGCATTCATACAGCACAAAAGAAGGAACAGTGACTTATCCGACACCTATAGGAACGTATGGAAACTTTAGTTTTATACAAGCTCCTCCAAAACATAAAAAGACATTCTTAGTTAGCTTATTATCAGCGGCTTACTTGGGAGGTGATTCAGGAAAGTTTGTAGGCAAGATTAAAGGTCACAGAGATGGTAGATGTTTATACCACTTTGATACGGAGCAAGGGCGGTTTCATGCACAAAGAACCTTTAGAAGAGTTCTTGATATGTGCAACTTAGAGGATCAGTGCTACGAGACCTTTGGTCTTAGAAGTAGAATGTACGATGAGCGTGTTGATATTATAGAATACATATTAAAGCACAATACCAATATTGGCGTTTTAGTAATTGATGGTGTGGCAGATTTAGTAAGTGATGTAAATAATATAGACGAAAGTAATAAGGTGGTGCAAAAGATAATGAAGTGGACAGAGCAATACAATGTACATATCATTACTGTTATACACACCAATTATAATACCAATAAGCCCACAGGGCATTTGGGTTCAGCATTAGAAAAGAAGGCTGAGACTCAGATACAATTAGAGAAGGATGAAAACGACCCAGATATTATCAAAGTCAAATGTAAAGCCAGCCGAAGCAAAAGCTTTGATGACTTTTCTTTCTTTGTCAATAAATATGGCTATCCTGAAACTGCAGAACAAGAACTTGAAGTTTTAGATTATATTGGAAAAGGTAACACTACTATTAGACATTAGGGCTGTACCGCATCAGTCGGTTAGGATGACCCGTAGCGGTCATAGCTATCAGCCTAAAAAGATTATCGATTATAAAGAAGCTGTTCAAGAAATGGTCAGGAGTCAACTCCCTGACCATTTTGTCGTTATACCCAAAGGAACTCCGATAATGGTTAACAAGCTGCATTACCAGTTTGAGAGGCCTAAGAGTTGGTCTAAGAAAAAGACAGCTGAAACGTATTGGATGACAGCAAGACCCGATCTTCATGACAACTTAAATAAGGCATTGTTTGACGCATTAGAGGGTGTTGTTTGGGAGAGTGACCATAATGTGGTCATGATAAGCAACCTTTCTAAAACCTATGGAGACACAAACCAAATAGCAATAGAAATACAATGCTTGAAAAGTTAGCAGAAAACCACAAGATTTGGGTAAGAATGGTCAGGGGCTTTGGCGCAGACAGAGACCTTGCTCAAGACATCGTTCAGTCGATGTATCTTAGGCTGCACAAGTACATAGAGGACAAGGACCGAATCATGTATAACGATGACGAGGTAAACCGATTCTTTGTCTATGTGACATTAAAGAATATGTACCTGACCTATATGTCTTCTCAAAACAGATACCAATGGTACGAAATCAGAGAGGATGATGTAATAGACGAAGACCTAAACGAGTTTGTGTTTGATGAAGTCATGGATACTGCTTTTGATCGGCTTATAGGCAAGATAAGTGATGAGATGAATACTTGGCATAAGTATGACCGTATCTTGTCTGAGAAGTACCTTAAAAGCGATTACAGCCTAAGAGACATAGCCACTGGTTCAGGCATAAGCCTGACCAGTATATTCAACTCAATGAGAGAAAACAAAAGAATACTAAAAGAGAAGTTCCAGGAAGACTACGATGATTTCTGTAACGGAGACTATAATTTAATTTAATACATAAGATATGAAAGATGAAAACTATTATGAGAATCTCGATAAGAGAACAAAGGAGTACAAAGAATGGAAAGCAAAAAGGCAGGCTGCGTCAGAAGGCGTTGGTGATGCGGTTGAAAAGGTGCTTAAGGCTACTGGAGTTGCAGATGTGGTTAAATTCATTGCAGGTGAAGATTGTGGATGCGATGAGCGCAAAGCAAAGCTGAATAAGCTGCTGCCGTTTCATAATCCTGAATGCTTTACTGAGGCTGAGTATAATTGGTTAACTGACTTCTTTGATAAGAAGGTCAGCGTAATTGATCGTAATACGCAGATGCAGTTAGTGGATATTTACAATCGTGTATTCAGAAAGAAGGAGCGTTTAAGCAGATGTAGCTCTTGTGTTCGCAGATTGTACCAAGACCTGAAAAGATATTACGACAGCTACAACAGTTAAAATTTTGTTAATTACTATTGACATATTAACAATTTGTTTGTATGTTTACCTCATGAAACGGGGTAGCCGAAAACCGAACAGAGTAGGTGTTGTTAAAAATGTTATAGTATGTTAAATTTTGCACAAGTAGAAACACTACCGATTAAGAAGATTGATTACGTTCTTGGAAACCGAGATCTAAACAACTCACACAAAGAAAAGATGAAGAGCCTTATTCAGGATTACGGATTCGCTGATACCATTAAGGTATTTAAAAAGGGTGCGAGGTATTATGCTCTTGAAGGGCAGCATAGGCTACAAGCTCTTAGGGAGCTTGGAGCAGAGTCTGTACCCTGTTCTATTGTTGATTGGTTAGACGGAGAAGACTTTGATGATGTACAGCGGTTTATCATTGAC
>Ga0208161_1000395_pt1 | contig 25021 bp, 51 predicted proteins | sample CB_VirMetaG_3_FD_184538 | JGI IMG/M metagenome (GOLD analysis project Ga0208161, IMG submission 184538) | Freshwater to marine saline gradient viral communities from Chesapeake Bay - CB_1508_1S Viral MetaG (SPAdes) (version 4) | ecosystem: Environmental > Aquatic > Marine > Coastal | place: USA...
CTTAAAATCGATCCAGTGTGGGTTCGAATCCCACCACTCCTATTCATTCAAATAAAACATGGACGATCTCAAAATCTATTGCGAAACAATGGAAGATCAATCAGAAATGTTTGACTTCATTTATATTACCTGTCCCGATGCACAGATTTGCACATGGGAACCTGATGGTGATGATGAGAATCCTGGAACATGGGGCATGTTTGTAGACAATGCTCCCGAAGACTTGTGGGATAAGATCATTGAGGAATTTGAAGACTACTTTGACTTCGAGATGGCAATCGGTCCTGGTGATAAAGAGTACCCATAAATATATCTAAACGATAAGCACATGTCTTACGAATACAGAATCACTAGCGAATACTGTTGGTATGATTGCGAAACCCACAGTATGATAGTGAAGATGTATTTTATAAATGGAATGCCATTTACGTTTGATGAGTTAGCAGACGGACAGTTATACGATCAAGACATCATTAAAGAAGCAAAGAAACATAATAGAAGTTACACCCCAGAAGAATTGTATAGATCTTCTTTTTATTTGATAGATGAGGAAATGCACCCTATGATATTTCCTGTTCCGTTAGAGAATCCACAAGATATGCCAGACGACTCTGATTATATTTGTGAGGAAGATTACCTTCCATAAATAAATCATAGAAATAACTCAAGAAGTCATAATACGATGCCTCTGAATAAGTTAGACAATTTTATCAAGAATACTGAAGGTAGAATCTTATATGTAAGTCCAGCAGATTTAGACTCAACTGATAGCATTGATAATCAAGGTAATTCTCTGGCAAGACCTTTTAAAACTGTACAGAGAGCAATTATTGAAGCTGCAAGGTTTTCTTACCTTAAAGGAGATGCTAACGATTTAGTAGAAAAAACTACTATTCTTTTAATGCCTGGCGAGCACATTATTGATAATAGACCTGGATATAAAATTTATGATGATTCTGGAGCAAGATCGCAATCTCCTAATGGAACTGTTAGTGCTGATGTTGATACAGTTTTTAATCTCGATTTAAATTCAAACTTCGATTTGAATCAAGAAGCAAATGTTCTTTATAGATTTAATAGTGTAACTGGTGGTGTTATTGTACCTAGAGGTGTATCTATTGTTGGTCTTGATTTAAGAAAGACAAAAATTAGACCAAAATATGTTCCCAATCCAACAGATTCTAGTGTAAAAAATTCTGCAATATTTAAAATAACTGGTACTGGATATTACTGGCAGTTTTCTGTATTTGATGGTGATAGTTTTGGATTGGTTTATACTGATCCACAAGATTTTTCTGAAAATAATAGATCAAGACCAACATTTTCTCACCACAAATTAACAGTATTTGAATATGCTGATGGTGTCAATAATGTATCTGGATATGATCTAACAGATCTTGACATGTATTATGCAAAACTATCCAGAGCATATAATAGTGCTTCGGGTAGAAATATTGATGATAAGTATCCCACGGATAAATTGGGGTTTGCGAAGCAGAGACCAGAATGGGAAATTGTTGGTGCCTTTGCTAATGATCCCATCAGCATTGCAAGTATTGTATCTGGAGATGGATTTACTGCAACAAATACGATAACAGTAACAACTTCAACAGATCATAATTTAACAATTGGAACGCCAATTAAAATTAGAGGTGTTTCTACGCCAGAATATAATGTTTCTGCACTAGTTGCATCGGTTGATTCTGTAAATCCAAAGATATTTACTTACATTTTGGCATCTTTTCCACAAGATTTAAATGTCAAACCATCTACAAATAATGCAACAGTAACTATTGAAACTGATACAGTAAAAGGTGCATCTCCCTATATCTTTAATGTTTCTATGCGTTCCGTCTATGGAATGAATGGAATGCACGCTGATGGCAGTAAAGCAGATGGATTCAAATCCATGGTTGTTGCCCAATTTACTGGCATTTCTCTTCAAAAGGATGATAGGGCTTTTGTAAAATATTCAAAAACAAGTAGAACATATGAAGGTATCAATATTAGTGTTGAGAGAGGAGCAGCACTTTCACAAAATTCATCATCTATAAATCAAAACAATGTATATCATTTAGATTCTGAAGCGATTTACAGAAGCGGTTGGGAACAATCACATATTAAAATAACAAATGATGCAATTGTTCAGGTTGTTTCTGTATTTGCCATTGGTTATAATGGTCACTTTGTTTGCGAATCTGGTGGTGATGCATCAATTACAAACTCAAACTCAAACTTCGGACAATTATCTCTTATATCTACTGGTTTTAGAGCTGAAGCATTTGTAAAAGACAATAAGGGTTATATAACTCATATCATACCCCCAAGAGCAATCACAACCTCTGAAGAAGATGTTGATTGGTTAACCATTGATATAAAAGCAACAGATGATAATAATGAGACGGATAAATTATATCTTTTTGGATTTGATACCGAAGATGTGACACCCTCACTATTGACTCAAGGATATAGAATTGGTGCAAAAACTAATGATAAATTGTATGTTGAAATTGATGGGGTAGTTAGATCTGCTGATATTAAAATGCCAGGTAGTGGTAGTATTGATGTTGGTGGAGTAAAAGAAACTGTAATTAATGGACAACCATCTTCTAATATTTTTACAACTCTTTCTAATCATGGATTAGAGACAGGTGAAAAAATACTTCTTGTCAGTGATGATGGAGATCTTCCAGAAAATATAGAATCTAATACCATTTATTTTGCCAGAAGAGTATCTGACACTCAATTCAAAGTTGCATCTTCTAAATCTGATGCGGATAATGATGATACACTTAATGCATATCTTGGAACAAATCTTCGTGTTTTGAGTAGAGTATCGGATAAAGAATCTGGTGATGTTGGTAGTCCTGTTCAGTGGGACAAGGACAAAAATCAATGGTATATAAAAACAGATGCTAATAGTGAAATTTATACTGCTATTAATGGAAATTCTGGTTCTCTCCCTGCAGAATCTTCTGCAACTCATGTGAAGAGAACTCCTGATAATAGAAGTTTAGATGAAAAAATTTATAAAATAAGAGTTGTAATACCAAAAGAATCTATAAATGCAAAAACTCCAGAATCTGGATTTGTTATTCAAGAATCTAGTACAACTGGTGTTCGTACAGATTCTGATCTAATTTTATCAACAATTAGAGATTTGACGAGAAATGATTTTGACTTTGAAAGAAATTCGAACTTCATCTCAACTTGTTCACTTTCTGGAACAACAGTAACAGTTATTTCTGAGACACCTCATGGTCTTAATGTAAATGATAAAATTTCAATATTGAATGCCAAAGATGCTTCTGTGAATACTGTTGGATCTGCAAATAGTGGATTTAGTGGATCGTTTGAGGTGAGCAATGTTGTAGATGATATGACATTCCAATATTCAACTACTGATGTTGATGGTGTTGTTCATACTGGAATGGGAGCATTCTCTAATGATACCTACACATCAAATAGAGAAACACTATCAAACCTTGTGGTTCCTGCAACATTTAGAAGAGATGATATAGTTAAAAACTTCTATATTTATAGAAATCAGGTTATAACGGAATATTCTCAATCAGAGAGAGATGGAATTTACCACATTTATGCGTTAAATTCCGATTATGCAGTTCCAAATGAATTTACAAATTTAAAGTATGGTCAAAATGTGGTTGATTTGTATCCAGAATTGGATAGAGATAATCCCAATGATTCTCCAAATTCCTCAAAAACATTTGCACTAAGATCTCCACTTGGTAAAGTTGAAACTAATGATAAAAAGAAGAGTATTACCAAAGAAACAATAGATAAGTTAACAACTTCTCTTGGTGTCGGAGTTACTTTATCCGCAGTTAATAATTCAACCAATGTTGCAACTTTCTCTAGAAGACATGGTATTGGTGGCATTTCTGGAGGAACAATTGATGGAGGAACTGGATACTCAACAAATGGTACTTTCTATAATGTAAAATTATATAATGAACCTGGATTATCAACATGGAATGGAGCAACCGCAAAAGTTGTAGTATCTGGAGGTGCTGTTTCTTCTGTTGAAATAATGTCACCTGGATCTGGATATAATAATGGTGATGTATTGTATTTTGATACTAAAGTTATTGGTGATAATTCTATCAGTGATGGTGATGCATCGTTTACAATTGCAAGTACAAATATTTCTGGTGGTGTAGGTGATGTATTAGAATTCACTGGTATTGGCACAGTAGAAACATCAAGATATAGAATTACTGCATTAAATTCTGATACTCAAGTCACTATTGGTAGAACTTCTGGTGATCCAATCATACATGTTGATCAATATGCAGTTAGAACAGGTCCTTCTGTTCAAGTCTCTGGAGTTTATACAGTATCTGGAATCACATCATTTACATGCACAACTCCTCATGGATTAGCAGCAGGTAATCGTTTTAAAGTTACTGATAGTAACAATAATACTCTTGGGGATTATCTTGTTAAATCTACTCTTGGTATAAAAACATTTACTGCAAGAACAACCAATGATCTTCAAGGTCCATATTACATTTTGAAGCATGGTTATTCTGCAAATGATAATGGAATATCAAATATATCGGATGAAAATCTATTTGCAAGAGGTCTTACAATATATGGTAATGACTCTGCCACTATTGAAGCAGGATCTTCTACGGATCAATTCCTTATCAAACCATTAAACTCTGGCATAGGAACACAAACCAGATATCCTTATGGTTCTTATATTCAATATAAGAATGAGATTATGAGGATTAGTAATTATACTTCTGGTGCTAATCCTGAAGCAAAAGTTATTCGTGCCGTATTGGGCACCAAAAAAGAAACAACCGTTGTTGATGGCGAATTGGTTAAGAAGATTGAATTGCTTCCTATTGAATTCCGTAGACCCTCTATTCTTCGTGCTTCTGGACACACTTTTGAATACCTTGGATATGGTCCTGGTAACTATTCCACAGGTCTTCCGCAGGTTCAGAACAGAACTCTTACTGAGAGAGAAGAATACTTATCACAGGCACAAGAAAGGTCTGCTGGTACGGTTGTTTACACTGGTATGAACAATAAAGGAGATTTCTATGTTGGTAATACTAGAAAATCTTCTGCAACAGGTGAAGAGACAACATTTGATACTCCAATTCCATCAGTAACTGGCGAAAATACTGCAAGATTGAGTTCCGTATTTGATGAAGTTACCATTAAAGAAAGAGTTGTTGTTGAAGGTGGTAGATCAAATAATATTCTCTCCCAATTTGATGGTCCGGTAACATTTACAGAGACCATAAGAATTAAAAATGTTTCTGATTTTAGTGGAACTGTTAAAGTTACAGGTACAACAAAGTCGGAGAGTACAACCACCGGAGCACTCATTGTTTCTGGTGGTGTGGGTATTGGATCCACATTAAATGCTGATACCATTATTTCTAATGGTGTTAAGTTGGGCACTGCTCATAATGCAATTACCACTGTTGATGGTGGTGCTTTGGATATTGATGGCGATTTAACCGTCAGTGGTGATATTACGGCATTTTATCAACCTTCTGATGAAAGATTAAAAAATAATATTAATCGCATTGAAGACCCACTAGTAAAAGTAATTTCCATCAGTGGTAATACATTTGAATGGAAAGAACTTGATAATTATGAAGGAGAGGACACTGGTGTCATTGCACAAGAAATTGAAGCACTTGGACTTCCAGGAATTGTAAAAAATAATTCTAATGGATATAAGTCAGTTCAATATCACAAGTTAATTCCATTACTTATAGAGGCAGTCAAAGAATTGAGTGCAAAAGTCGATTCATTAGAAGAAAGACTAAATAACTAAAAAAGTTATAAGATGGCAAATTATAAAAAGTCATTTAATTTTAGAAGTGGTGTTCAGGTAGATACTGATAATTTTGTAGTTAATGCTAATGGTCTGGTAGGTATTGGTACATCAATTCCTAGAAGATTATTAGATGTTTATGGGACAATTAGAACAAGTGGTCTGGTAACTAGTCAACAACTTTATGTTACTGGAATTTCCACTTTTGATTCTAATGTTGATTTAAATAATGGAACTTTACTTATTGGAAATAACATAAAACTTGGTGCAAATTCTGGCGTTATAACTGCAACAGCACTTAATATTGGATCTAGAACTGTTACCGAATTAGTAGGGTATTCTACAGAAGCATGGATTATTGATCCAGTAATTTCTGGAATTTATACGTCATTTAATGTCGGTATTGGAACGACAGTTTCTTCAACTTTTGATTTATTAATTGGTAGTGACCCACGGTTAAATCAAAAAGGAATTGGATTTATTGGTGATACAGGAAATATTATTTCTAGTGGAATTATAACAGCAACACAATTTGTTGGAATTGTAACCGCATCTAGTTTGACGGAAACAATATCAAATGATAGATTTCCTAGTCCAATAATTAAAAACCTTCAAGGTGATGTTACTGGAATTGCAGATACGGCAAGAGGATTAACAGGAAATCCAGATATTCAGGTAGGTGTTACAACAGCTTCCAGAGTTGTTTCGACCACATCTTCAGTTGGATTTGCGACAATTACCGATACTTTAAATGTAAGAGGTAAAGTTGGTATTGGAACTACACTTCCAACTGCAGATCTTGAAATATTAAATTCTAGTAGTAATGCAAAATTAGATATTATTTCCTCTTCTGGAGCATCAAGTAGAATTAGTATCGGTAATAGTACCAATGTTTCAACAGGAACTAGCGTAGCACTATTTGAATATAATAATCAAGAACTTAGAATTAAGAATAAAGGCACTGGTAGTATTGAAATGTATCTCCATACAGGAGATTTGCAATCTGGAATAACAACAGGAAGTTATGAATGGAGATATAGAAATCAAGTTGATCCGCTGGCAATATTAACTTATGAAGGTAATTTTGGTCTTGGACTAGCAAGTCCTACTGAAAGATTCCATGTTAGTGGGGCATCCAAATTTGCCGGAAATGTAACTTTTGATTCCGGATATGCATTCACTATTAACTCTAACACATTAAGTATTAGTGAATCCACCACAACAACTTTCTCTGGAGCAGTAAATTTAAATGAGCAAGTAAGTATTGGAGCAACAGTTGTATTTGATACTAGTGATTATCCACAACTTAAAGTTCCTAGATATACAACATCTAAAAGAAGCGGAATAAATGGATCTGGTGGGTCTGTCATATATAATGAGTCTACCCAAAAATTGCAATTTTATGATCATGTTTCTGGCACATGGCAAACAGTAACAAGTTCTTAATTATAGGAGAAACTTAAAATGGCAGTAGGAGTAGCATCAACTGGTATTCACCAAACTACAAATATTAAATTTTCTCAACTGAGAAGAGAATTCAAAACTATATCGCCCAGAACAACTTTTAATGGTTCTGATGATCACACTGGAGATACTGGGAGTGTTAGTGCATCGGAATTATTGAGAAATACATCATTAAGTGCTGCTGATCCGGTTGTTCCTGATGTTGATGAAAATAATAATATTGTCACAACTGAAAGTAATTGGAATATTAGTGGATTCAAAAATGCTATCAAATATTACTATTTAAATCAGACTGGTATAGATGATAATGAAGGTGAAGAAAGAGTTGGATTTTCAGTTACTGACCCATCAGTAAACTCTGCATATTCTGCAATAAATTTTTTATCGTGGAAAGAAAGTATTGGTAAAAATATTCTTAAAAAAGCATTTATTGATGGCGTAGTAGGATCAATCTCTACAACGAAAGAGGCATTATCAGTTGGAAATGATGACCTTGATATTAATAATTTGGTTATTTCAATCGGTGGATCAGTTTTTGGATCTTGTGGATTAGGTGGTGCTGTTGGTATTGTTACTTTAACTTTAGCATCAAATTACAGTTTTCCATTGGGTGCTGCTGTAACTCAATATACTGGTGTTGGTACAGATGTTGCCGTAGGAATAGTTTTTCAATCAACCACAAATTCTAACACTGTAGTTTTATACGAAGCTGTTGATCAAGATTTTATTCATAGGCAGACTGATTTTTCATCAGTAGCAGCTGCAGGAAATTTATATGTTAATAATACTGATATTTCAATAAAACCAACTAGTGTTGTATCAAGTAATAGTTTATCCACAAATGGATATAGGGGTGGAAGTGCTATTGCTTTTAATCTTACTGGATCAAGTAATAATGTAAAAATGAGTATTGGTGTTGGTGGCACTGTTTATGGTGGTGGTGGCGGTGGAGCAAAAGGTGGAGATGGTGGAAATGGTGGAGCGCGAGGCGCTGCAGCTGGATTTTATCCAACTGGTTTTGATCAATTTGGGAATGTGCAATGCACATATTATGTAACACAGACAGCAGCAGGTGGCGGAACAGGTGGTTTTGGTGGAGTAGGGGGTCTTGGTAGAGGATATTTAAATTACACACGTCCATTAACTTATGATTTTGAGGAAGGGTCTCTAACTCAACCACCAGGTACTAATCCGGGTGGTGGTGCTGGTGGTGCTGGTGGAGAAGGTGGAGATGGTGGAGACTGGGGATCTCCTGGAACAAATGGTGGAAATGGTTCTCCGGGTGGAACAGGAAATGGTGGAGGAACTTATAGTCCGTGCGCCGGTATTTTCGTCGCCAGTCCTGACAATCCTGGAGCACCTGGAAAAACAGGTGCAACTGGTGGTAGTGGGGGAGAAGCAATAAAAGGAGGTGGATGGGCATGGGAATCTGGAATGAATACAGATACTGTAGATCCAATTAATCAATTAAGGGGATCATATAATGCTTTACCTTCACCATAAAAATTAAATGGCAGAAAACAATCAATATCCGTCTATTTCTGAGCAAGGAAAAAATCTTGCTAAATTTGTATGGGATGTGATGAAAGAATCATTTAATGGTCATAATGAATCTCTATTTGTCTCTGATGAAATTTATAATGAAAGAATGGAAATATGCAGATCGTGCGAATATTATGATGATAATTTAGAGCATCATAATCTACCTGGAGGAAAAATTGTTACATGTATTAAATGTGGATGTTGGTTAACAGCAAAAGCAAAAATGTCTTTAGATAGTTGTCCACTTAAAAAATGGAATGCAAATTCAGACACTTTCATTAATGAGAAATTTGAAGAACTAATGAAAGACCTTGACAAAAAGAAAGAATCTGAGTAGAATACCTTTGTTGGGTTTGAAGGTCATATTAAGTAAATATTAAATCCAACTATATAACTTTGAACTATTGACTCAATAATGAATCGAATTAAATCTTTAGTGGCAGTTGCCTTTCTTGGGGCAACTGCTTTTTCATCAGCAGCACAAGCACAAATGGTTGACAATCGTTATCTTGGTGCTGACGAGAATAATACAGCAATCTTTACAGAAGATCTTGTTAAGACTACGAGACAATCAGATTCAAATCTCGTAGAGATTAATAAGAATAAAAAAGAAATTGATTCTCTTAAAGGTGTCGAGATTAAAGATTATACCGATGAGATTAATGCGAACACAAAAGCAATCGAGAATCTGAGACAAGATGTATCTGGAGCAACCGCACTTTCTGTTGCAATGTCTTCTCTTCCTTCGACATCTGCCGATGCTCCTGTATCTTGTGGAGTAGGCGGTGGTACGCATAGTTATAAGTATGCTGTTGGTTTAGGTTGTGCCACGAATTTGAACGATAACTTTTCATTGAACTTTGGTGGTTCGATGTTAGTTGGTGAAGAAATGAAGACCGAAGGATTTGATAAGTTCGCCGGTAAAGTTGGTTTTACTTATAAGTTTGGTCCTGTCCAGAATCATGCCAAACTTGTTAAAAAAATAGAGGATCAAGAGGCAAGAATCAAGAAACTGGAAGCATTGTTGGACAGTAAGTAAACCGTCACAATTGTTGCCAGAGGCGTCTGTGAGGTGCTATAATAACCCTATCAACGCAAGATGCCCTGATCCCTATGCCGACCACTTTACGCCCCCATCAAGAGCGTGCTGTGAACGCCATGTGGGACAATGCCAAAGGTCAGGTTATCATCAAATGTTTAGGGTCAGTTTATTATAAATAATAGTAGCAACTGACCCTAATAAGATGCCTTATAAGAATAAAGAGGATAAACTTGCCCGTGCCAGAGCATATCATCATGAAAACAAAGAAGCAAAAAATGCGTATCACAGAGAATATGCTAAAAATAATAGAGAAAAAATAAATGAAAGCATAAGAGCTCTCAAAGATAAAAAGAAAGAAACTCTATTAGAACATCTTGGTGGAAAGTGTGTTGGGTGTGGAACAACAGAAAACTTACAGTTTGACCATATTGATAGAACTAAAAAAAGTTTTACAATAGGAAAGTGTTTGGGATACACATTAGAGAAACTGATAAAAGAAGCAGATAAATGTCAACTGCTTTGTAAAGAATGTCATCAATATAAGACAACTATCAACCACGATATGAGTATGATGGCAGAAGGATATAAAGTAAAGGAAATCAAGCAGGTGGGCAATGAAGTGGTTGTGACACTCTATAAACCGTCATAGACCCTTGTTTTCGCTCTCTATGCCTGTTATAATAAGTCCATCAACGCAAGACGCCCTGACCCCTATGCCGACCACTTTACGCCCCCATCAAGAGCGTGCTGTGAATGCTATGTGGAATAATGACAAGGGTATTGTGCTGATACCAACAGGTGGCGGCAAGACCATGTGCATCTTTGAGGACATCTTGTCTTGTATGGAGATGACAAGCAAGCGTCACACGTTTGTGATTGTTGCTCCTCGTATTCTCCTGGCAGAGCAACTCTGCTCTGAGTTCAAAGAGTTTACTTCCAAGAGCATCAATGTGATGCACGTTCATAGTGGTGAGACCAAGTATTTCAGCACCACCAAAGTCAATCAGATCCAACTTCATCATAACATCTGTAAGACTGCTGGTGAGCATGAGATCATCTTCACCACTTATCACTCCCTTCATAAACTTGAAGATGCTGGTGTTGAGGTAGACTGTATTTACTTTGATGAGGCACATAATAGTGTTCAACGCAATTTCTTTGGCGCGACAGAGTATTTTTCTACTAACGCTAAGCGTTGCTTTTTCTTCACTGCTACTCCTAAGCATTCTGCCACTATTGCAAAACCTGGCATGAACATGCCTGAGGTTTATGGTAATGTAATCTGTCAGGTTGGTGCTCCCGAACTGGTGGAGGGTGGTTACATTCTTCCTCCTAAGGTTGTTGTTAAGCAACTTCCTATGCTCAAGGGTAAGCAACTCATTCAAGAGCGTGATGCAGAGAATCTGTTGGAGACTATCCAAGATAACTCTCTGGATAAGATTTTGATCTGTGCTCGCTCTACCAAGCAAATTGTGCGTCTTCTCAGTGAGTCGCAGTTCATTGGCGAACTTGCATCCATGGGTTACTCCTGGATGACTATTACTGCCAAGACTGGTGGCATCATTGATGGGCAGAAAGTCAATCGTGAGGTGTTCTTTGAGACTCTGAATGCTTGGGGTAAAGATCCTTCCAAGAAGTTTGTGGTGCTTCATCACTCCATTCTGTCCGAAGGGATCAACGTCAGCGGTCTGGAAGCAGTCCTGTTTATGCGGAACATGGACTACATCGGCATTAGTCAGTCTATCGGTCGTGTGATTCGTCTGGGAGGGTCACAGAAGACCTTTGGACTGGTCTGTGTGCCCGTTTATGATTCTGTGGGTATCAGCACTGCTAAGAAGGTTCAGGCAGTCGTTGATGTGGTGTTTGAGAAGGGCGAACCTGCTGTTAGCGTTGTAAAACGCTAAATTACTATAAAGGAGAAACAATCATGGAATGGAAAGTCCGACTTTATGTTGCTGGAAAAGTATTCAATGAAATTGTCATTGCCAGAGATCCAGCAGAAGCAAAAATGGTAGCACTTGCACGAAATCCTAATGCACAAGTTGTGAGTGTTAATGCCAAATTCAAATAAATTCCAAAAACCATTTGTATCTAACTCAAGCCTTTTTGACTCTATTCCAGGAGATCCTGATGGTTATGTAACGAAAGATGGAGTATGGGCTGCTGTTCCATGGGGAAACAAATATGTTATACTACATAATGGAAAGCAAGTCCATGTCTCCAATAATTTGAAGACGGCAAAGTCTTACATCAGTAAGAGTAGTAAGGCAACCAAGAACACAAACTCATCTCTGGAGAATTTTCTATGACAGAAAAAGAGACCAAACGCAAAGATGCCTTTTTCATTTTCTATGAAAGTGTTTTAAAACCAGATCCAGAACTTCGTGCTTATGCTCATGAAGAAAAATGTTTCCATGAGTTAATGGAGTGGCGTAATGAAGTCATTACCTATCTTGACACACGAAGAAATGAGGAATTTGAGTAATGGAAACCGCCTATTATGCGTGGTTTTTATTATTTGCTCTGATACTTTATCTCATCACTATTGACAAGAACATTGCTCAAGCATTTCTTCTTGTCAATAAGATTGCTCAACTGTGGTTTGCCAAAACCAAATGGTGGATACTTTATAATCCACGAAATCCTATCATAAAGTATATGATATGGAGACGTTCTTACAAACTTGCACGACAAATTCAGAAATCAATTGAGAAAGATGCGAATCCAAAAGGGTGACACGGTAAAGTACATTGGTTCTTCTCCTGAAATGGTAAACTGGGGAGTAAATACTGATCCAGATGGTGTTCTTACCAAAGGAAAAGAATATACAGTGGAATATACCGAAGTCCATACATCTCACACCAAACTTAAACTTGCAGGTTACAATGGTAAGTTTAATTCAGTATCATTTATGAAGAGTCAAAACTTATGAATAGACTTACAAAGTATTTTAAGTGGTTTTTGCGTCCTACCATGAAACCTGTCTACCCTTCCAACGTTGATAAAATTCAAAAATTGAAGAAAAAAATCAAAGCACTTGAATATCGTGTGGAAGGTCTTGAAAATGAAATGATGATTATTATGAAAGAATATCGTCATCTTATTAACGTTCTTGAAATACGTATAGATAAAATTGTAGATCAATTTGAGGAAGAATCTTAAAAATGGCACATCATCAAGTAACAATAGTTTCAAAGAATGAAGATGGTACTTACAATTTAGATACTGGTGTAATTCTGACAAAAATGCCAAATAATGGAGTAGAGTTAAAAACATTTGATATTTTTACAGGTATTCCAGAATACAGTAATAAGGATTTATTAGCAGCGATTGATCTTTGGGAAGAACAAAATGTATGAAGAACTGAATGACTTTGAAGAAGCACTCAAACACTTTGGCACCAGAGTAGAGTTTGCGATTGCCATGGAAATGAGTCGAAGGATTACTCCAGAAGAGGCATATCAATCCATCAAAGAAGAACTTAAATCACTCAAAAAAGTTCGTAAACAACATAAAAATGAGTGTTGATAGTCTCAAAATACATCAAAATGAAGACGGGTCTTTCAGTCTTGAATGGGATAAAGAAGATCCTAACTGGGCATGGTTAAATGGATTGACAAGTAAGCAACTTCAGGTTATCATAGAACAAGCAATCAAAGACTATGAATGCGACAAGTGAGCAATCCTACTACAACGAACGCAGGGATCTTCTTGCTGATGTTATCACCGAATACATGATGGATAAGTCTATTACTGCTCATGATATTCATCGTGATATTATGGGAGAACTGAATGGATGGGTTACAATGAGCAGTCCATTCATGGAAAAAGCACAATTGGTCAAAAAACTCATGAAAGGAGACAAAAAATGAAACCTGATGAAAAAGATTACAAGAGTTATTCTCTTCGCAATTTGAATGAATGGATCCATGATGCTCTGGATTCTGATGCAACTACGGATGAAATCTATAATACGATTGTATCTGCAATCAAGGAGAGAAATCATTATCATAGTGCATGTTTGAATGCTGGTGAGGCACTTCTTCGTAAATTTCATGTTGTAACTCCTCCTCATAAGTATGAAGGTATGGAACCAGCATTTCAAAAGTTTTGGGAAGATAAAGATATTACAGGAGAAAGTTAATGGCATTATCTAAACAAACAGAAGAATCACTACGAGATGCAGAATCTTGTTTGCGTAATGCTCTTGTTTCTGCCGCACGAAACGAGAAACCATATATCTCAAAGCATATCTCTGATATGATTGTAACAATCGAAAGTATTATCAATATTGATAGTATGTTTGACTATATGGAAGAGCGAATGGGTGATCAGCACAAATAAATACTCTTATTAGGACATTTTAAGTAAAAATGGATAACATCGACCAACACATTCAACATGATGAAGAACTTTTGAGTGATCCAACCATTTCACCACAGAGCAGAAGACACACAGAAGAAGAACTTGAAGCACTCAAAGTTTATAAAGAACATCATCCAGGAGAAGATCACGATCCAAACTCATTGGAGTTGTATTGTGACACTCATCCCGATGCAATGGAATGTAGAGTATATGATGATTGATCCAGTTTAAGAAGTGTCACAAGGGGCAGCGATGCCCCTTTTTCATGCCCTATAATACAGAGGTAATCAAGGGAACACCCCATGGCAACCCGCTCACGTATTGGTCTGCAACTCTCTGATGACAGCATTGTGTCTGTCTATTGTCATTATGATGGTTATCCCGCCTACAATGGTCGCATTCTTCGCACTCATTATGATACCCGTGAGAAAGTTGAGGCACTTGTGGATGGTGGAGATGTAAGTTGCCTTTGGACTGATGATGGATTTTATACTTCAGAAGGTAAAACTCAACGCGGTTATTATGGACCACTTCATTATAGCGAAAGAGGCGAAGATTGTCCTCCTCGTCATGACGAAACCATGACTGAGTTCTTTAAGAATGGTGAAGAATTTGGTTATATCTTCCAAAATGGTGAGTGGTTCTGTTATGATACTAAAACCTGGAGCGATACCTTTGCCCAGGTTATCGAAATCCCTACTGGAGCACTGGTATGATTGATCTCAATACTCTGTCTCACGACGAAAAAGAAGCACTTGCAGAAGATTGTGAAGACTATCTGCTACATCGTCACATTCCATTATTCTCTCATTCTTATGACAACATAATTATTCAGGCAATCCGCGAAGGTTATCAAATGTCTAAGTTTGATCGACCTGTTCGCAAACCACTTTATTGAGTGGCACAGGGGGCACTGAAACGCCCCCATATGCCCCTATAATACGTTCATACACAAAGGGACCTCCACCCATGACCATCGACTTTGCTGCCCAGTGTGCCGACGCCAACGCCTTTGCTGACTTCTGTGCCCAGCAGGATGCCCGCAACACTATTCAATTGAATGTTCATAAGTGGTGCCTGATGCTGTGTGATGCTCTGGTTGACAACTTCAAGCAGTCTCATCCTAACTCTGATCCTTATAAATTCTACATTGAGTCTGGTCGTAAGTATCACAAAATCATTATGGAGACTGGTGCTGGTTCTCGCTCTGTCCATGCATTTGTTGACAAGAAGACTGGTGAAGTCTACAAACCTGCATCGTTCAAAGCACCTGCCAAGGGTGTTCGTTATGATCTGCGATTGATTGAGCAACGTGAGTGGTTGCTGGAGAATGCTGATTGGGCAGGCGAGTATCTCTACCTGACCTTTAAAAAGGGTTGATTGAGATGAAAGTTACCGAACACTATGGAAATACTCCCCCTGATCTTCAGGGGGATGAGATTGATGCTTTGTTAGAGTTAGTCAAGGATCAAATCACGAATGATGAAGAAAAGTCAGTTCGATTGTTTTATGCCAAAATTTATGGTAAACTGCTTGGTATGAAAACTGCTCTTAATATATGAGAGACAAAATTGTTTTCATTCTTCCGTTTATTCAGGTAATCATTGCGATGGTAACATTGTATAGATTGCCAGAACCACCACCACAATATCATTGTCAAATTGCACAGGATACTTATGGGCAACAATATAACTTTTTCATTTGTAATCCAAAATGATGACTGAAAAATTTAGAAAACTAATCAACCCCAAAACAGATAATTATTACAAACTTAAACAATATGTTTTGGGGGGTGGAATAAGTTGGTTTTATGCAATGTATTCAACACCACCAAATGAAAAATCTGTTAATGTTATAAGACAGTATAGGAATGGTAAACTTTTGGAGTATATTGATGATGAATATGAAAATGCACCATATTTTAGTCATGTAGTTGTACAAAGACCGCAAGAGGTTAATTATATGAATGAAAATGAATGTACTTTTTTGGGAGTTGACGATAAATTTACTCCCACGGTGAGATCAAAATCATATGAATTATATGTCGAACCTTTTATAAAAGATTTAATTATTTCTAACTATAAAAGTAAATTATTTCAATTTAGAATGCCATTAAGAATAAACTTAAATTTGACTTTTCCTTGGGGTGATAAACCTTCTATACCTCATGTCGATCATAATTTTCCGCATAATAATATGATAATTTATTTTACAGATACTGGTGGGGATACAATTATCGGAGGAGATAATTTTACTCCTAAAGAAGATGATATTATTGTTTTTAATAGTGATTGGTTTCATTGCAATATGGCACCAAAAAGTGGGAGACGTGTTGTAATGGTAACTACTTTTATTTAAATGACGCAAACTGAAAAACTAGCATTTATTGGATCTTTCATTTGGTTTTTGCACTGGGGAACATGTCTATCATCGAAACTTCTGGAGATGGGTATATCCCAAACCTCTGTGAAAATGTTGCTGCCTGGTTTGTAAATCAGTTCATTGAAGAGGAAATCTATCTGGAGATTGAGCATGTGGCACTCGATCATCATTTGACATTTGGTTATTGTACCGTGATGGATGATTATCACAAACCACGACACTTCTTGATTGAACTGAAACCGTTCATGGCGGAGAAAAAGTATATACAAACACTTTTTCATGAATTGACTCACATGCGACAGTGGATAGACGGTCGTCTCACCTGGGATGGACGAAAATCTTATTTTTGTCAAGAATGCACCGAAGATTATGAGTATTGGGATCAACCCCATGAGATTGAAGCACGAAATGAAGAACGAAGATTATATGAGTTATATACGACTCTTTGATGCTATAATTAAAATTGAGTAAGGTATATTGTATGAGTAAATCGAAGGAATTGGATAAATTTTATACTCATCCAAATATTGCCAAAACATTTGTTGATAAGATCAATGAAATGTTTCCTCTAAATCAGTATGATATGGTTATTGAACCATCTGCTGGTAGTGGAAACATTTTGCAGTATCTTCCCGATGGTAGTGTTGGTCTGGACCTGGAACCTGAGGGTCCGGGTATTATTAAGCAGGATTTTTTTGAGTATGATCCTGGTTATCATCCATTAACAAATAACATCAGGATTGCAACAATTGGTAATCCACCTTTCGGGTCTGGATATATGAATCCACTTGCAAAGGGATTCTTCAATCATGCCGCAACATTCAGCGAATTGATTGCATTTATCATTCCGGCAAAGTGGCAAACCTCATGGAAGGTGCAATTTCAGTTGGATGAGGCATTTGGTCTGTACTACAGTCAGTTTTTACCAAAAAACAGTTTTGTATTCGATGGTGAGCAATATGATGTGCCATGTTGTATGCAAATCTGGTCAAAATCAAATCCTAAGAACTATCAAGACTTAAGGATTCGTAAAAGACCACCAACAAAACATGTTGACTTTGATATGTTCTTGACATGTGATAATGTACCAAAACTTCCTCAAATAAGAGAACAAATTAAGAATCAAGAATACTGGGAGTTTGGACTTAAGTATTGGGGACAAATTCGTGTATGTGATTTTAGTGAAGTTACAGAAAATACGACGACTCATTATCTTTTCAAGGCAAATCAACCGTATGTAAGAGATATTTTTGAGAGTATAGATTGGTCTAAGTATGTGTCAAACATGGGAGCACCTAATGTTGGTGGCAAGTCACTTGTAATAAAAGCATACACTGAACGCAAAGCAGAGATGGGTTTGTGACAGTTGATTGAACTGTCCACTATCACGTCACAGGGCACCGATCTGGTGTATATTAAGAGGGTCAAAGGGACGCAACGTGCTTCCCATTACAATCTCAAACAAAATGACTATTTTTCCACAACCTCTTGCCGAGCACAATACTGATTTCAGCAATGAACTAAATGCAAAGGAATTTGCCGAAGAGCACGGATTCTATCTTGCCTGTACTGCCAAGATCAAACCAGAAGATCGTTTTATCAAAAATCCTGATGTAAATCCCATTGAGTATGTTCCTGCCAAGGGACGTGAAAAGCAGTACAAAGAGTATGCCGAACGCATTTATATTCTTGCCATTGATAACAAGGTTGCCAAGATTGGTGGAACTTATACTGGTATGATGAAGCGCCATCAATCATACAACTGTGGAACCCGAAAGGCACGTTCAAAGGGTACTTGTTCGACCACTAACTATCACATTACCGAGGAACAGTATTCTGCACTTTGTAAGGGTAAAACTGTTGAGTGGTATGTATTTGATGTACCACTTGCCGAGGCAACAATTGATGTGTGGGGAGATGTGATGACATACAATGCAAAGACTTTCTACAAGTATGAATCGGCACTGTGTGCCAAGTATCAACAATTGACAGGACATTTTCCTCTACTTTCTGCCAATGCCGGTATCGAGTAAGATCCAGTTGAGGGAGTGGCACACTACCACTCTCCTGACCCACTCCAGTGCCCTATAATAAGCACATAAGCAACCAACTCCCATGCAACTTCAAACCTCCGCCACCACCGTTGACTTCTTCCCTGTGGGCACTGGTAAGCGTTTTGTGAAGCGTGTCATCTGGCACAAGGGTGAAGAGACTGAGATGACTTCTTTCACCACTCGTGTTAAGACTGATGCAATGTATGACATCAATCAGTATCTTGCAAATGGTGCCACTGTAACCGACTTCAACCTGGAAGCATACACTGGCACCGATTACTCTCCTGTCTACTGCTGATGCCAGTTGAGGGAGTGGCACACTACCACTCCCAAATCCCCCAAATCCATTTTATACTGACTTCAGTTCAAACAAAGCACATGACTGATCTTGAATTTTCCGGTGTTTATTTGACTGTTGAGGAGCACGGTTGTGTTTATACCGTATGCTCCGAAGGTGAGTTGTTCTGCGCTCCAATTCATCATGATAATACCATCAATCTGGAAGAGTTTGACTTTGTTGATTATGATGAAATGATGGGAGATGAAGTTGGGATGAAAGAACAGTTGGATGAAATTCAATTGGTACTGTGTAAGATGATGCAGGCAGCAGGATTGTTTTATACAACTGTGCCTGTATGATCTCTCTACCAAACCCAACTAAAATGATTACTACCATGGAAACATTCAAGGTGATTCTTTCACTTCAGTCCAATCCTGATAAGTTCACTTTCACCACTGTTGAGGAGTGTACTGATATGGATGATTGTATTCAACATCTTCATCAAGAGTTTCCCCTACACAACATCGAATCCGTCCGCCGCATTCCTAACTGAATCATGACACTCACACCAAACCAACTGCAGTTTTTCAAGGAGAACTATGCTTCTGTCATCGTTGATGAAATGGAAGAAGATGCCATTATTGAGTATGCAATTTTAAAGATTGCCGAAGAGATGAAAGAGATGACAGAAGAGGAAGTTTATGATAGTATTGTAGAGGTTTATGATAAAGAGACTGCAACTGATCAGTATCGCATTGCAAAACTTTATGATTCGAAGAATTGATTACTTCTTTCTCTTGTTGTTTTTTGTATTTGGAGTGAATATGGTATTCTTTGCCATTCGTTCCGAAGATTATGCGGATCGTTTACAACGTGTCTGTATCACACTTCCACCAAATACTCATCTTGATTGCCCTATGACTCATACATACGAATGAATACTTACGATTTCTCTGCCGGAAATGGCACTACTCTTCTGGGGTTACTTGGTATTATTAGCACTGGGATTATTCTGGTTACTGCTTTTCAACGCTTTTACAAATCCCAAATCAAATGATGAAATAGATACATTGTTTACGAGAAGACCCTATGTACGAAACAATAATGAAATTGAATAGTAATGAGATTGGTATTCTACTCTCTGCTCTTCAAACATTAGAATTGAGTGAAGAGAATCGTATTGCCAAAGAACATGGATCAGTGCCAACTCTTTATAATAAACTTCATACTCATTTAGAAACCATTTCTTACAAGGACACACATAAGTATGATCATGAAGCATCTTACTGAAAAGGACAAGTTGATGTCTGCTCTTCTACAAATGGATAATGTTGTCCATTTGACAGAAGACAATGAATGGAAGAGTTATATACACAATCAACTTATATCAGTCAAATGTGAATTGGAACGACAGTATACAAATCTCACTGGTCATAAGTATGATGAGTATATGTATGATTATTGGTCAATGAATCCCGAAACACTAGAAATGGAGTATCATACAAATGATGAATGAAAAATTGTATAAAATCGAAGAGTTTAATACAACTGGATGGTGTCTTATTCATCAAGATGATCAATACCTTACAAAGGAAGAATGTAAAAAGAGATTGGATGGTTATATTGCAGAAGGTTATAATCCCAATCGATTGAGAGTTCAGGTTCAGCAATGAATCAAACTTACATACCACCGGAACAAGTTCCTCACATTGATCAAGATCAGCACTACGCGCCACAAGTAGATCATTATGTAAGACACAAACATATGGAGGGTTGGATATACTTTGTTGATAAACATAAACAGTATCTAACTCTTGAGATTATGGTAAGAGAAAAGAGTGAAGAGAGTTTCAATGATGCAACGTTTCATAGGAATGAAAGGTGTTTGGTTGTAGTCTATCCAGAGGACTGGAAACATCTGGAATACGTTAAAAAGAGGTAAAAAAGAGTTAAAATTGATTAATTTTATATTAAAAATACCTTTTTAAATATGTTTTAGTGTTTTGTTTCGTTTTCCACAACCCTGTGGAAAAGTATTATAATAGTGTGGAAAACCTCTATTATCCTGTGGAAAACCCTCTTCTAATACTCATTAAAACCTCATAAAGCACCGATTCTTATACTTTATAAATCTCATAAAGCACCTCATCTTATGCTTTATATCTTATGAAAAGGTCCCTCCCTGATGCAAGTTTAGCGAGCGTATCATAAGACGCGCAGTTTGTCAAGTCCCGCGCCCCAAAATATTATGAGACCTACACATTTTCTCGACGAGACTTATAAATAATGGTTATGGATCTCGACGAGACTCACACTTGACATCTCGTCGAGATCATTCTATAATCATTATACAAACCTATCTCGACGAGACTCTCATGTTCTACGACGATTACGATCTCGACTATACTCAGGCACAAGATCATACATATGATCTCGACGAGATGGGCGTACACTCATCATATAATATGCAAGATACTTATGATCTCGACGAGGATTATGCACGAGATACATATGATTACAACGAGCTTGCATACAGGCATTATGCATGATAGAATACGCAAACATCGCATCTAGATACATGCTCATGCACACAAAGCGCCACGTACGCATTACTCTCGACGTTGAGTGTTATGATGACTTTCGCCCCGAAGATCTAGACTGGAATGATATTCTAGATCTCGAAGGTGATGAGCATGTTGATGTTAGCATCAAGGATTACTCAGACATCTTTTAAACTTCCAGTTTCCAGATTGGCACATGATCTTGAAGAGAGACTCATGAGATTGTGCCAATCTGGAAACTGCACACTATTTTCCCCATTTTCCCCGGTGATGGGTTATTGTTAGTTCGTGGTTGAGGAAAGGCACATTTTTCTCCCACAAATCGTTCACAATTTCTAACAATGAACTTCAACACTTTCTCCACACAAACTATCAACTTCGTCGATGATGTAATGGAGTTTGATTATCAACAACTCTGGATTAATTTGATGACCATTGGTGCACTCTGCGCGGTGATTATCGGAGCAGCATATCAACAACTGCGCCGCGTTAAGTTTTCCACACCTCATCAGATTGGCGACAAGTTCTACTTTGGTCTGAATCTTACCCGCAATTGTGACAACAATGATGAGCGCATGGGTGTGAGTTTCGGTGCATACTATGCGGGTGTTTATGGTAACCAACTGGTATGGGGCAAAGTTAATGAGAATGGTGTGCTTTGATTCTTTATAGTAACCGTACCGATTCTCAATATACATCTCTTATTGAGAATCGGCGGCCGCCGCAAAGTATCACTAACTAAACGCACGGTTAGTGTTAGAAACTAGGCAGCCGCCCGACCAGTTGGGCAAGTGTCCACCATTCGCCCCAAACCCCCCGATTCTGTGCCATATTAGGGTCATGGAAAACAACGCCTCTCAAATGTCTCTCTTCTCTCAAGGTTGGAAAGCAGAAGTTTACTTTGGCAGTGAGTTGACTGCTCATCACTTGCCGACTCGTTCTGTTTATCGTTTCAAGGAAAACGACAATGTGATTCTCACTCACTCTGCAAAGTACACTGATGATGGCACTGTGGATGTGTTCGCGGTTGCTATTCGTACAGAGGTCAATCCTCGCCACTCAGTAACTGAAACCATTGAGGTTTTCGATAACTTCCTGGATGCGTATTACGCTGGTGTGAATTGTGTTAACAATCTGAACCTTGATCTCATCACTCTCTGAAACCATGATGATCAAAATGACTCAAACTCAAGAAGAATTGTTCAATTCTGCTCTGGAATCTTTGCCATTGTTTGTTGAAATGTTTGATGCAGATTGGGAGATGGTTTGTGACTTTATGGAAGCACAATGTGGTGACCTTCCTGATGATGCATGGGACAAGATTGAGGAGGTTCATGTTAACCTGAGTGGTCTCTGTTAGTAACACTAACCGTTCCGATTCTCAATATACATCTCTTATTGAGAATCGGCGGCCGCGGGTGGACGATCACTTAAGTGGCACACAAAATGGGCACAGGGTCCAAAATCGTTTATTGTATCTAAGTCGTCGGGACTTCAACCCCATGTTTCTCAATGTTATGGTCAAGTTTGACTCTGATGAGTTAAGCGAACCTCAATACATTGGTCCCTTTTATGATGCTGAGGATGCGTATGATTACGCTGAAGAGATGAACTACAAACTGAGTTTATCTGGCATTCCCTCTTCTGTCGCTTGCTACTCTATCTGCATTTGATTCGCATGTTTGATGAACTCTGGTCTGAGATTCAAGATGCTCCCGGTGAGATCTTCGATGTCATCGACTACAAGGAAGAATGGGAGAAAGATGATAACAAGTTCAACGTAGAAGATTACATCAACTCCGACATCGATTACTGATGGCATTCCTTTCCACCTTCGATCACACAAACACCATGACTGACACCACCATGAACTCAGAGAAACTTCAGCAACTGAAAGAGAACTATGCCAACATGATTGTTGACGGCATGGACCTGGACGATTTATGTCAACTAGCATTTGACATGTTGGTTGCCAACTTTGATGACATCAGTGAGCAACAACTTAAGGCAGAGATTGTGGACATTTACAATGAGGAAATCCTGAATGATTTGATGCCTGAGTAACACTAACCATGTCGCCCAGTTTCTAACACAAACTGGGCGGCCGCGAGTGGACGATCCACCAACTGTCCACTAAACCCCCACAAGGCACCAATCTGGTGTATATTACATAAGTCGTCGGGAGTTCAACCCAAATGTCATTCACTGCCACTCACTCTCTGCAGGGCAATCACATCATCAAGGATGATGAAACCGGTAAGTGGTTTGTATCTGCCGTTGAGAATCCGGCATTCCGCAGTGCAATCGAAGGTCTCTACGATTTTGTTGGAGAGATGGATGCCGACTGCGACATGGCATACGATTGGGTATGCGAACAGGCAGACATTAGCACCTTTGTTGCTGATAAGTGGGCATGGGATATGTTCTATTCTGTGTGGGAACAATCCGCAGTCGATGGTGGACACGAACAGATCGGTTGAGTGATGTGACAGTCGGGGGACTGTCCACCATTTCCCCCAAACCCCTCCCATCCATCCTATAGTGACTTCAGTCACACAAACGACACCAAATGCGTAAGATTGAGCAGCAAATGAATGATGCCATCACTAACAGCATCAACTGGCAATCTGGCAACACCGCTGTTACCTTTGACCCTGAAACTAACATTTCCACAGTGTATCTCCACGGTGGTAAGATTGCAGAAGTCGGTGACTTTGGCGTCCGCCTTTGGGACGGTGGGCATCAATCAACCACCACCAAATCGCGTCTGAATGCGATTCTCTCAGAGCACGCAATCGCAGGCGAATGTATCTTCCAAAAGAACTTTGATTGGTTCATTCGCCTCTTCAATGGCACTGAGTTCTTTATCACTGAGTTCCGCAACTCTATGAAACTGGGTACACTTTCCAACGACCTTCTGCTTGCCTGACGTTATCACTGAGGGGTGGGAAACTTCCCCTCTCTAATAACCTCAGCGGGGGTGATGCATCCCGCTCAAAACACATCAAACGTCAAATCGCTTTTTTATTAACATGATCTCCAACTTCACTTCTTCCGCTATCAACACCATTGCTACCAAAGGTGATACCGTCATCATCGAATTTAACGGCGGTCGCCAATACGACTACAAGTCCGCTGATGTTAGCGGTTTCGTGAATAAACTGAATAACGTTATCAAGGCAGAGGAATCTGTCGGCAAGTTTGTGAACTTCTCCATCCGCAATAAAGATCTGCAAAATGTCAACAACGTTGCTGCCTGATTAACACTTTGGGGGGGACACTCTCCCCCCTGACTAACACTAACTCACTGTCCTTCATTAACATTCTTCTCATGTCCGTTGGTCTCATGATTGCACTTCTGTCTCAAGCAGAGAATGGTGAGCGACTGCTCTCCGTGTTGGATGCTATCACCACGACACCGATTGAGTTCTGAGAGACTCATGAGACTTGCCTGAGAGGGGTTGCAGGGGGCACCTGATTTGATAGGATTGGGGGAACCAAACGGAA
>Ga0208161_1000400_pt1 | contig 24812 bp, 32 predicted proteins | sample CB_VirMetaG_3_FD_184538 | JGI IMG/M metagenome (GOLD analysis project Ga0208161, IMG submission 184538) | Freshwater to marine saline gradient viral communities from Chesapeake Bay - CB_1508_1S Viral MetaG (SPAdes) (version 4) | ecosystem: Environmental > Aquatic > Marine > Coastal | place: USA...
TTTTTAAGCTATAGAGAGGGGATTTGTAGCCCAATAACAAGATGAGATCTTTTTATCATTCAATGAGTGTTGGGCATATGTGAGATAGAGAGTGTGTGGTCATTTGTATGAGTGGAAGGGGACTACATTTTATCTTTTAAACAATCTTATAATATCAAGATTGGTCAGATAGTAGTAGAGGGGGCATATTTAGGTGATATGGGTGGATATGATAGGTATATATACCTTCTATATGGGTTCCCCCCTGCGAAGTCTCCGATTCGCTAATTGTACAACATAATTTCTGTAATTGTTCCACGTGGAACATTTAAATTAAAGGGTTGTAGTTTGATTAAACGCGATAATCTATTGCATTAATACCAGGAGCTTGAGTGGGATCAGAACCACCAACTGATCCTCACTCGAAGCTATCCAGTACATCTAGTGTAAAGTAACATTATACATTTTCTTAAAGTCGCGTCTCATTGGATGATACGCAGATTCTGTAGCGTGTGTTGTGTAAACTGGGCCTTTTATATTTGGAGGGGGGACAATTTTAAAAGTACCTGATTTACTCCGCTCTATATAGAATCCTAACCTTGTTAGTTCTTTAAGAACGCTCTTCATTTTTGAGCTTTGATGTTGCCGAGGCATATTAGTTACTTCTCCTTTTGTTAGATGTACTGCCTGGATTAGTCCTATTATAAGTCATTGATATTTCCTTTGCAAGTCGGACAGAGTATTTTGCGCGATTTGAGCGTGTTTAATAAAATTAATATAGATTAAATTAATTAAATTAAACTTACGCAAAATGACGCGCAAAAACGTCTATTTCATTTGGGCGATTTTCGCCAGATTAGATTATAAAAAAACTACCAATAGCATGGGCACATAGAGAACTAAGTCTATATGCACCCATGCTATGGAGTGTGGTTGGATTGAACTTGGATTACGATGCTACAGAGAAATATTCAGACAGTGAAGACTCCCGCATGCGCTTGGAATATGAGAATTGATTTCCAGCGTATGTTTTAAAGTATTCAGTGCCGTCACAGATTTCTACTGTAGGACCTGTGTGTGTGTTGGTGTGATCGATTATCATGAGAATATTGAGTTCATCATGCAGCCGAATGTATGCCTGGCCACCGTTATAGTGCCAGACACGATCTTCAGCTGCTGCTTTGTCGATATACTCACATGCTTGGAATAAAGTCATCGTTTGCATTAGAGATTGACCACATTTTTATAAGTCGGATGATTCCGGCGTGAACGATTCTTGTCGATACGCTTTTGGATTTCACGCCTGTTCATGTAGATTTCCAGCGTAGTAATGCTAGAATACGTGAAGAGGCATCCGAAAATAAAGTTATACATTGCTGTATTTCCTTTCCTTGATGGTGTTTGTATTTTTTGGTTTTGAAATGGCAAATGCAAGAATGGTCCAGAATGCGATCCAGAATGTCCAGATACTTAGACCTTTCTTGTATTTTCCTTGTGCGAACCAGTAAACAGGTGCGCTTTTCAGGTTCCATTGCCATATTTTTTGTCCGATACCCATATCATTCCTCCTCTAGGTATTTATTGATTTGGTCGGATTGTTTAACTGTGATGATTAATTCGTGTAACGCTGTTATGAATGCATCTTCGCTGTTTTCAAATTCAACTGTAAAGACCCATTCTTTATCTTTAATAACTGCGTTAGAGTCACACGGGTGACCTTTTACGAAGAAAGTATCTTTTTCTTTGTATATCTGAACGACCAGATACTGCGCAGTTCCTACTCCACTCAAAGCTGGTGTTACTGAGAACAAAGCTTTCTTGAATGGAGTATTAGTTTCTATTACTTTTATTAAAGTAACTTTCCTCATGAGGTTCTCCTTGTGAGTTTTTTTGCTTTTGATTTAGTCCATATCTTTAAAGATTTCATTGAAACAAGCTGGATGAGTACCATTCATCATTGTTTCTCTGTCATCTACAGACATTTCTGGAAATACTTCTTGTATAAAGTTTCCCATTACCTGCCAGTTATTCCATTGCTCGTAGGTGATGGGCCATTCAGTTTCTCCACCGCAGTGAATACATTGCTGAATGATGACGACCTTTTCGTCACGTTCGATTACATTTTTGCACATAAGTGCCATGGTTTTCTCCTATTCCATGTAGCTGATTACTTGAACTTTGCCTCTCTGAATGAGTTTATCCATGCAGTCATCGCAAACAACTGCTTCATAAACAAACCCATCAAAGCTTGATCCATATCCACCAATGATTTTGAAGTTATTAGCATTGTTGATGCAGTCTTCAAATTTGACTTTTTCTTCGCCAAATTCTAGATACGCCAATGCTTTTTCACACATAATGCATGGTGTAGGTGGACCAAATGATTGTGTTTCTTTTGATTGTGCCATTACTTGTCTCCTTACTTGATTCGTACCATTGCGTTACCGACCCAGAATGCTCCGGTTCCGTTGCTCTTGTCCAACCACTCATTCAGGCAGTCGTGCAAAAGCTTACGGTAGTCTTCGGTAACCATTCCCTCTTCGCTGTGAAGACAGATGTCAGAGTGAACGGTTCCCATTTCGTTTTCGTATTGGATTTCTCCGCAAAAATTCATCATTGTGTTTTCTATCTCCCTTTGTATGAATTAAAAAATAATATTAAAATAATAAAATGGTATATTGATACAACGCTTTTCCTGTATATACCAGACAGTACTATCATGTCGCCCTTGTACCAGTGGCCGAGGATTACGCTGTTTTAAGTCTCGCAACCGACTTAGAATTGAGGGGACGGTGAACTCCCTCGGTTGACCTCACAAGGTATATACCGTTGCATAATGTGCACATTATTGCTTTAGTGGATGTATGGGAGTCGAACCCATATTTATCTAGAACCCTAGCACCCGCCAAGTCTATTTTACTACTGACTTAAGTAGTCAACCTCAAGGAGGAAGCGATTATTCAGTCTTCCAAGTCGACCGAGCTGAGCGGATTGCTCGCTGCGTTGATCTTCTTGAGTGACGGAACGGTTGCAGTCTCGCTATCATTGCTTGAATCGCGAACACTGTTCTTCCACAGGTCAATGTTGATTGTTTGACCATCAACCAGCAGGTCGAAACGGCCACACGGAGCGTTGGTCGGAGCATAGCGGTCAGTATACTCAATCTGCTTGGTAACAGAGTTGGTAACTGTAATCTGCTGTGAACCTGACCAAACAGCCGTGTATTGCATCGACTGGTTGCGGAGGAGCTTGATCTTCTCGTTGATCTTCTTGATCTTTGCATCGCTCAGATCATCGTTGTTCTCCAGCTCCATCTGCAAGATGTTAGCTGAATTACGCTGCGAAGTGACGCGGTCAAACTGACCACACATCGCATCAACGAGGTCGACAAAGCCCTGACCAGTTGTAACCTTTTCACGGTCGACTTGACCAAGCTCGAAGAAGGTTACCGGAATACCGGTATCGTGCTTGATGGTACGCTCCATACGCTGGGGTCGTGAACCATCACCGATTGCCTTCTTCATTGCCTGGTGGTCGTCTTTTGCACCAAGGTCACGGAAAAGATTGAAAGTGTACTCAATCTTGTCTGGATCTGCACCCATCTGCTGGAAGTAAAGCGGGAAGCCACCGTTCGTATAGTTCAGGCCAATACGAGTAAGGTGTGCAAGGAATGCATCCTCATCGTACTGAGTCTGACCGAGAGCGTTGGTCATGTGACGCCAGACTTCGTGAAGCTGGATGTACTCACCATCATCTTCGATGACGATTTCCACATCGACTGGATTAAATGCACCAGTGACAATGTAGTAATCCGGTGAGGGATTGTTGGATGGCTGCTTACGCGTTTGACGAAGCAAGCTAAGGCGAGTAAGCTTAGCAGACTTCAAGGTTGCAAATGCATTAACCTTTTGTCCTGCAATCATACCTTTGAAAGGGATTTGCTTACCAACCCGAAGATTGATCGTATTACGCGTGAGTTCCATTGCCTCTGGATTTTCGGCAAACGCCTCCAAACCAGAGAAACTGGAACCAAGTTTGGCATAATCAAGTGCCATTTTGGGTCTCCTATATTTCTTGTTGAGTGGATTTATTACTTTTGATGTTGATGCCCGAATTATCGAGTATCAACGTTTCTGTATGGGTTACGCTTCGTTAAAGCCTTGCTTGAACGATGCTACACCCTTTTTGCTTGCTGACTTAGCCTTACCTGGCATTGCCTTAGTCTTCTTCAGACCGGCAGCGCTAAGATTAACTAGCCTTTTTGTTACTTTACCTGCCTTAGTGGCAATGGTAGAGTCATTATCTTCTACTGAGTTGTTTTCAGTATCCATCGGAACCTCCTGGACCGAATATGATAGATAGAATCCATTCAAAGAACGTTTCGAACATTACTTTAATCCTTGTTATAGAAGGGACGTAAACGTTACGAATGATGTATTACTTTGGATAGATTACTTTGGTTATTATTTTTGGACCCTTAAGATTGACGATAATATTTTTTTTATCCTTCAATAATAAAGGGTATATTAGCATATTGATTAGACTTACACCATGCATATGCGAGACATGGCTGTTATATAGGCTCTAATCATACCCACTCTACAACAAACCCCTAGTCGACTTCGGGCTAGCTCTGCAGAACTAGATAACCTAACGTGTAGAGGCGCTAAGTTAAGAACTTTGAAGAATAGTTCTATTTACCTAATGGTGTTTCATGACTCGTAAACCACAGTAAACAGCGTTATAGGATCTCCCTATACACCATGCCATTAGATAAATAGAGAATGGGACAGTTTGCGTTGGTTAGCGCATTTACGAGTAGCTAAGCTGGGGGACTATGATGCTTACTCAGGGGACTGTCAGCTCCCTCATCTACCTTGGGGGAAGGTAGGAAATCAGATGAAGAATTCGCTAACGATGAATGAAGCCACTGCGTGACCGTAATCATCATTTACTGGAAAGATTCCAGCAGGAGTTCCATTTCCCGCTGTGGTGAATCCTATATACCAGTTGTTAGCTGTTGGCCACTCAGGGAATGAACCTCCCATGATGAGTACTCCACGTCGTACTCCGAGCCCTCTCCAACTCACTTTGTTCACACCGTACATATAACGATTTTTCGATGTGACCCAAATACCTTCGTCAAGGTCCAGCCATTCGTTTTCTTTAACTTCGGCTGAAGAGTTGTAGAAATGGGCATCTTCATCTTTTGCCCATTGTTCGACCATAGAAAGTAGATGCGTTCTGTGAAGTTCGCTGCCATCGAATGAAAAGAGACTAGTCATTGTAGAGCCAGTCTTTCTTCATTTGAAGCCACTTTTTACAGTCAGGACACCCGCATCCATCTTTTTCGATGAGCTTGCAAACAGCAAGTATCAAACGTAGATAGCCTTGGGGATCCTTATCCCATCGATTCTGAATCACGTTGCTGAAGATGGCATCACGCTCTTTGTATGAGCTTGCAGCCATCACCAGATCCGCTTCATCTTCGGTGAGTCCATGGTAGCGCATGTACATCTGCTTTTCTTTGATGTAATCGCCACCAGTTACTGGGTCTTTCATTTCTTACCTCCTTGTTGGTTAGATTATAAGACCTAGTGCTTTTTTGGTGTTCATGACGACAGATTGCTTCCACTCATCAGTCCTCCAAGAACCAGGAGGAATAAAGAATGAATTTTGCTTTTTCGTCAACTTTGACCAGACATTTCCAGTGCGAATGTTCACTCGATACACGTACCGAGAGGTGTTGACCACAATATCGCCTTTAGAATTGAATCTTGGCGTTGCAGCAACAACAAGAACACTGAAAACATCTTCTTTTCTTGTGTCGTAGACGAACATCGAACGAATCTGAGGAAGATCCGCTTGAACATCTTCAACTTGAAACGAGCATCGACGCGAAAGATACTTGTATTTCTGATCTTTTTTGTCAATACGTGTTTCGATGTAGTTTTTTCCCCTAATACACAGATTAGGACTAGTGTGGTTTTCCGGACTAACTCTCATTTTTTCTCCCTTATATGGCTTTGTATGAGTTATTGCGAAAATGGCTTCGTGTTTTGGGCATTTAAGAGAAACATCAATATTTTTTTACCTCCTTTCGGGTGCCAGCACACCAAATGGCATACTGGCACCCTACTCGAAGTGCGGGTGAGTCGATGAATCAGTCTTCGAGGTCGATGGAGTTCCCTGCACGCTGTTCGCGCACCGTGATCTTCTTGACCTGTCCGGAGATGCTGAGCGATGTCGTCTTCCTGTCGAGGTCACGCACGGAATCCTTGAGGGACTTCGTGAGCTCGATTTCGAGGACAACAACCTGCGGCTTCGTCGTGAAGTAGTTCTGACCCTTCGCGGCACCTGAGGAAAACTTCGCAGTCTTCCAGGTAGCACCCAGGGATTCAGCCTTCTTCTTGACGACGGCCCAGTCCTTCGCGGAAAGCGAGTAGGACTTCAGGTCAGCGTCAGGAAGTCGCTCGAAGTTCGGGGTCATCTCATCGGATACCGTGAGAGACCAGAACTTCTCGGTCTTTCCTGCTCGCTCAGCAGCAGTGCTGATTCGGACTTGGACTCGATTGGACATATTTGTTTCTCCTGTTCTGTTCCAACCACTTACCGGGAATACCTTCCCGAGCCCCCGGCGGGGGCGTTGACCGGTTTAGAATCACTAGTTTCCGTGATCTGATCAACCAGACGAATAAAAAGAGGGGCGTTATCTTCCCCTCTCTTTATCCTAGTAGCCCTACCTTTCCCCACGAATCGTGTATATCAGGCTAAAATGGAGTGCAGACCAACTACTTTTCACCTATTGGTTACTTCGTGCCTTTATCCTGCTCTAGTCGCTCCCACGACACCCCCCGAATCGCACACAGGCGAACGGTATAGGTAGCATCTCTATAATTGCCCACCACTCCAAATGGAGCGCCTATTAGGCATAAACAACTACAGAGTTGCCGGATGATGATATCCCCTGGTCATGTCTTGCATGGTGACTTATATCAAGATATTACTATCATGATACATTGGTCACGGGATTACTACGAAATGCGCGTAGATCACCATCTCCGTCCCGGATTACTGCCGGTTCAGTCAAACCTGCGGTGTTCACCACAACAAGTGGTAAAGACTAGTCTTCGAGCAGGATACCGTTGCCGGTGCCCTTCTCACGGACCTTGATCGAGACGACGTTCCCGCTGATAGCGAGGCCGTCCGTCTTGCGATCCAGACCCTTGACAGCCATGGGAGCCGAGAGCTGGATAACCAGTTCGACCACCATCGGCTTGAAGTGCAGGTATGCCCTGCCCTTCTTGTCCTTACCCTTGCTGGCCTTTGCACCGCGCTTCTGGATCTCCGAGAGGAGAACCGTCCACACGTTGCTGGCCAGAGCGAAGGTCACGATGTCCGCCTTGGGCAGACGCTCGTAACCCGCAGCCATCGTGTCACTGACGTTCAGCGACATGAAGGCCTCGCCCGTGGTGTCGTTCTGGCGCGAGTAAGCAGTGCTCACCCGGACAGAAACGCGTCCCGCAGGGATGGTTGGAGCCAATTTATCACCTCCTTTCTGGTGCTAGATGACCCGTCGCAGGGTACTACCCCAAACGACGCGATGCGACTGGGTACTTCCCAGTTTTATGCATCTCCATAAAAAAAGAAGGGTAGCCCAATTAAGGACTACCCTTCTCTTTAATTACCTCTGATAGCATCTCGGGCATAGATATATATCATCTATACCGTCACGCACATAGAGGATTTGGCATCTAGAGCATCTTTCAAAACTTGCATCGAAAGATACTTTATTTGCCTTCCGCTTCCTTGGGGCAGGACCGTCCTTAGGGAACCAGATGTTGTAACATTCTGGATGTAAGGCCCATCCTGCACTCCACCAAAGTTTGCCCTTATCTGCCATTTTGTGACAGCAAGAACATTCCATTGGTTGGAAGTTGGTCTTGTGTGGCTTAGTCATAATATTATCTCCTTTCCTGAGATCTGATTGACTGCCATAAAAAAGAAAGGTGGAGATTGTTGTCCACCTAGCTTAAAACCTTAAGGAATGCATTAATGCATATAAGAAACGCAGAGTGGCGTGGTGGAGTCCCTTGCTATCGGGACCCCACCAGCCAACTGCTACCCAGAGACAGCGAGATTAGCTGAAGCTGTTAGGCTTCGAGCTTGATCCCGTTTCCTTCACGCTTCTCGCGGGACGTGATCTTGACCACGTTTCCGTAGATGCTGAAGGCGTCCATCTTGCCACGAAGGCCTTCGACCTTGATCGGGCGAGTCAACTCGATGGTCAACTGTACCGTCTTGGTGGAAGCGAGGAACGGCTTGCCGTTCTTGTCCTTCTTGGCGACGAACGAGGTCTTCGTCTTCGACGCGATGAGCTTCTTCAGCTCGTTCCAGACCTCAGTCTTGAACGTGATCGAAACCACGTCCTTGTCCTTGGCAGGAACACGGGTGAAACCCGCCTCCATGTCGTCTGCCAGTGAGATGGAGATGAACTTGCCTTCCGGCCCGTTCTGCTCCCGCACTGCGCAGATTCTGACGTTGACCCTGTCTCCAGGGTTTCCCAGTGATGTGCTCATTTCCGCACTCCTTTGGTTTTTGTCACCTGTTGCGTCAGGGACACCGGTCATTATGACGGAATGACTTACCGGCCCTTTCTCGTGTAAGGTGCCACGCCCAATGTAGTTTTGCTTGGCATTACCCAAGGTTCACGGTTTCTAAAGGCTTTAGGTTGCCTAATTTAACGTCTACACCGATTCGACGAGCAGTCTGGGTGGCTGCCATAAAAAAGAGGGGTAGCCCTTTCGGACCACCCCCCCTAGTAGTGATTGTTCTGTTGCCAGGCGTCACCACTGCCCCGAATCTAATTCAGTTGCTCCTCCAATTAGCTAAAGAAGTCGTACGTGTCTTCCACGTTTGACTCATCAGCATCGTTGGTCCGCAGCACCCTGTAACCCAGGTAGCCCAGAGCGATCAAGATCGCAATGAACATACCCAGAGGGTTAACCTGACCCAGGATGAAGCCGATGATGCTGAAAAGCATCCCGACGATCCTGAAAACCAGGCCAGCTGCAGGTGTGAAGACGAGAATGATCGCTGCGACGACCAGACCACGCCTTCCACGAAGCCAGTTTGTGTCCATGTCACCTCCTTTCCTTGGTGCTTGATTGATAGGACATAAAAAAGAGGGGCAGCCCTTTCGGACTACCCCCCTTCTTATTCTGTTGTACTAGTGACTACTTGGTCGCCGGCACGATGATCAATTGACCAACGCGCAAACTACCAAGATCATCACTGCTGATGTTGTTTGCTTCCATGATGTAATGGACAGCATTGCTCCTGTTACCGGTGCAATACTTACCTGCTACACCGTAGATGTTGCTGTACCCCTCTGTATAAGGGTCCGCCTCTACAAGAACGACCTGTCCAGCAGTGCACTGGAACTTCTCGCCCTCATTGATTTGGTGTACAACCACACCCATGAAGATGGCAACGAGCACCACCCCCAGGATCAGCTTGATTATCTTGTACATACCAGTATCTCCTTTCGTGTTTGATTAAACTGGCATATAAAAGAAGGGAGCACCAGCCTAAGCCAGTACTCCCTTCTTTGTTTGTAGTGCTATGGTCTAAAGCTTGTTAGCCTTCACCATTGCACGCAGCTCAGCAAGGTTAGGATTCATGACATCCAGCATAGGACGAGAGTCTTGCATCAACTCTGCCTTGTATTGCTGCCTGTCACCAGAGGACCTATCAACTGCAACCCAATGCAGCCAATTGCCCTTCTGCTCCACCTCAATGACATTGGAGAAGTGTTCGTACTCCTCCTTTGTCTTGGGGTTAATGAAGGTAAGCTCAGTATGCCAACTGAACACCTCCACCTTGATGAGATACCCACTCTTGTGGGTGTATGTTGTAGCCATGTTCCTTCCTTTCGTTGTTGGATGGCTATGTGTGCCCTAGGGGTATACCCCCGTGGCCTCGTTAAAGATAACGAGCAAACATAGTAATAATAGATCCCCCCCTATAAATTTTCCCCTATTTTTAAGGTATAATGACTTTTTATATGTTTATATGAGATAGAGTCAAGAAAATCGCCCGCTATAAAATAAAAAGCTAACTTATCTCTAGATACAGAACAAAGGCTAAATACCCATAGAGACAAATACCTACTAGGACCATGCCATATCAACCAAAAGCCACTCAGACGCTCTAAAAATCTATCCCCCTGTAATGCTTAACACATGATGAAATTATTATGTTAATACACTGATATGGAGATCAATCAAACAAGTATTATTATATTATATTAATATTTATGATTATGTTATGAATAACTAGGTAGTGGAATCAAAAAGGGGCGAACAAAGAATATGCGTGACTACCGTAGTATCCTTCCTTATGTATTATCTCTATAGGAATACTGTTAATATTCTTTTGCCGGCGACGATCTTTCCCTAGTCGACAGTAATTGGTCTTAAATTTAAAAAAAATAAAATTCGCCGGATTCAATTTATTTCAATATAAAATCAAGATACGCAAAAAAAATCTTCCCACGAGTTGCAATTCGGGTGAACTACCCACTAGATTATTTCCCGTTGGCTAATCAATCAACAACAGGAGAAAAAAATGCCACGTAAAAAGAAAATAGACATAGACATAGAAGATTCACTAGCAATTCTGGAAGACCCAGAAGAAGTTAAAGAATTTATAGAGGAATATACTACAAGCTCAATTTTTAGTAGTTACCCTCATTCTGAGTATGAATATGATATGGACAATTACGGATACGACGAAGGATACGAAAGATACTAATGGAAACTATAACCACCACAAAAACAGATAAAGTCATTTTAATAGATTCTAGATTATTAGCTTCACCGCTAAATAATAGTCTTCATAATGTTTTATCTAAAAACCATGACATTGTTTACGTAGATGTAGACGAAAGTGTTACTCCTAAAAAACAAGCTAGAAAAATTAGCAATAGCGTTTATAGATTGTTTCAGAAACAGTATCAGCACTTTGTGTTTATTGGCTATAAAGATTCATGCGAATTAGGATGTGAGCTTTATAGGCAAAAGGGATTAGTCTTTAACTCTTATATCTTTATAGATTCAAAAGTATCTGAACAAGATATTTCAGATCTATTGAAAGAAGACGTTAAAGTACTAAGCATAGAAAAAGACAAAAAGACACACTTTGGTCCTGTTACAAGAAAATTCTTCAAACAAACCTATAGAACACTAATTCCATTAAGTTATCATCAGCGTACTTCGAAAGAAATACTTGGTTGGTTAACTTACGCAGTTTACAATTCAAACTATCTGAATGACTCATTTGGAACGACTACTAAGTTAGTCTAGTTCTTCTGGTTCTATAAAGATAATATTTTGTAAATCATTAACGATACCTCTGATTGTCTCGTCTACATCTTTTTCGGTGATAGACGAGACATCAAGTATCATTTCCCATTGATCGCGAGAAAAATACGTAAAGCATAGTTTATTGTCTTTATTGTGGAGTATTGCAATTACTCCGATGGTTTTCATCTTCCGGATTTTCGTAATCAATGCACAAAATTGATTCTTCATCTCTATCGGAAAATATGTCTTTTATAATTTGCCAGATGTTCATATGCCGACCTTTGCATCGGTGCTATATGAATAGTAACCTACTTTAGGGCAGACTGTAAATAAATAAGAAATTTACATTTATCTATATAACTTTTTACAAGAAGATAATCTGAATTTATAATATTCTGAAATATGAACTTAGATCCGAATATAATCAACCTTATTCAAGGTCACTATTATCTTCTTCGTCTATTTCAATCCAAATGTCTCCGCAGTCTCGACATTCTATTTCGTATTTTTGCGGTTCTCCCTCTCTCTTGATGAGATTAGAGAGAGAAAAATTTGGTGGATAGGAACAATCAGGACATACTGTCGGATTGCACGCCATTAGATATCTTCTCCTTAATGGTATTAAGTAATTCTATATCTTCTCTTATTTTAGAGATAGCCATCTCTCTACCTTGAGAGAAAGACTCTCCTTCATAATAAACCCATGCTCCACGTTGACTAAATACTCCAGCCTGCATTCCTGCATCAAAAACGCATCCATACTTATCTATTCCACGTCCATAGAAGATATCAAATTCCGTAACCTTCATTGGTGGAGCCATTTTATTTTTGATGACCTTTGCCTTAACTCTGATTCCCATGGAATCTCCAGACTTATCTTTAAGGTCTTCTCTTTTTCTAACGTCTAATCTAACAGAGGCAGCAAAACGTAGTGCCATTCCGCCTGGAGTAGTTTCTGGATTACCAAACATTACTCCTATTTTGTTTCTAAGTTGATTAATAAATATGATCAATGTCTTATTTTCATTAGCCAGTGAAACTAGTTTTCTCATAGCCTTAGCCATCATTCTTGCCTGCAAGCCCATTTGGGCTGATTCCATATCGCCCTCTAGTTCTGCTTTGGGAATTAAGCTTGCAACTGAGTCGACTACTACAACTCCTATTTCGCCAGTGCGAATTAGCTTATCTACAATTTCCAAAGCTTCTTCACCATATGAAGGCTGAGCTAAAAGAAGCTCATCAAGATCGACACCAAGTGCAGACATATACACTGGGTCAAGAGCATGTTCAGCATCAACATAGGCGCATTTAAGACCTTTTGCCTGAGCTTCTGCAACTACTGATAATGCTATCGTTGATTTGCCTGATGACTCTGGTCCATAAATTTCCACCACTCTTCCTAGAGGAAGGCCTCCAATTCCTAGAATCGAATCTAGTGGCATTGCCCCTGTAGAAACCGAAGGCCATGGTTCGGACTTTTTATTTCCGAGACGCATAACTGAACCGTTACCAAATTGTCTTTCTAATTGAGCTATTGCTAGCTCTAGTGTTTTTGATTCTTTTTCTGATTTTTCTGACATGCAGCTATTTTACCACATTCACTACTGCTGAGCATTACTTCACTAATTTCAGCAGTCTTTAAACTCTGAAATTTTGATATACTAGATGATCAAAAGAAAAGAGGTTAAAGTGAAACAAGTTCACGAATTAAGTTATGATTACTTACGAGCAGTAAGAATGTTGAAAGATAAAATCAATACTCCAATAGATTTAGTTAAGTTCTGGTCATTTAGTGGGCCATGTTTAGAAAATTATCCATCTATCGAAAGAATAGATAAAAAAAGTGACGAATGACTTGCAATCAGCATTGACAATGCATTACAATTGTCTAGCGCCCCCCCTACCCCCCCTCCCCCGTACGTATAAGGGTATATTTATATTACTATATAATATACTATACCCTTATACTCTTTTAAAATAAAGAAGAGAGTTGGTAGATATGAAAATTTATCAAATTTATATTCCTGATCTTAGCATTTATGTTAAGTTCAAGTTGCTGGACCCAGAAGAGATTAAGCAGCTTTTAGAAAAGCATTCTTCAGAGTCTCCAAAAGAATTAAAAAAAGCAATACTTGCTAATGTTATTTTTAATATGAAAAGTGATGTTGCAGAAGCTCTAAGATCTCTTACAAGAGATTCAGCAGAAAGATGCGTAGACACTCTTTATAACGGCTGTATAATGCTTAATCCTGGATTGGATATTGACAATTGGGTTTCTTTGTCTAGTCAGTTTTTTACCTCTCCAGAAAACAACGGCGTAAAACTAGAAGATGATCAAGAGCCATTTGATTTTGAGCACGTAAAAAAGATGCTCAATGCCAAAAGAACTAAAACCCAACCAAAAAGCAAACAAAGAAAGTTATCTAAACAAAAATTCCTAGGACTTGAAGATTATTTAAAATCTAATGTAATTGGTCAAAACGAAGCAATTAAAGAAATTGTAGATGCACTAAAAAGATCTCAAGCTGGCTTAAGTGACGATAATAGACCTCTTGGAATTTTCTTATTTGCTGGAGCATCCGGAGTAGGAAAAACTCACTTAGCAGGAATGCTAAATAAATATTTATATGGCGATGACACTCAAATGGTTAGAATTGACTGTGGAGAGTATCAACAAAAGCACGATAACCAAAAGTTAATAGGTTCACCGCCAGGTTATGTTGGTCATGATGAAGGTGGTCAGCTAGTTAATTTAGTTAAGAAAAATCCTAATACAATAGTTTTATTGGATGAAGTAGAGAAAGCACATGCCGATCTTTGGAATACTTTTCTTAGAGTTTTTGAAGATGGCATACTCACCGACGGCAAAGGCGAGCAAGTTAGTTTTTGTAATACAATTATAATAATGACAACAAACTTAGGTAATGAAAAAGTTACAGATCATTTAACATCTGCCGGAGCTGGATTCACTAGAAGTATTGACGTTAAATTAAACACTAAAGAAACTCCTCCTAGAGATATGGTCGAAAGAGTGACCAATGAAAGTATTAAAAAACACTTTAAGCCAGAATTTATCAATAGGCTTGATAAGACTATCGTCTTTAATCATTTAAAGTTTGGCGATTATCAAAAGATAGCTGAACTAGAAATGCACGTCGTTATAGAAAAGTTGTCCAAAAAAGGATTCATGGCAAGCTATACAGACGAAGTAATAGAAGGATTAATATATAAAGGCATTGACACAATTAAGGGAGCTAGAGGTTTAGCTAAAGTGAGAAGAGATTTAATTGAAACTCCTTTAGCTGATATACTGATTGAAACAAACATACCTAGAGGGTCTATTTTTGAAATAGGATATTTAAATGAAAAATTTACTTTAAAAACAATTAAGCCACGAAAATCAAAGCAAAAGGCTAATATCGAAGAATAATAGTTACTATTAAACTATAAATAACCCAAGGAGATATAAATGTTAGGTGGATTAAGGCATCCAGTTTCTACAGCACGTATGATGGCATCGAGTGCTAATGGATCAACTTTTAGCAAAAACTTTAGAGGCAGAGGGACTAGGTATGCGATAGGTGCACTTGGTGGCACCTATGGCTTAACGAAGACTAAGGGAATGTCAGCAGCTAGAGCATACGACCCAGCTATTATGGCTAGAGGTGGCAAAAGAGTAGCTGGAGTTGTCGCAGCAGGGGCAGCACTTGGTGGTGTTAGGAATAGAACTACATCTGGTCTAATTAAAGGCCGGAACATCGATGTATAGGTACTAACCATGCCCATGCCAGGAATAGGCAGAGTTACCAACTTTGCTAGGACAACGTTTCAAAATGCTAGAGGTTATGGAAAAGCTGTAACAGGCTACGCTGGAAGAGGCTTAGTAAAAGCTAAAGACTTGCCTGCGCCAGTTAGGACTGGACTAGGTCACGCTGGCGGAGCATTAAGAGATTCAGATAGAGTACTCTTAAGTCAGACGCAAAGAGGGAAGAGAACAATCACTAGAGCTCAACCTCTCGTCAATAGGCCAGGTCCAGCTTCTGGTGGCAGCTTCATATCTAGAGATATGTATTCTCAAGCAATAAAAAATAGAAACATTAGATATGCTGGCTACGGAGCAGTGGCAGGTAGCGCAGGTATGGCAAACGCAGTTACCTCAAACAATAAAAGAGGCTACGTTGGTCCAGCATCAAGAATAAATACAGCTAGAGGCGTTGGAAGAAACGCCTAGAAAGAATAATGTCATGAGTGATTGGAAGTCTTTTATTAATAAGAATGGTGATTTTGAATTAGCAAATTTTCTATATAAAACTATAAATACCCTAATGAAGCAGTCTTTAGATATGGGAACTTTATTATCAAATGATCAAGCTAAATTAAGGGCTTATAAAGAGCAAACCAAAAAAGTCTTTAAGCAAAAATGGTTTGAAGTTGCACAATCTTTAGAGTTCTTTGGAATAATCGAGCAGTGTACATGTTTTACAGAAGACAAAGAGTCCTATTGTGAAGTATGCAAAGGTGCCAGATATATTGGAGCTTCATTGTTATCTCCCGATGAGATGAATGAAGTTGGTGTTTTTACAAACGCTGGACACAGCGTAGAGATTATAGAGAAGTTACAGAAAGGTTTAGTAGAAGTATTAAACGGAATGAAGTAAATGAAGTGTGATAGATGTAATTATGATTTAGTTCTTGTGACTGAAGAGATTTTTGAAAAAGGTTTTATAATCAAAAAAGATATAGCAGCCATAAAAGATTATTATTGTCCACGGATGCAAGAGCGCATACATAGAGAAGTACGAAAACGGTTTACTAGTTTCATCTGATTGGATAGATTTTAATGGCTAATATAGAAAAAAATAACAAAATAGATTTTATGAAAAGTTTAGAGTCTTTAAGGCCAGACTTGTTTTTTCCGGAACAATGGACGGAAGAACAAAAAGATAAAGCTCTAGATATAATAAGACCGCAAAAAACGAGAACAACAATGTTTGCATCGATACCTATGAGATGCGAATCGGCCAAATGTATATTTGCGAGTACATGCCCACTACTCAAGGAGAGCTTAGCTCCTCACGGAGATCCGTGTCCGATAGAAATGTCGATGGTTTCTCAATTTACTTACGAGTATATGGATCAATTGGATGTTAGTCCAGATAACTTAGTTGAAGTATCAATGGTTAGAGATCTTGTAGATCAAGAAGTTCAATATATTAGAAAGACAAAACTCTTGGCAAAAGAGCATTTTGTTCAAGAAAATATAATAGGAATAGATTCAAATAGCGGTGAACCAATACTTAGAAAAGAATTGCACCTTGCAGTTGAATTAGAGGACAGATTGCATAAAAGAAGAAAAGATCTCAGAAACCAACTTTTAGCTACGAGAGAAGCTAGAGCAAAAGCTGGACAAACACAGCTTGATACAGCTCAAGCAATTTCTGACATTATAGACAAGGTACAGTCTCTTGAAACTGAAAGAGAAAAGTTGATTAGAAAAAAACTTGGAACTTTTGAAAAAGATGATTATATTGAAGCTCAAATAATAGAAGAAACAGAAGAATCAAATGGGCAGACGACTGACTAAAGTAGAAAGATCAGATCTTTCTAAAAAAGTAATTGGCGCAATAAGAGGTAATCTCTCAGGTCCTTCAAGAAGGGCTGCTATAGACGTTCCAAGTATGGTTATAAGAGGATCCATGAAGGATATGAATAATCTTTTTGGCATGACATCAAAACAGTATTTAAATGAATATGAAAATATTCATAAAATGTTCTTAAGTATGTTAGACGATCCAAACAGGCTAAGTAAATCTCCTGGTACAGAACAGGCTGTGGCAAGAATTAGGAGAACCGGAGAATTTAATCTTTCAGTTCTCAATAGGAGCTCCGCAGATACAATAAGAAACCAATTAGCTGAGCCAGTTGAAAGAATGATGATGGGAAGAGGATTTCCTGGCCTAGATATACCAAGTACAAACTTATATAGAAACACAGTTAGATTTGATGTTGATATGACATCAGCTGGAGCTAAGCATCCACTGGCGATTATATTAAATAATCAACATTTCAATATTAATCCCAAAGAAAATGCAGCTAATGTAATTAGAGGGTCATTTAATAGAATGTTGACTCCAACGCAATTAAAATCAGCTATGAATCAAATTGGATCAGGTTCAATTGGTTCAGCTGGAGCTTTGAATCCATTCGGAAAAAATACAACCAATAGAAACTTAAGAATGTTAATATTGGACACTGAAACAACAGGGGTAGACGAAGGAAGAGTAGCAAGATCTATTGCAACGCTAGAGGCATCAATGGATAGAACTGGAAACGTAGTATTTGGTCCAAGATCTACAAATAGAAAATTATTCTTAAGACAACCAGGCTTAGAAGGTGGCGTCATACAAACGCCAACTGGAATGAGATCTTTAGCTGAAGGAGCAAACATACTAGAAGGCGCAGTTGGAAGTCTAGCCTCTATAGATGCAATCAATGATTCCGCTGGAGCCCAAAAAGCAATAAATGAATTACTGCAGTATTTTCTTCAATACGATAGAATAGTTGCCAAGAATGCCAACTTCGACATTAGCACAATAATACAAACGGCAAGAAATCTGCCTGGAGCAAGCAACAATCAAGCTTTGATGGCAAGCGTAGAAGCTTTTGAGCAAAGGGCATATTCAGATGCGTCATTTGTATCGGATATAGATGTTTCCCTTAGAACTCATATGAAGGCTAGATTCGATCAATATGCAGATGATTTTATACGTCAAGCTAGAGCAGGAAGTACAGAGCAAGTTAGGACTTTAACTTCTGCAGGAATAGATGTAGCAGACGAAGCAGAAATAAGAAATTTTCTTTACGCAAAGAAAGTAGGAGCAAAAGAACTTTTTGAATCATTGGAAATTGGAAAATCAGGAAGAGGATTTACTCCGGCTGCAATGAACAATCTAATCGGAACAACTAATCTTTTAGAATTAGTGCACGAAGACGCATTTAGTAGAGGGCCAAATTCTGCATCTGCGAAAACTCTATACGATTTACTAAGGGGAGGTTCTCACGTAGCTGAAACCGACGACTACTTGGCAGGCTTTGTTGCGCAATATGTTCAAACTGGAAGATTAAACTTTGATACAGGAAGTTTAGATCACTTACCTGTAGGTAGGTCTAATTTTGTTAGAATGACAAGAAAGAAAATAGCCCAGTCAGCTTCGCCAACAATGACTACTAATATAGCTGATGTTGACCATTTAACTAAGACTGCACGAAAAGCTCTTCAAAGTACTCAAGCAAGAGAAATCTTAGGCACTTCAATTAGAGGCCAAATGGCTAATGTTATGACTGCAGCACAAATATCTGAACTAGCAGCAGAAACAGGAATATCAGAAGATGCACTTAGGCAGATAGAGGGAAAAATATCATACAGCAAAGGCGCTAAGGGTTACGTATTTTCAACTTTAGATGACAGAGTTAGATCGGCTACTGGTTCAGGGTTAATCAGTTCTGCGGGCCAAGCCTTCGATACTTCCTTTAAAGTTAACGATAGAAAAGCAAGATCTTACATGGGTAATGTAGTAAATGCAGCGCTATCTGGAACTAGAGACGCAGCGCAAAGAGACGCAGCTTTCAAGTTTGTAACAACTGGACTAGATTACGCTGATCAAGAAATGCTGGAAAGAGCAGCTGCTCTCCCATCGAGCGTAAGAAGCGCCGTATCTGCTTTTGATTTAGGAAGATTTGAATCAATGCTTCCTTCGATGGATAGATCATTGTTAGTGGATGCATTGACTAATACAAGTAGGATAATGGCAAATGAAACGCAAAGTTTAAATGCAGCCTTGTCTGGTGGAGCTCAAGCAAGTCTTATTGATCAAAATTTTGGAACTGTTATAAGAAGATCACTAGAAAGAGGCGATGCTGGTATGTATGCAAGAATAGCAGCCAGTATTGGTAATCCATACGCTACAGCAGATATAAGTGAAAGAATCTTTTCTGTAGAAATGGCAAAAAGAACAGCATCAGTAGCAAAAGCTGGATCGGCAAACTTGATAGACAAGTCGCCATTTTCATTTATGAGAAACATGGATATATTGTCTGAATTTGGCATTAGCGCTTTCGATATTCAAGATAAAACTACAATAGTAGACGGCCAGGAATTAGTTCGTGGAAAACTTTTAGTAGCTCAAGACATTTTTGCTGAAATGAAATTAAATGTTGCAGCTCCTGGAGGAGGAACTCCCATAAGAACTAAATTAGTTGACGTTTTAACAGATAGTGCGGCACAAGTAGTTGATGCTAATAATAATATTATAGCTACTGGAGCAGAATTTAATAAAGTAAGATTTTCAACTGTAAAGATAGATAGCGCACATATGGTCAACGCATTCCTGGGTGGAGAAGGTGTTCATACGAGGGCAATCTCGCAGGCATTAGCTGAATCACTATATGACGCCACGATGCAAGTCATTTCTACATCAGATCTAAGTGGAGTAGATGAAGAGCTTTCAAATCTATCTCAAGAAGCAATAAAACAATTAAGAGCACTCGGTGCATTTCTTCAAGGTCAGGGATCTAGGGAAGAAGCAGTAGAACTATTGACCGAAAAAGTTAACCAAGGAGGAATAGGCTTTTCTAGACTTAGCAACGATGCAGCAGAGGCAGTGGGCGATTTCATTACTCAATCAGGAACAATGTCTAGTTCTGGAAACGACATAGTTGCTCCTGGTGTTTCTAGATTGGTTGCAACCGAAGGAAATGTAGTTCTATTGGGTCACGCAGAAAATAATGCAGTAGCTGCAGTGGCATCAAACAATACTTTAGCTCAACAAGCTGCAAGTGCCGTTTCTAGAGATCAAGAATCTTTAAAGGCAATGAAAGTAATTTCAGAATTTGCAGATTCAGGTTTAAGAAATGAAATTTTAGAAGAAGAAAAAAGTTTAAAATTAGGAAAAGTAATTTCTACAAGACAAAGACAAATAAGAGCTGCATATCAAACATATAAGAAACCAGCAGCGATTGGAGTTGGAGCATTGCTTGCTGCTGGCGTTGGTTACTATAGTTATAAGAAAATTAAAGAAGCAGGTCCATATGATGATGTTATGGATAGGCAACCAACTGAGCCAGCTAGAGCTCCTAGGATGGATATCTTAGGAGGACAAAACCAACCTATATACTCAAGGATACAAGATCCTTTAGCTACAGCTGGAGTTGTTGGAAATCTAGACAGAGCTAAAATTGGACATACAAGAATGGGATCAAATAAATATGATAGTTTATTCGCTGTATAAGGAGAACCTAGATGTTGGGAGTAGGTAGACTTGTAAGAGGGGCTAGAGGAGCTCGGTAGAGGCATTGCTCAAGGCGGAGGTAAAAGAGTCGCCGGCAAGGCTGGAATGGGCATGCTTGTTGGTGGAGCAGCCATATCTGGTGCAGTTGCTGGTTCAGGAGAGGTTATGAATTCAGCTTTCGACGTCGCGTTTAATGATCCTCAGGCAGATAGAGCTTTCGTAGGAACAGATATTACACCTGGAATGGCTATGGGCATGAGCTATGGCCGGAGTTGGATCTGGAGCTGTTAATTCATTAGCAAGAGCTCCTCTATACGAAAACGCAGCGCAGATTGGTGGAGGATTCATTGGAGGATTAGCTGGACTAGGTGTAGCAGGAGCCGGCGTTGCTGCTGGTGGAGCGGGATTTGCAGCCAGTGGAGCAATAAAGAGAATGGATCTTGGATTTGGAAGAGGAAGTCTTCGTGGTCCTAACTTGTTTCCTAAGTTATCTTATGGTGGAGCAATAGCTGGGGCAGCAGGAGTAGGATTAGGAGTAGCTGGAGCAAGAGCAATGGTTCAAGGAATGGAAAACTACACCACTAACCCATATGTAAATAGAAGTAATTATAACGCAGATAGACTCAACGCATCAGGAGATATAGTTCTCGGTGCTTATAATTCTAGAAGAGGATACTAACAATGCCGATTGATCCAATGACCGGTCAAGAGATTCCATACCCTAGTGGATATGGATCTAGTATGTCTGGTCAAGGATTAACAAGCGCAGCAGGCGCAATGGGAGTTCAATCCCCATTAGCTTTTGATGTTCTTAATGCGGCACCGGGTATTCCTTCTATTGCAATGTTCAACGCCAGAAGAGGCGCAAATACCATAATGAAGGGTGGGTTTTTAGACACACCTAGAAATATAAATGTTATGAATCCGTTTTCTGCTGGATTTAAAAGAAATGACCAACTACAAAGATTTAAGGGAACCGGTTCAGCTAGAACGTTTACTCAAGTAGAAGCTGGTGGAAGATTTGGAAGAGGGTCTTATGTTGGACCTTTGGGATACAGAAGAAGAAAAGCAGAACAATTAACAGCTAGACTTCGGCGGAGATTCAACAATCAGAACGGGTGCCCCAAGAATGAGGGGCTTTTTAAAAAACCATCTTGACCCAAGAGCTGCAACTAGACTTCATTCAGTTGGAGCATTAGTAGGTACGGACGCCATTTATTCGCCAATGAGCGGAATGTCTTCCATGATGAACGCAACGATAGGAAAAAGAGTTGGTGGACGATTAGGTATAGATCAATCTGAAACAATGTTCAGTGGAGGTTTTTTATCCTACACTAGAGCAGCAAGTCAGATGGATGCCTTAGAAAGTAGAATCGCAAGAAGAACAGCAGCAGGAAAACCGGTAGATAGATTAACGAGAAGATTAACTAGGGCTCAACAATCGGTAACAGATATATCTAGTATTACAAGACCAGGAGCAAATGTTTTTAATACATTTGAAACTACTTTAGAAGACTTAAGAAAAGCACAAGTTGGACGTAGAACTACTCCTCTGTTTCAGGCAGCCGGAGGCAGGGCACCAGGACAATATGCAACATATGGTGGTGGACCTGGAGTATCTAATGTTCGAGGCAAAAAAGGTTTTCAAAGAATGTACAGAAAACCAGAACAAACATATTTTGAAAGAGGTGGATCTAGAGCATCTAATTTAGCTGGTGATACAAGAGTAAAAATAATAAGAGGTCAAGGCGGTGGCTATAGTGCAGTTCTTCCAAGTGGCGAATCAAGGTTCATAAACGCAGAAATAGGCGCAAGCTTGACCACTACTGGAACTGGATATAGTGGAAACGTATTAGCTTCTTCAGCTAGAGGTCAAGTAACTCAAAGAATGTTAGGTTACATGAGAGGCGCTCAAGGGTATAGTAGAGCTGGAGGATTAACAGGTCAAGCTTTAACCGGGGCAAACAGTGCCATAAGCGATGCGGTTAAAATGATGTCTAATCTAGAAGCTAAAGGAGTAGGGGTTAGAAGAGCTGAATTTTCAGTTAATACTGCTAGACAAAATCTTATGGCTAATAATGGGAGCATTTTTGCTTCAATAGACGATGTTATAAAAATGCAAGCAGATTTAGCAGCTTCAGGACGGAAAAGCTGGAAAAACGTTGACATCAAAAGCATTTAATGCTAATGCAAGAAACGCAGCAAGAGTAGCTGGTCCAAAAGCTCCAATTACAGCAGTTGGTTCAGACTTATTAAGCATAAATGCACAAGGGTACGCAACAAACACTGCAATGGTTCAAGGAACTGGTGGTAAAAGAATATTAGCAGGTGAATTAAGAGATGCAGTTTTTGGAAGAGAAGCTGGAAAAGTAGCTGCTAACGAAATGCTCGAAAGAGGCATCATGAAGACCTACGGAGTAAGAGGAACTGCAAAACTTCTTACTGGCGCAGGAGGAAAAGAAGGATTTAAGCTAGCAGCAGGAGCATTTGGTGGAGCTGCTTTAAACGTAGCTAATCCAATAATGACAGCAGCTTTGGTTTACGACTTATCTAAGATGGCAGCAACTGGTATAATTGGTGGATCTGCAAGATTTGCAAAGGACGCAATAAAGTCAGCACAAGGACAAATAAATAAACCAGGTTTTGGAATGGGTTACGTAGATAACGAAGTAGCAGCTACTTCTAGAGCAAGAGGAGTTATGGCAATTCAAAATTCAAGACTAAACGCTAGAAGCTCACTTGGCTCAGAAGCATCTATGATGGCAGCAAGGTTTGGATAATATGTCTTTATCATTAAAAGAAAAAACAACAAACTTTAGAAAAAAATTAGAAGAACTTTCAAGAGATGATTTAATAGAAATATTAAGAGCTCAAGATCCTGAAACGGTAAAACAAATTAATCGTATTGAATGGGTGTTTGAAAATAAACTTCAACATTTAAACTGGGCTGATGGAACTCAGGTAGATTCAAGACCATTGACAAATAGGGAATTATCACTATTAGTTGATGAACCATTTGAGGTTGATAATAATCTTTTGAACGCTCGGACTATCTGCAGAACAGCAAAGGCAACTTCACATAGCTAAAGACCCATGCATGTGGGCTAGGCATTTCCTTAAAGCTGATACTAGAGTATATCAAACTCTAATGTTAAGAGATCCAGCTTTAAGAAAAGTATTAAGAGCTGGTAGACGTTTAGGTAAAACCTTTACAATGGCAATCTATCTACTGCACTATAGTTATACACACAAAGACGGAAGATGTCTAGTCATTGCGCCAATGAAATCTCATGTAGAATTAATCTATCAAGAGATGGTTAGGCTTGCAAGTAAAAACGATGTCGTTATGAACTCTATAACAAGAAAAGTTACATCACCACAATTTATGATTCAATTTTCAAATGGATCAACAATTAGATTCTTTACTTCAGGCATGAGGTCCGGTGGAAAGTCAGACGTAGCTCGTGGTCAGGAAGCTCACGTTATTGTTCTTGACGAAATGGACTACATGCACAATGACGACCTAGACGCACTATATGCAATGCTGCAGAAAACCGCCGAAGATCAACCAGACAAAGTTCTTATTGGGGCCTCTACTCCAACTGGAAGAAGAGAAAAGTTTTGGGAATGGTGCAGAAATCCTAGGTTTAAAGAATTTTGGTTTCCATCATACGCTAACCCATTTTTCAGTAAAGATCAAGAAGATGAATTTAGAGAACAATATTCTGAAATGGGATATAGGCACGAAATTGAAGCAGACTGGGGCGAAGACTCAGAAGGAGTGTATCCAAGAAGATACGTTGATTTAGCTTTTATAGAGCCATCGTGGAATTATGTCCCTGCGATATCTTCAGCAAGAAGTTTCCATGTTATTGGAGTTGACTGGGATAAATATGGAGCAGGTACAAATATAGTTGTTTTAGAAGTATGTTCAGCAAATTATGAAGAAGAGCAATTTAGAAATAAGATTAAACTTTGCTTTAGAGAAGAAATAGAAAAATCAGAATATACTTTAACTAAAGCTGTAGCTAGAATAATAGAATTAAATGAAATTTTACAACCAAAACATATTTATGTAGACAGAGGATTTGGTGAAGTACAAGTAGAGCTTCTTAAAAAGCATGGAGTTGAAAACCCAAGAAGCGGACTTAAAGAAAAAGTCAAGGGAGTTAGCTTTGCT
>Ga0208161_1000401_pt1 | contig 24812 bp, 54 predicted proteins | sample CB_VirMetaG_3_FD_184538 | JGI IMG/M metagenome (GOLD analysis project Ga0208161, IMG submission 184538) | Freshwater to marine saline gradient viral communities from Chesapeake Bay - CB_1508_1S Viral MetaG (SPAdes) (version 4) | ecosystem: Environmental > Aquatic > Marine > Coastal | place: USA...
AAAGAACACTTAGGAAAAAATCAAACTATGGCTAGGAAAAAAACCAAAACAGAAACTCCTGCTTCGGTGATCGAACACTCCGAAGGGGGAATGACTGTTAATATCAACATTGGTGGTGGCAAGTCCGGCGCCAATGTATATGACGATAGCGGAAATAAAGTTTCAGAAACCGGTGCTCCTGCCGATTATGAAATGGATTATGGCATGGATGCAGATATGCCTCCTTCCGATCCCACAATGAGCATGGCAGATGACGCCGATCCCACCGCAGATGGTGGTGATGGCGGAGATATGCCTCCTGCTGATCCTACCGAAGACGGTGGTGATGACATGGGTGGTGATGATATGCTTACTGATGACACCGATTCAGACGATATGGGCGGTGAAGATGGTGGTGAAGGCGAAGATATGCCTCCTGCCGAGCCTTCTGAAGAAGGTGGAGATGAGGGTCCTGAAATGGAAACAGATGATGTGTCTGGAGACATGGAGGACGATGATCAAAAGATCGCTCAACTCGCCTCGGAATATGAAATTGATGAGTTAATCAAGGCTCTAGCTCTAAAAACCGATGCAGCTTCCATGATGGAAGGTGAGGATGGTATGTCCTATGGCGAAATGCCCGAAGGACTTAAAAAAGCCATCGAAGCTAAGAAAGGTGAGAAAGAAGAGGGAGATGAGGAAGAGGAAGAGAAAACCGAAGATATGGGCGAAACAGTGAAAGAAGGAGAAAAGCCCTCTGAAGCTGAACATCCCACCTCCGAGGAAGTAAAGGGCGCTGAAGAACCCAAGGGAGAGCAAACCTACGCCGAAGAGGAAGCCGAGGAAGAAACCGAAGTTTCTGATAATGGTGAGGGATGCAAAGACTACGAAGAGGATGAGGATGAGGATGAAGAGAAAAAGAAAATGAGCGATATGGCCGAAGAGACCACTGAAGAGGCTACAGGAACTCTGGATCATAGCGAACGCGCTATGGGAGTTCAGAGCGATTTACAAGCTCGGGTAGCCGAATTGGAGGAAGAACTAGCCAGACAGAAGAAGTTGATGAGAGAGAAAGAAATCTCTGAATTCTGTGAAACTCTCTATGAGGGCGGTAAGCTTACTCAGCAAATCGTTCCTAAGACCGATCTCGTACGGTTTATGGAGACTCTTAATAATAAGAACTCCGTGAACTTCTCCGAGTCAGGTAAAACTTCCCAATTTGATTTCTTCAAGAATGTCCTTGAGAATCTACCCTCAATGGTTAGTTTTGAAGAATACGCAACCCAGGCTTCAGCTCCAGCAGCTAAGAAGTCAATCACGCCATCAGCCGATGGGTACATCTACGACCCTTCTACAGCAGACCTCCATGCTCAGGCATTGGAATATGCTGAGAGCAAGGGAGTGGATTACACTATCGCCCTGAAGGCAATTATCTCAGATAACTCATAAGGAGTAAACTAAAAATGGCAACTGACCCACGTTACATGTCTTTTGACCACCAGTACGTTGAAACTGTGCAGACTACAGCCGCTGTAGAAGCCCACAGATTCGTAACTCGCGCTGGTGCTTATCCCGCTGGTGGCGCTTACGCCGCTGGTGTTAGTGTTTATGCAGCCCCTGGCCAAGGTGAACTCACCGCTAAGGGCTACCAGGTTGATGATGGTTCGACTCTCGTTTACGAAGGTCAACTCAATCCTTCCACAACCCCATTCAAGACCAGTGTATTCCCATACCAAGGTCTTCTTTCGATTGTTACCTCCGGTATTGCTATCGTTGAGGTAGATCCAACCGCTACCTTCGCTGTTGATGATGCTGTTGTTGCCAACGCCTCTGGCCAGGCTAACGATGGCGGAACAGGCGTGGTTCTTGGTCGTGCCCTAGATGCTATCACATCTGCCGGCGCTGGTCAATACATCCGCGTTAAGCTCGGTAACGAAGCTGGTGCTTGATAGATATCATTATTAAGGAGAACAAACTATCATGATGAATTTAGATCAGGTCCGTGAATAATACGCGGCCTCTTTAGAATCAAATCCATGATAAAATAAGAAACATGATTAAATCCGGTATATACCTTATCAAACATAAATCTATTAAAAATTTAGTTTATGTGGGTAAGTCTGTTAATATCCATAAAAGATGGGAACAGCATAAAACCGGATTTAGATCTGCTAAAAAACTCCAAGAAGCATTTAAAAAATACGGAATCGATTTATTTGAATTTTCTATCCTAGAGGAAATAAATAATCCTAAAGAAATGGGAAAGAAAGAAACTCAATATATTGATTTTTATGATTCTTGGAAGAATGGATTAAATGGTTCTAGAGCCGGTGGTGAGTGGGGATCATACGCGAGAAGTTTTGTAAAAAACTCAAGTTTTAAACATTATAACAAAACAGACGCGCACAAAATCTCCTCAAAGAAAGCCGGTTCGATAGGCGGATTAAGAGCAAAATCAAATCTCTATAAAATGTTCCATGAAAATAAAATTTATATCTTCATTGGAACAACAACACCGGCTCAGTTTTTTAATATAAATCCAAATACATTTAAAAACTGGGCGACAGCAGGTAAAAACTATAAAGTTTTAAATAAATCATCAATAGAGATTTTGGGCAAAGCAAAAAACTTTGATAACATCGCTCCTAATACGATCTATCAAGAGGAAAAATCGGGTGAATTGCTGGAAGTCTTCAGAAGGGCATAATCCCCAAAAGATAATCAGCAGCCAAGCCAAGGAAGGGCTTAGTTTCCTTGGAAGGTTCAGAGACTAGGAGAATGAGTCCCAACAATAATTTCTCCCACGAGTGCCCGACATAAGAAAATAATTTCTTATGATGATATAGTCCGACACTCCGAGAAATCGGAGATCAGAGATAAAGAGCTCTGAATTAACAGATCGGTAATTGACCCTATTCTTACGCAACTCGCCCAGGGCTATAAGAACTCTGAAGGCGTAGCCACATTCTTCGCTCCTTCGGTATCTATGAATACCAGAGCTGGACGTACACTCGTTTTTGGTAAGGAGGCTTTTGCGGCTCAGTCGTTCCTCCGCGCTCCTGGAACTAACATCCAGAAGATCCAGAACGAATTCGGAACCCGTTCGTTCGCTCTCCGCCAGGAAGCGATCAGCTGGGAAATCGCCGAGGAAGTCGCTGCTGAAGCCAAGAACGGCGCTGCTCAAATTGACCTCCGTCAGTTTGCTGCTAAGGACGCTGCTAATCGCCTCATGCAGTCTTGGGAAGTTCAGGTTGCTGATATCGTAACCGACTCCGCTCAGTACGAGACCGGTAACGTTCTCGATCTCTCCACCTATAATGGTGGTGCTGATCAGTTCAACAGCCCAACTGCTGACGTTGAGGTCCTCATGGACGACGCCAAAGAGCAAGTTCGCTCGCAGATCGGTGTCTATCCTAACAAGATGGTGATCTCACCTGACGCCTTCAATGCCCTCAAGCGTAACAAGCGCATCCGTGACTTCATGCAGCGCGGTGTGCTCGTGGATGAGAAGACCCTAGCTCAAATCTTCGGTCTTGATGAGATCCGTGTTGCCCGTAGACTCAAGCTCAACCAGTCCACTGGTGCTCTTGAGAACATCTACAACAACGTTGCTGTTCTCTTCTACCATCCTTCGGGAGCAACTGATGGTTTCATGCCCGCTCTTGACGCCAACTATGGCAACCCTGCTTTCGCCTATACCTATACTCTCAGTGGTTATCCTATCGCCACTCCTGAGCGTTTTAATATTGAGCGCAGAGTATTCACCGGCGACATCCTCGTTGAGCGTAGCTTCGAGCTCGTCGGCATGGGTGAAAATGGCAAGTGTGGTTCTGGTTTCATCTTCAACAATCCTGTTGCCTAAGCCTAACTCACATATTACTTCTGAGGCCCCTAACCGGGCCTCTTTTTTATGTGATAAGTTCTTCTATTCTCTTTTTTAGAGAAGATATTTTCTGGATATTTATATCAAAAATATTTTTCTTTAGGTACTCGGTCTCACCAAACATCATATCCATACGAATCTCAACCAGTTCCTCAGAGTCCAAGTAATCAATGATCTTCTGATGTAGATCCTTCAACGTTTGTTGATCAACCTCTGCCATAGAATCTAGTGCATTTTGGATATAATTAACTGTCTTCTTGATTACAAAAGTATCTACCCTGAGGTCTCTATTAATGGCCAAATCTAGTGCTTTTAAGTAGGCTTGGTAAAGAGAACTCATACTATTATGATATCATAGACCAACCCTTATATTCTTTTTTCTTACCACTAGCAACTTCCGATAACTTACTTTTATTGAGTGATAAAAAATTAAATTTTTCAACTAATTCGAATATTGCTAAATTTTTTTGAATTCCGTATAAGTCATGTTTCCAAGTTCTTAACTTGCAATTTGGATTTTTTCTTCCAGTATACATTCCTTTAGTTGATTCTGACATTTTCCTTTTTGCCTCTTTAGAATGTCCAACTCTATATAGCGGATGATTTTCACCTTTAAAAGCGCAGGAAATTTTTTTCTTTGTCTCCTCTGAATGCTTCCTTCCAAAGGCTTTATCAGCTATTTTCTTTCTAGTCTTTTCTGTATGTTTTTTTCCAAACATTCCATTTTTTGAACCTTTCCTAATTTCACTAAGTTTTGCTTTTGTTTCCTCAGACAGTGATTTACCTCTTAGAGCAAGAGATATTTTTTCTTTTCTTTCTTTCGTAAAAGGTATCGGTTTATAATATCCAAAATATCCGGCATTTAAGCATAGAGGATCATTTATAAAATGTTTAATAAGTCTATATTCCACATCTCTACATTGTTTATAACCTTCTTCCGTATAATCAAATATCTCTAAAATTTGTTTTTTTGGCGTGTACACATCCCAATACCATTTATTTGTTTTAGGAGATCCAAAATACTCTTCATTAAATATTTTTTCTTTTTTACTCCCAAAATAATAAAAAGGAACTTCCTCAAAGGTTATTTTATAAATGTATATCCTAGGTTTCATGGGTGTAATCTATATTAGTTAGTTTAACTATATTTAAACCATAATGTTTAAAGTTAAAATAGATGATTAAAGGTATGTCACAACCATATCCAGATAAATTTGGGTTATCTGACAATTGTAATCCCGCGTCTGTAGATTACTTTATTGAAATATTTGGTTATCAAGAAGCTTTGGAATTAGGATCAATAGACGATCCGACTAGGAATGATATCAACTACGATAAGATTCAAATAGCTCTTAACGATGCCGCAACTCTGATAAATAATTATATCCTTACGGCTCCGCCACAAGGCAAGATTCTTATTGCTGGGTCCTATCGTCGCACCCAAGCTATCCTTGCTCGTTGGTACCTTGATACTCTCCGTCCACGTCAGCAGGTTATTGATGCCGCTGAGAAAGCTCTTCAACAACTTGAATTATGGGCTGCTAAAGCGTCCCCATCCACCGGACTTAAATGGCAAGAAGCATATCGCTATTGGAATAGCGCTTGCTCGATGACAAAAAGTTCCTACCGCAGAGGCAGAAGTTTTACCGAAAACTCTACCAATCGTTGGGTACAGAATGAAGGTGGAAATAACCGTTTCTTCCAATTCCCACGCAAAGAAGCAATGTCCTCCCCAAGGATCCATTCAACTGCTTTGGATGGAAGTACTCTTGGAATCGAGTCTACTATGCCAGAGTCGACACTTGAAATCAACCAGTTGGTTGATGCCCTCGAGTCTACCAGGGATCTATCTGCATTTACAAATACTTCAGATACAGTTGATCCGCAAGATGGTGATACAATTAATGCAACAAATACCACGGAATCTGCCGATGGTAACCTTGACAATTATGACGGATTACAGATAGGAGATACATTCTAATGGCAAATCAAACTTATGGTTATGACCCCTTCAACCCTGCCGCTGCTGACGGAGCAGGATTTTACCTCGTGGCAGATGGGTCTAGTGGTGGATGTTACTATGGTACCGGATATGGTGCCCTAGGTGGGAGGATTGGTGTCTTCCCAGATGGTTCGGAATATAAGCAAGATGCTGCGTCTCTGAGACAGTATGTCATTGAGTTAGAGGCTAATCGTAAAATCCAAGATTTATCCAACGTACGTTTTACTCGTAATGTAAAACCTGGAGATGCATTACTCTACAACTATACTACCGGTTTCTGGGAGCTTCAAGATTTTATTAGTGGTGGGGAGTTCTGACCTATGCTTTTGGAGATTGAAAATCAACTCCATAAGAGAGTCCACGGCACATTGGGGCAGAGTGCTGTTGTAATCCGTCTTGCAGAGGAATTAGATGATAGTGGAAGGGTTGCCGAACAGGCAATGATTATTGTTAGTTTTTCTTCCAGCTCGACTAATAATCCACATAAAGGAGCCTATATTCCTACTGTTAGAAACAGAAAACTGAGTTATACAATCACTCTCATCCAAAAACAAACACAACGAGAAGGGCATAGTTTCTCACTCCCTATCCTCGATCTTATTGCTGATGCGGTGACTGGATGGGTGCCGGAGGTTCCTGGTCTTGAATTCCAGACAGGATTTGAACTTGAGAATGAGAGATTTGTCCAAGTAACCGAGGCATCTCAATTTATTTACGAGCAGACCTATGCCATCGAAGTACTTGTGGCAGATGGAAGATTTTACTCCCAGCCATGCGCTGCATTCGATCCCATCTCGATTGAGGATTTCTTGCCAAAAAGAAAATGCCTTCTATCCCCTGAACAAAGACTCACAGGCCTCGCTGTATGGAGAAGGGTAGTTAATACTGAATACACCGAGGAGTATATTGTCGAAGACTCTAGATGCCCTAGAGAGATATCTGATATTCTTGAGTTGAACTGTGGCGCTGGACTTGATGGTTCTGCAACTTATAGGTTTATTCCAAGATATGCCTACTCTATGGACTCTAATGGCGAGAGAGTTGTTGATGAATCTAAAGTAACTTCAGGTACTCTTCAAAAAGTTTGGAAATGTTATAAAAATAATGTCGATCCTTACCCAGATTGGTTTAAGTTAAAAATAGACTCAGGACTCTGGAGAAATGAGGCTGGAACAGTCCCAAATTCAAATCCACTAACCTCAGCTTTACAAGAAATCTCCTTGGGAAAGGAGAAAGAGTACAATAACTAACTCATGGAAGAAATTTTTTTACAAGCTTTAGAGCTACAGAATAATCTCCTTGGCGCCTCCCGCCTTGCTCATTGGAATATTGAGGGATCTGATTTTTACCAATTCCACCTTCTTTTTGAAAGGATTTACGGGATGGTTGATGAAAAGGTAGATGGTCTTGCCGAACAAGCAAGAGGACTAGGGATTGAGATTAAAGCAAAAATTTTTAACTCAGTGCCAGAAATCGACTGGGCTACCTCTCAAGAACTTTGTGAAAATCTTCTCGGGTTGAATAAAGACTTTCAAGGAGGGTTAGAGAGACTCCGTGAAGAGGCAGAAGATTCCAAAATGTATGGCGTGGTTAATGTAGTAGAGGATATTCTTACAGATTGTAATGTAATCTCTTATTTACTCAATTCTGTACTTAATGAACTTTAAGTCTTCCCAATTTAAACCCTTCTAATACTTCAGTTGGTTTAAATCTTTTATTTATAGATCCATTATTATACCACTTAGTTCCCTTTATCGGATCATTGTTCTTATTTCTTTCAGCAAGATCAGGTCTATTTTTTCCGAACATCGGATTTAATTTTCCGGTAAATCTTTTGCCATAAAAATAGTTTTGTCTCTTATCAGAGAGTCTTTCTCTTGTGTTATCCGCGATAATTTTTTTAGATTCCTCTGTATGCTTTAATCCATAAAAAGGATTATTTTCACCTCTCATGGATTTACTTTTATTTTTTCTCCAGTTATCATCGGGAATCCATCCACTGACTCCTTCACCACCATCAGTTCTATTCTGTAATAGTCCAGTTCCCAAATCTTTCCTTCCGTAAAAAAGAATTAAGTTTCTTTCATAATAAAACGCAGTATCTTCATTTAAATTTTTGTGAAGAATATGTATTCTTTGGGTATCTCTTGGGGGTTTTACTCCACTTTTTCTTTTCTTAAATGGTCTATTTGGACGACCTTTGCCAATATAGTAAAAGGTATTATTGGGTCTAGAGTAGGCATATACAACAAAATTATCCATAAAAAAAGAGAGTAGATATACTCTCTTAAACTTATATATTAGTAATTACACTACAGAATAACATATTTTAGTTACCCCACGACTTACTGCTGAAATTTTTCCAAAAGCTCCATAAGAAAGATCTAATACTCTACCTGCAATAAATGGCCCGCGATCATTAACTTTTACGATAATAGACTTTCCATTGCGTTGGTTAGTAACAAGTAATCGAGTACCAAAAGGAAGACTTCTATGAGCGGTAGTCATAAGACTTGGATTCATAACTTCTCCGTTTGCTGTGGTTTTCCAAGCATAACCATCTCGATATCCGTAGTAACTTGCCTCTCCGCATTGTTGCCCAGCTTTTGCAGAAAAAGGAAGGAGAGAAAGGGTGGCAATGGCCAGGGTAACTAAAGTTTTTTTCATAATCTCCAAAGTAAAGGACACAACGCTCCAGGGTCATCTTTGCAATCTGCAATTGTTTATAGATAAATTAGAGGCGCCATGACGACAGCCCGTTAGGCAAGGAAATCCTAACAAACGGTCGAATTTAACTTTAAACTGATTCTCAGACCCTCGAGTAGAGTGGACGTTTGTCCTTGAGATTTGAGATCAGCGTGCCAAGGGAAATAGGTCTATGTCCCCCGTTCTCTACTCTACCATGAGAGCGGGGATACTTGGTCGTTGGTTTCCCGTTTCGTTTCAGAAGTGTAATATTTGGGTCTTGTGAGCCGACCCATCTTGCCACTTTTTTCTTTCTCATCATGAGGTAGGGTTCCTCGATGAGGTAGAGGGCGAAGCCATGCTCCGCCATGAAGTAATCGTTTATATCTTCAAAATTAGTCATTTTGGATACGCATTTTCAAGTCCCCAGATCATAAAGCATAAGATCAAAGAGAGTATCAATAAAGTTTTTAATGATAGGCTAAGTATAGGACGGATATTGTTCTGATTTGGTAATATTTTCATAACTCTGTACTACTCCATTGACGAAGTGGACTCGGCAGGTGGGCCAGTCTTCCCACTTCCCCTCCCATTGAGCAGGATATACACAGACGTAGTCTGTGATACTCTGGGGCACCAACCTCCCATGTTTACCATTTGGGAGGAACTTGTATTTAAATATGGCGGTAATAGGCCTGCCATCATCCTCCCAGTCTGGATCCTCGCCAAAATCAAAAGCATCTCGGTAATCGACCATCCAGAGCTGGCCCGCAGGATCGATCCAGTACTGACTCATGGTCCCTCCGATCCCTCTTTCCATGTCTTTTGTCTGGAGCTCAGTGTCAACAAACTCTTCCCCCAGGTAATAGGAGGACCGAACGTAGTCAAAAAGTCCCAATTTACTTTACCTCCTCAAAACATACAGAGTTGAACTTACCAACTACTCCTCTCAATTCTACCTTAGTATGCCAAGTATGTACATCCACCCTTTCAACATAGTAAGTGTCTCCTATGAAAAGAACTGAGTTGGGATCATCGCAAGACCCCCAGGCCATCTGCTCCTTAGAGCATCCAATAAACCTAACCTTGGTCCCGCTCCGCATACTTCTCGGCCTCCTCTATGATCGCTCGGACAAAGTCCTCCTCTGTCCAGGTATTTAGTTGACTTTCAACTGGATCCGTCTCATCCCATGAGATGGTAAGGGATTTGTTAGGGTTTTCAAACACTTGTATTGTCATTTTAGTTTAGCCTCAAGGTCTTCGACTCGATCTACCAACTCTTGGATGATAGTAATCAGGCAATCATAGTCAATACTTTCATGATCGTTCCCGTATTCCATATCCACATAGCTGTAGTGGCAAAGTTCTTTTCTAATGTTACGATCAGTCATGATAGTTTACTCTTAATACGTTCTAGACAATCATTCCATCCTGTTACCATGTCCTCAACACCAAGAGATTGAGAACCAGCAGCAGATTGTGGTTTTGGTAGCCATTCTTTGATTTGTTCTACCAAACTCTCAACATTTTGTCCTGAAGGATTACCATTCACAAAGATTTCATCCCACCAATCAGCAATTACATCATACAGAGTAGGACCAAACATAAACTTGAGTGATCCATCTGGATTAGCAGCGATGTCAGCAGAGAATAATTTCTCAAGCAGTCGGAATGTCTCAGCATCATCTACACGAGTTAGAATGCCACCTTCGTCGTTTTCGCGCCACCATTTAATCCAACCATTACTATGACGATACTCTTGGCGGTAGTAGGTTACGTTGTTGTAATCAACACAGAACACACTACCATCTTTGAGTAGTTCCATCGCAGGGATTGGCATTTTTTCGGGTTCTACTACTCGTTGGTACTTTACTCCACCAATTTCAATGATTTCAGGTGGTTGTTGTTTTTGTTCAGTCATTTTCCTCCATCATTCCAAGGGTAGTGATAATCCACTTCAATACATTCTAAAAGTGTGCGGGCAAAGGTAATCTCACCATAATCAGAACCATCATCAAAAATATCCCAGTTATGGTCTGGATATGTATAATCTGGATTTAGATTATAACAAGTTGGTTGTTCTGCGTAGTTTTTGAGAACTTTGATTAGATGTTGGAATTTTTCGGTGTCAGTCATAAGTTGGTTGCTTATGAAGTCATTATACGACCAAACACACCCCACCACAAGGAGGAGTGTGCCAGTTCTTCAAGTGTACACGGAAACCTCAAAGGTGTAAGATTTTATGAAATGTTCCATATTCGCACTCACACTAACTACCTTTGCATCACCATTCTGGATTTTATTAGCAATATCTAAAAATATTTTACCCGTAGAAAAAGTATCATAAGTTTTGAGGCTTGAAACTGGAATGGTAGAAGTATCCCGAAGTTCTTTCAGTTCTTCTGCACATGACTTTTCGCCTTTATAATAATCTGGTTTTGGTTCTTCTTTTTTGCCGTACAGTTCGTTGTACTTATCAATAAGAGGATTAGAAGTCATAATAAGTTGTAGTATTGCCGTAGTTGATATAATGCCAGAACAAATCTCTCATTCGTTCTTCATTTGGAAATTTATCAAGGTGGTTCCACATATGGTTCCTCCAAGACCACACACAAAACTCAAATAATGAAATAGAAGTCCAGATTGTCCAGCGTTTGAATGTGTCAGTCATCACAAAAATCCATAGGTGGGTAGTATGCTCTGGTGTCACCAGTTGCTGAGGTCATCTTATCATTCATTTCAAACCAGGACAAGTTCAGCATGTACCAAAAGGTTGCCCAGTATCCATCATACCATGTGAGACCATCACCTTCATCAGCAGCATGAGCCCAGATGTTAGTTTCTACTGGAACTCTCATCCAAATCTTCCAGTAATCAAAAATCATTCGTGTGAGTTTCATAATGTTCCGTTTTGAATACAAGTGTCTTGATATCCCTTAAGAATCACTCCACCATTATCAACACATTCCTGTCTAGATACATTGGTTTGATGCTGGAAATAAATTGCCGTTCCAACTACAAGTAGGAGTGAAATAATAGCAGGTAAAAGTGCTTTAAATAAAATTAAAAATTCTTTAGGTTTCATAATACTTCAATACTTCTCTACACAAATAAACTGATTTGATTTAAAGGAAACATAATACCACTTATGCTTTGGTGTGAAATCTCTATAAGACCAAGTTTTCTCAATCAGGATATAATCATCATCATACCAAGAATGAAGATTATTCACAAACTTCCTCATTTTCTTCACACTATAAAAGCATTTTGTATGTCTACTTTCAGCACCCCACCAGATGACTTCGTAAAAAATCCTGCGTTTAATTTTTTTAGTTAGTTTCATAATGCTCTATACTCATCAAAACCTTGAGGATTGAAATGTCCTATGGTTAGTTTTATAGTTTCACCAGTAAGTTCGTGTTCCAACACTACTCTATGAGAATACTGTTCTTTCACAACATAAACATCATTTGAGGTCTTATGTTTCCATTTAGAACCCATTTCAAGTTCTTTCATTGGTCATTTTTTATTGGGGGTCTTTACCTTTCACCCAAATCGTATGAACCTTTCCAACTACTTCATAACTGGGAGTATCCAACACATAATCTAATAGTGTCTCATAAGTGTCCTCATAGACAGTCCTGATAACGATGGTTTCTTTATTTGGATATTTCATTTTTCATCAACCCACCGAAGAGCAAGACAAGTTTTCATAAAGAACCGAGCAATCACATTTGGTTTAGTCGGCATATAATACTTGATATATCGTCCATTACCAAAGGTATAATAACCTTCGTGTTTGTTTCCTTGTTTGATTACAAAAGAGGTTTCATAAGAACCAGCACTCAATCCAGTTCCATAAGTAAGTGTTAGTTTGGGTCTGAATTCCCCGTGCTTCTTCGCATACTCAAAGTCCTGAATAATCCCAGCAAACTTTGCGTTGTAATGATACTCTGCGGTTTGTTTGGATACAGCAAACTTTCTCTTGGTTTTTACCAAAAGTTCATCCATCTTCCCATCAAAATCTTGTTGGAGTTCTTCAATACTCTTTCGTGGTGCTGGGATTGTTAGTTCTTGTGGTTCTTGTGGAATTGTAAAATACTCACTCAAATAATAGTTCTCGTCCTCTGGGTCATCTGCATCATAATATCCAATAAAACGGATACTATCAAAAACATTCTTTACATCTTGTAGTGTTTTGATTTTATCTACATCTAAACGATAATTTTTTCTGTTTTCAATCATTACAGTTTCTCCAATTCCTCAATAATGCTCACCAATTCAAAAAACACACACCAGTCGTCAAACTGTTTATTCAATTCACGAATAGCAGCAACAACTCCATCCTTTGGAAAGTTGTAAGTGTCCTCTGCTTCGTATGCGTCCATAATTCTTTTTGCTCGGTCAGTCATTTCGTTGCCCTCATAGCATTAATCACAGCATCACGAGCACTTTTACCTTTTGCTCTACTCATAGGAAATCCAATATTGATAAACACCCAATCATTCTCACCATTCATTTTAAGAGAATGTGGTTTGAACTGATTGAGTAGAAACTCAAGGATTTCTGTGTCTGATGGTTCGTTAATCATTTAGTATAAACCCTCGCCATAAGAACATTTCTACCATTTCGTGGTTCACGGTAGATTTCATACTTCCAACCATTTCCAACAGCATCTGCCATTTGAACCAAGATTGCTTCTTGTTCTGATGGTGTGAATTCTTGGTCTATAATAGTTTTTAGATAGTTAGTCATCATCAGTTCCAATAAAGTTTGCGAGTTCTTGAATAGTCATTTTACGGAGGTCTTCATATTGAATTGCGTTTGCTTCTACGGTTTTTATTCCCCATTCATAACCAGCTTTATATCCTTCTTTCCGTGCCTCATCAAATACTCCATTCCGTTCTATGTTTAGATTTCGTAGATGTCTATGACTTTCAATTAGTCGGGCAACAGTCATTTCACCTTGTTTTGCGTATTGTTTATGAAGTTCTTTGTTGTATTCTTCAAGTAGTTGTTTGTCTGTTGGTTCAATCATAGTTTTCAAATTTTTCATATAATTCTAACACATCATCATAAATCACAGGGAAATAGTCCAAAGAGTAAGAAGTGCTACCTCCATAAACATCATCAAACTCTATAAATGCTTGTTGGATTTTGTAATCTGGTTCAATCATTTTCAATCTCCTCTGCTTTTACCCATTCGGCAGTTTCCCAACCACTCCATTCAACCAACTTCCAGTCGGCACCCATCCACTGTTCATCCTCTGGTAGTTTATACCGATACTGAAAATCTGGACGGCACATCGGTCCATTATCAATAATTCTCATTTCAATCATGTCAAATACCTGCGTCAGCATCAATTGTGTATTCTGGAGTGTCTGTGATAATCTCCACATTCATATTATACATAATACTCTCAATTTTTCTCAAGACCCTCTCTCTAGATTCCTTGGTAGTGTTCCCGTAGTTAAGAACATTCAAAGAATGTGATAGAGCATCTAAAATAACATAACAATCAACTGCTGATAACTTCATTTTCCTACAAAATCTCCAATTTGAGGGATAGTACCACAGACATTATCAATGTAACGAGTATCTCTGTCTTTGTAAGCAATACGACACTCCATAGATTTGTCGTAAGTTTCTTGGAATAAGTGTCTTTGATTTTGAGAATTCAAATAATCAATCCCAAATACTGCAACAAGAAGTATAGAAAATCCACCAAAAACACATAAAATAACAATTACATCATCACCAAGTTCTCTCATTTGTTTTCTCCATCAAATATCGTAAGGATGCTGAGGGTCTCTGGTCCATACTTTTTGGTAGGTTAACCACTTTTCTTGATGTGGTGTCATTTCAGCAAACCAGTGCATCCCATCCTCTGAAACAGCATCAAGATAGTGGATTTGTGTTCTGGGACAAATAGTGCGTGTTACACTAACAAACTTTACTTTTTCAACAGTCATCATCATTCTCCCAGAAGTCCTTCCATTCTTCCTTGTCCTCATCAGTCATCTCTTCAACTTCAAAGCCACTCACATCTAATTGAGTACGACCAAAATCGTTGATGATTAGATTTGCTACATCATTTGCCAGATAATGACCAAAATCTTCTGAACTTCTCAAAGAAGTATATGTGTGCATAGCAGGATTGAACTTCACACAGAAGGTGATTTTATAACCTTCAACGCACTCTTTTGACTTACGCAGCGCCTCTTTGCGTTGCTCAATCTGCTTTTCAAGTTGTTGGAGTTCTTTGTAAGAAAATTTAGAGAGGTCAGTCATAACTCCTCAGGCTCCTCAAGTTCGATAATTTGCTCAACCAATTTAGAGACTTCCTCCTCTTTATCTAGTCGTTTTGGTCTCTGAAATACTGTATCCCACCACTCTGATATGACAAAGTGGAGTTCTTTTTTCCTATCAGTCACCTTTGCACTTGGACCTAGAAACACCTTGAATGTCCGCCCGTCGTCTTGTAGACTGACCTGGACATCTGAGCAATCATACCGGACAAACTCTCGGCCATTGTTGGTAATGACCTCGACTCTGGTGACATTGGGATGGGGTTTAATGTAGTCTCCGTTGGGCATTTGGAAGGTCTCTTTCATTTTAGAGAGTTTTTCTTTGGCATAAGCGGAAAGTTCACGTTTTTTAACGCGGAGTTCGTCAACCTCTTGTTGGGTCAACCCAATGACCCAGGGCATGTCTTCATTCATCTCCCCATTGTACCGCGACTTCTTCAAACTGCTTGACATCGGTATAGTCCATGGCAGACCCATCCCGCCCCACATCGTCTAGGAGGATGTCAAAGAAATGATCAAGGGCATGGCTCTCAAACCCCTCTTGAGTGGGTTCTATGTCCCAGTCCTCAAACATCCAGCTTTCAGGGACAAATGAGCAGGTTTTGGTATAGGTGATGGTGATCGCTTTGAGCGAGATTTGCTTAGTCATCGTTCAGATACTCGTGTTGGTGTGCTTGCCATCGTAGCAAAGTTGGGATGCAGGATGGTGTGATACCCATAGATTGTAGCACTTCTTCAAACCAATCAGCAGTAGCATCAATTACTGCTTGTGCTTCTGCTTCCTCATTAGGTGGTGCTGTTTGGAGAGCATTCTCAATCATTTTGAGTAGTTTAGTTTTGTCAGCAGTCATACTTTGCCTCAACTTCCTTTACATTTAGAAGAAAACTATCATTACCATGATCCCCAGAATATAGGTAATCAATATGCCTCATGATCTCTGCCATCTTACGCAGTTTAGGTAGCTGTGCCTCAAGGTAATCAATCACATCAGGATCAAAGTTATACTTGTCACCATATTCATTTACTGTATTGTTAGCAGCAATCTCTTCTTCCAACTCATCAGCAAATTGTATTACCTTGTAGTAAGTGTAACCACAATCATTAAAATGCCCACCACTCATTTCCCTTCCTCCTCAAGTCCGCCGATACCAATATCTACACAGGTTGATCCGTCCACATCCTCAAAAAGTTGGATGTCAAAATCTCCCTCATAAAAGTGATATCTCCACCCATCTGTAATCTTTACTTCAAGATCTGGTGGATATTTCATCAATTTCATCATCATTTCAGCGACAGTCATTTGCCCTCCAACTCATTGAGTTTTAAATTTACAATATCGGTTATATCAATCGTATTCAAATCGATCCCGGCATCTTGGCAATCCATGATAAACTCCATAAATGCTCCTAGAATGAGGCAGGCGCGATGGTGATCATGTGCTGTAAGAGTGGTATGTGGCATGGCAACATACCCTACTACATGATTGTAGAGTTCATCATAGGTCATTTGAAAAAACCCTGGAGAAGGAGAATGATGAAGACAATGGCAAAGAAACCTAGGGCGATTAAGGCGCTAATCCACAGGGGTGATAGCACCCACCACCAACTCCATGTAATATGGCCGGTGAGTTTTAGGCCGATGAAGAGTACAGTGAGGAGACCGGGGAATCCGATCCCACTAGAGGAAGATGAAGAGGACATGAGTCGTCGTGATTTTTTCATAAGACTATTATAGACCAAAAACCCCTTGGTTAGGAGGGTCGTTGTGACAGTTTACATATCGTCCGGGTCGCGAAACCCCAAGAAAACAGGGTGGCGCGGGAGTTCCTTAATGCCCTGAGGGAAGTACTTATACTTCACCCAGGAGCCAAGGTATTTCGCCTTGTTATCCCAGATATCTTGCCGGAGTTCGTCATTGAGGCCAGAACCAATACGTAATTCCCGACCTTGCTTATCACGAACAATGAGTGTCCCTGCAGTGCCCATGGGTACGAGTCCCTCTATAGAGGCACTACGTTTGGCATAGCCAAAGGCGTCTTTTTCTTGAGGGTTTTGGTTGCTGGTCTTCTCCTCGATGTCAATAAGCTCCGCCTCATCATCCACAAACCTCTTCAATTTGAGGAGGATATTTTCGCGGACGGTAGACCGGCCAAACTTATAAGTGCCATCAGGATCGCGAACCATCGCCCCCTCATATCCCGCATCCAAGCAGCCTTGTTCATACTGAGCAAGATCCTCAAAAGACTCTACTCTGGTCCCACTAAGGATCTCTAGATCGAATGGGGCAGAAATGCTTGGCATATTAATCATCCGTAGATAGAACGGATCGATCTCATCCTTATTAGGATCGACGTAATCAAAAATCCAGACTTTGAAAGATGGTTCGCCCTTAATCTTCATGATTGCAGAAGTAGAGGACTGAAAAGTATCTCCAGATGTCAGTTCTCCATCAACCCCGTCGGGAAGATAAGTAGAAAGGAGGGTCTGAATGCGGGTATTGCGGATGGGTTTGAAGGTGCGGGACATTGCAACCCCTCCTACCATCAGGAAGCGGATACCGTCGATCTTAGGAGCGGCAATGTAAGGAAACTTAGCAACTGCGGGATCAAAACTCCCGGCAAGCATGGGTTTTTGGATCTGAGGCACGGATTGATAGGTCAGTATGGATTCATTTTAGACCATCTGATCCCAGAAAAGTTGGTGGGGTGGACAGTTCAGCCACTGTCCCCTCAGAACTCTTTAAGTTTATACGTATGGGTCATATGTTCCCAACCATGATTGAGAGAATACCAAAAATCGTAGTAGAGGTGGCGGTCATCAAGTCTCCAGCCGCGATGGTTGATGAGTCTATACCAACTCCATAAAATTGTATGCTTAATCGGAGAATATCCGATTATCCACCTATTTATCGACGTTAGGAGATCCATTGGTAGGGCAATGTAAGAAATAATGGTATTCGGTGAGTTGGTCGTACTGCCATTGTACTATATCACAATCTTCGTACTTACCAACCACCTTTGTTCGGGAATTGGTTGAGTTAGGCGGTTCACTTTGGGCCCCAATAACAACAATAAATAAAATAAAAGCAATCAAGACCCCTATCACCGCAACCACTCCTCTTAGGAACTCTTTTAAGGCCTCTTTATCATCTTTGGTCATAGTTAATTCTCAATTTACGTTCTGGGGAGGCCCTTTTAATGTTATATGGGTCGTCGTATGGATAAATGTTCATGGCATACCAACCATAATTTAGTTCTTCAAAGAATTCTCTATAGAGAAGTTGTTGGTAACCTGGCGTGCAACTACTACACATCAATACTCCTCTCCAGAGGTCAAATGCCAATTCAAAAGTCATTAGACTCTCATCAACCCAGATTGCAATCTTCTTCATCTTCATTATGAATCATGTAGCTATCAGGCCAGGTATATCCTGCAATGTCAAATGAAATGCCAAATCTTCCGATGCTAAGAAGGAAACTAAATGCCCTACCCATTCCAGAGCTTATCTGGAGATAGGGCCAACCACCATAGTCATTCCAGTCGAGAGATAACTGGAGTACAGAATACTTTCTCCCTTTGAACAGAGAGATTATTACCTCATGCCCAAAATCATACTGATGTTTAAATTCAATGAGTTTCATTCATCAATCTCCACATCTTCAACAAGTTCCATAATCCGCTTCATTTGTTTTTCATCAAGAGAGATTAATTCTTCCTCGCCTCTATCGACCCTATCACAAAGATCTTGGAGGTACTCAAGGAATTCCTTAGGATAGACTTCATCCTCGCCCAAACTAGCCCAGAACCATCCACGGCATTCCTCAAACGGATCGTCTTCTTGGAGCAGGGTATAGTCGGCAAAGTTATTAGTCATTAGGTCCTTCCAGATTCTGAACGCAGACACAATTGAATGCCATCCGGTCGGAAAAACATGAGTGACGTAATATTCCACCCACCCCATCCTACTCGAAGAGGGAGTTGATGGTTGGGATGAGTTCTTGGATTGTTCTTGATTGTCCATCGGGTTCGGTTTTTTGTTGAGAGACGGTCTTAGTGTTGGCAGTGGCTGCTTTGCGGAAGATGTTATCAATCTCGATAGATGATAGCCAGGCGTTTGCCACCGGGAGCTCATAGATGCCATAATTATACCGCATCCAAGCCCAACACCAGGCATGAGCCACCTGGAAGAGGGCCGCGACCTTTTCGGCCTGGGATTCTGGACAGAGATAGAGGATGCTATCATGGACACTCATACAAAACTCTGCGTCCAAGCCATATTCCTTATTCAACCACTCCATCGCAGTCATAAAGGCATGGAGCATTGCACTTCCGGTGGATTGGATGCACCAATTGTTTCTCATGGTCCAGAAATCGGTCCCCACTGAAGTAGGGCGGAAGGCTGTGGACATCTTAGTCCCACTGAGGGGGTTGATAGGGCAGGGCATATTAGCAATCCGAGCCATCTCATTATAGGCGTAGGAATCCGATCCGCCGATAAGAGTCTGAGAGGTACGGGATGCCTTAGTACCCTTCTTAATCTTAATAAGTTTATTTCCCATGTCAATAGCCTGCTTCATAGGGATGTTTTTATTACCCTTACGGATGGTATTTGCAAGAGTCTTAGCACCGCATCCATACAACATACCATAATTACATCCTTTCGCAATAGCTCGAGAAATACCAATAGCCTTGGCGGTCATAGAGTGCATATCACTTCCATCATCTTTAGAACCAGCAAGGATGGAGTGGGAGAACTGAGTACTTCCTGCTACTTTATGGTGAGAGTCCGCAAAGATAGAGGCAATTACGGCCTCTTGGGCATCAAAATCGGACTGGACAAACACATATCCCTCAGGAGCTTGAACACGGGTCTTGATTTCGCTGCCGATCTTGTCATATTTAGGATCAGGAACGGTCAACCAGAGGTTTTCCCCTGCTCGGTTGGTAGAGGTATTGTGCGGCACTGCAGCAGGAACAATCATCTTAAACTCCTCGCCCTCTGGGGTCTTAATCACCTCCACGAGTTGCTCTCTCACCCTGCTTCTCACCGAAGTCCAATAAGCAACGTTAATTGCCAACTTGATAAGCTCTTTTGCCTCTGGGAGATCGGAACTAAGTTGACCTGACTCAAAATCATCAGCATAGTCCTTAGTCAACAACCCACCAACATTTACACCTTCTCCATCTGGATGAGGGATGCGGATATAATCGCCCAACTCCTCATCCATAAAGCACCAGCCCTTATCAGTAAAGAAGTGGATGGGTTGATCGTTCCACTTAAGACGGAGAAGGATGTGAGATAGCCGGTTTTTGGTGGAAATACCTTGAATGACGGGTTTTCCATCCACGAGATCCTTAGATGAAGCACTCCTCACCCATTTGGGCACCCCATACCACTTCGAGCTGGGTTTTCCAGCCTTGGTGAGTTTGAAGTTTGCTTCCCAGTCTAACTGGGATAGCCACGGATCTGCCTTGATATCATCGTCAGTTAGCTCTCCTTCATTCCACGACTGATACACTTCTTGTGCTATCTTGCTGAGAATCTCTTCTTGGCGAGAAATCGAATCCTCCCATTGCTTTTCGCAATCTGCGAACCATTTCTCCCAATCATTGACCACAGGAAGATGGGCAGAAGAGATACCAAAATGTCCAATCAGAGTCGTGAGTGAAGGATTGTTTTGGATGTACTTGAGAAATAAGATCGAGTATAACTCGAAAGTGATCTTTACGTCGTTAAGTGCATAGGCAATGAGATCATCACGTTCGGGGACAAATTCCTCCATAGAGGCGGCATCTACGAAGATATTACGAATCTTTTTATCCTCTGCTTCGAGAGGGACCATAGGTTGGCAATGGAAGTTGTAGCAATCAATAAGGTTATTCATTGAACCCTTATCAGCCCACACTGGATCGGCCTTATAGGTGGCTTTCTTGGCAGCTTTTTGCAAATACCACCACCTCTGGCCTGAAGCCAACCCACTCACGTTAATATGAGCAGACATAGTATCAAACCATGAGTTTGTTTTGCCAAGAGTATATGCCTCTTGAGTACGAGCTCGGTCAAATGCTACGTTATGAGCAATGAGAATCTTATCTTTTCCACCGATAGGCACGAGAGTTGGTTGGTAGTCTTTCTTGGCATTTACAAACGCCTCATGCATCCAAATATAATAAGCTTTCGGAGTAACAGCAGTGGCCAAGATGGGATGACCAAACTCACTACCCTTTACAAATGTCTCACAGTCATAGATAGCAATATCTTCCTCAATCCCATCCACTACCTCAGGTGAACCATCGAATGGATATTTAACCCATCCGGCATATAAAAAGAAGTTTGTTTTATCTGGTGCGTCGGGAATATCAGTATAGGCAAAATCTTTCATCACCTTGATCTGATCATCCGCAAGTTCCTTGGAGATCTTATCAAAATGATCTTTGATATTACCAGCCTTCAGCTGGGGCAGAGAAAAGTCCTCAATAAAGAAATTATCTGGGTTTTTTACAGGAAACTCAACCCCAAACTTTTCCATCTCTTCCTTGATAGAGGAAAGTTTCTTCTCATCAAGAGAAGATGACGGAACTTCATCTCCAAATACCCTGGAGTTCATTGTATCTGAAAGAACAACGTACCCAAGAGAGTTCAGCTTTGACATAGAGGAGGTGGCAGATAGGAATATTCTATCATAGCCCGTAGGCTAGTTAGTAGTAGATTAAAAACTCTTCACGATCGGTGTAGTAAACGCCCACACCTTCAAAGTTAGTTGCATCAATGATTTTGAGGTTCTTGCGGAAGTAAGGATAGCCATAATGGCCAAAAAAATACTCCGCATCAGGTTTGATATGGTCTTCCAACTTATCCAGCTTAAACCAAGGATATCCTATGCCAGTAAGAACAGAGTTACGGGTCTCTGGTGTATAGTTGGGGTTGTAGTAGGCATGGGCGCAGCGATAAAGCTTACCATACGACTCAAATTCTAAAGTAAGCGGTGATGTGGTTAGCCAGTGGAGATAATCCAGTCTCTCATCGAGAGATAAGTCCCTCAGGCACCCTAGCGTATACTTAACTTCTTTTTGAAGAATGTTTTCTTCAGGTAAGAGAAGGTTTTTGAGAATGTAATTCTCATTATTACCGAGTATAAATAACGCGTCTCCAGACTTTACTAACTTCTTGACTTTATGAAGCATTCGAAGTGGTGAAGTGCGTTTGGATCGGCGGAAGAATGGCTTATGGTGGATAGTATCTCCCATAAAGACGTACTTATACCCACTCGATTTATCTAATATCTTGTCTAGAGTATCAACTCGACCATGCAGATCTCCAATAAGGCAATATTTAGTACTCATCTTTTGCTTCTAGGAGACAACTAGGCGCCCACCAGTCTGGTTCTTCAGTTTTCCAAGTAGCAAAACGCCACTTAGTCCAGTTGTAATAGTTCCGGTAGGCTTTAACCGGGTTGCTAGGAACTTTGCAGAATTCAGGCATGGCCTGGGCGGGTAGGGTATAACCTACTTCAGGGTAGTCACTTAATACTCCCTCAAGATCAATAGAACGGAGGCTGTCTTTACCAGAATGCTCTTTGCCATAACGTATCTTGAATTCCTCACAAAGGTGCCAGGTAAGTTTCCATGTCCAGACAAAGTTAGGCATTGATTCCTTAACCCATAGGGTACATGGGTGGTTTTTAAACCCACGAACTTTGTAAAACTCTCCATCCTTCTTCCGAGCTGGATCAAATCCGTGGTGGGCGAGGGCAACGCTCATCATCTGGAGGTGTTCAATAATCATCTTGTTGACATGCTTATCGCAGTGATATTCCGCGGCAGTCTTTGGATCATGATCAAGGAAGAAGATGTTCATGGCAAAAAAATCCCTAGAGCGATCATACCCCAAGGACGAGGGTCATGTCAAGAGGCGTTTACACGTCGTATTCAATGCACTCCAGAGCCTCTGGATGTCGCTTACAATACTCCTCAAGAGTATTTTGAGAAGAGGCGGGTTTATTTTCCTCCACCTGTGAGGCAGTATTATCTTTTTCTATCATACTTCTAAGAATCATAAGTAATATCAGGGTTTCCTGACATGGGAGATACTGGATTCGAACCAGTGACATCTTGCTTGTAAGGCAAGCACTCTACCGCTGAGCTAATCTCCCTTGGAGACACAAATCTTTAACCAGTTGACTAGGTTATTATACCCTAAAGTATCAAAATCTTGAACCTCTTTATGTGATTCCAGATAGTACTCGAGGGCTTCTATAACCCGATCATAATCTTGTTTTGAAAGAAGGCCCATATTCATTGTCCTCTAGATCATCTTCGTAGGTCGATGGTTCTTCAAACAATTCGCGAAGTTTAAGTTCTTGAGCCATCTCTGATAATCTCTTAAACTCTTCCTCGGTGATCAGTCGTTTTTCAGCCATGGTGGAGCTTTAAACCAACGAGCAAGAGTATCTGGATCCTGTGGTCCGATGAGATGGTTGGAGGGATCAGGATCTCCCAAATCAAGATCATTCATAAACTCATCTAAGGAGTCTTTTTCAGGTACTCCGTTGATGGACACTCTACGGGCTTTATTTAAAATCGAAGCAGCTGAGCGATTATTATCTGCCCACTTTTGCGCCCATTGCATTTCTTCAAAAGATACCTCTTCATGATTTGCGATTTTTTGCGCGATAGCCTCGAGCCGTAGTCTTGTTTGTGTTGAGAGCATAAAACCCTTTGCAATAAGAGTCTTTAATCTAAAAAATTAGTTGATGCCCGAGGGGGGACTCGAACCCCCACGCCTTTTGGCAATTGATTCTAAGTCAATCGTGGCTACCATTACACCACCCGGGCAAGGTGCTCCTTGAGGGGATCGAACCCACCTTAGATCGATTATGAGTCGATTGCATTCACCAGATTGCTAAAGGAGCGGGTGGGTAGGTGGCACTTCTGGTTTATCTTTCCAGCGCGGGCTACCCAAGTAGGACTGCGGAGAATTGAACTCCGTTCACACCGTTATAAGCAGTGGGCCTTAACCAATAGGCGACAGTCCCAAACTCATTTACCAGAGTCCTGGTGAATGTACATTATACCATAGATCGGGACAAACACCAAGAGGAAACCTAAAACCCCTACAATTCCCCATCTATAAGTATGAAGCGTCTCGTGAATCCACGGGGATAATTGAGCCATTGGAGTCTTTAACAAGAAATATGGCATAATAACCTGGGAATTCAACAGATATGCACTGTATTATACCACTTTTCCAGACATTTTTATATATAAATCCGATTCTTTTCCCCCTCATTTGCCGGAATGTATGGACGGAGGCGAAGGGAACATTGATTCTAGGACATTTACTTGGCCGGTTATTATACCTACAACCAATAGTACCCCAGCAAAAATCCAACGAAATTTAGACAATTCATCAACCCGAACATTGAGAGCAATAAACTTTGTTTTTGTTTGCTCACATTCTTTTTCTTGAGATTTTTTTAACTCCTCAAGGAGTTTCATTATGGCGTTATCAGACTGGATGCTTTGATCAAGTCGCTCCTCATGGCGGACTAGGATTTTTGCAACGTTCTGATTAGCTTCAGAAATCTTATCTACAGCTGTCTCGAGTTTGGCAAGCATCTCTTTGGAGAGTTCTTCGTAGACGTCAAGTTTTTCCTCAAGAACGGCCAGTCTTACATCGGAGCCGCGAAAAGGATTGGCCATTATGTATTATTGATTACAAACTATTTTCAATAATACCTTTAAACAACGGAGGGAGGGGGAATCGAACCCCCAAGGCTTTTACACTCAACTGTTTTCAAGACAGGTTCCGTCGCCAATCGGATTGTCCCTCCAAGGCGGAAGTGGTTGGATTTGAACCAACGGTGCCGGGATAACCGACACGGAATCTTAGCAGGATTCTGCAATAAGCCTGACTCTGCCACACTTCCAATGGAAACAACTGGACTCGAACCA